>Ga0181612_167205_pt1 | contig 12168 bp, 13 predicted proteins | sample HoacroProtozoa21_FD_119630 | JGI IMG/M metagenome (GOLD analysis project Ga0181612, IMG submission 119630) | Hoatzin crop microbial communities from Cojedes, Venezuel. Combined Assembly of Gp0051906, Gp0051904, Gp0051908
GGCAGACAGTGTCCTGGCAGGCAATAATGACTGCCCCAGCCCACCCTCCCTGGAGAGCAGCTCTTTGTCCCAGAGGTTACTGCCCCAGTACTCTCTCACCTCTGGGACAAGCTTTTGGAACAGGCAGAATTACACCAAGACAGGCTGAGTACTTGCTGCTCATGTATCAGTACCAATCGTATTTTGGGTAGCATGCTGAGTTATTAGTAGGGGTACATGGAAGTCACTGGAGCCGTAATTATAGCCTGAATACCAAATTATTATCTGCATGAGTGCTCACTCTGTCAGCAACCTAACTACGGATTGATGAAACCAGAGAAAACCTCACATCTGTGTGACAGAGAATAAAGCAGCTCAGGGGCAGGGCTCCACATTAATTTTGGAGCAAACCAGCCCTGTTCAACATGCCAGCTCTATCTGCACTGGATAAGCATTGCCTTACCAATGTCCTCACACAGCAGGAGTCAGGATTTGCTTTTCTTCCTAATGGACCTTTGAAAAAGAGATCTCACTGATAAGAAGCAGCAGACTTCATTGATTCAGTCAAGTGAACTCAAAGGCATAATACTTTCCTGAGCCTGCAGCAATTAGAGACTTATCCTTTAATAAAACAGTCCTTAAAGAAACAACAAAAGTGTGCTATACTCTGAGCAACCCTGGTTTATGCTGTAAATAGCTCAAATTTTGAGTAAACTTTTATCATATAATCAAGATAACCTCTCGCTTCACATACTCTTCCCTTACATTTTTTAAACCATTTCAGTTTTCAACATTTAAGGAATTACACAGCTGTAGCAAGAGATGTTCTGGGTATTGTGCTAAACAACCTCATTTGTTAAATACTGGTGTTTACTACTGAATCTTTTTAATTATTGGAGCAAACAACAGTTGCAAATGATAGTAGGAATTTGGGTGAACTGTAACTTAATTCATGGAATGTTAATGGCCTTCATGTTTCATCAATTAAAAGATGAAATTCCTTGAGCAAGAAAAGGCTAATTCATATTCATAGACACACAAAAAATCCCTACATTAAAACTGAGAACATGTGTCAATTAACCCTACATATCTATAACTGAGGGAAAAGACACTTTTCAGAGGAGCAGTTATCACCACACCAAAATTCGCAAGCTGCCAAAATTTAAATTAAGGGTTATTCTTAAATAGCATGAAATAGATTAAGGTAAGAAAACCAAGGAGCCATAATTCTGCTCTCCAGTGATGTTATAAAATAGATATACCGTTATGACTAAACTATAACCATATCTAATACCTATTTATGGTTAACTGATTTTGAAGGTGCTATACAATATTTCTTCTTTCCTTCATTGCCTGCTCTGTATCTCTTGAGAAAAACACTGTTTAACTTGCAGACTGAAGTCAGTAAATCTCTTCATGTCCAACCCTGAGAGGACACACGTCACTCTCTAGCTTAGACTGCAGTGCATCCTGTTGAGAGCAGCATAAATTTATGAAGAAATGTGCCACACCTTGCAGGTCACCAATTCATTTCTAATGAGACTTAATAATTAAGTTTCCTATGCACTCTTCCAGTTTTTACTGAACATTATAGATCTTTCTGGATTTAATACCCATGTAAGTTCCATTAAAAATAGGGAATCCATTCTCATCTGCAACAGCATTGAAGAGGATTGAGCTGGATTCCACTCCACCATGCCCTCCAACTCTGTGCTTCCCTCCAATCCCTGCTGCCTCCACTGCCCTGCCCCAAACATCTCCTGAGTGTGTCTACTGGGCTTTCCCAAAGAAGACCTGTCTAGCTTCAGGCCTCTGGGTCCAGAGCTGACCCCAGCTATCTTGACAGACCTCTGGACATGAACTCTCGACTTCATTCTAAGTGACAGTTTAATTCCTCTAGGGCATCTCAGGTTTTTGAGTAAGCCAACCAGTTTTTCATGGTATGTGCAGTTTTTTTAATAATGTTCTTTTTTACTTGATTACACAGAAAACATAAAAATAACAAATCCAGCATTCTTTTTCTTGCATCAGTTTCCTCACTTTTGTGGTATGCACTTCTGTCTTAAGTCCCATCATCTTGAATAGCTTAGGATCTGACTGTAGGTCATGTTATGTCACATGAATGGGGGAGTCTTTCCAGTTCATTTTCCAGAGTATTTTCCTATTCACTAGCACAATTCACAGAAAGCAATGACTCAGTTTATGATAAACTGTCAAACTGAGTTCATCTCTACCATCTTCTGCTGAAGTTTTCTTCACACCTATTCAACGATCCATTTCCTTCAGTCCCTCTTTGAGAAGTTTCCATTCCTGCATGCCGCCTTCTCATGAATAGGAAAGAAATCTATTTTCCATGAACTATCTACGCTACAAGAGCTGACCAGAAAGCAAAGCTGGAGTCTGAACTAGAGCCTGGAATGAAACTTCCTTATTCAGCAGTGCCTGTAAGGACTCAGAAGCCATGTGTGCGTTCCTCTGTTAGCATATATAGCACCCGATACAGTATACTGTTTCTTGTAAAGTGTGTGTCTTACGTCTGTATCCCCTGTCTTCCTTTCTTGTATGCTTTTAAGGCATTTTTGCATTGTTCTTTTAAAGTGTTCATTCTACATGTAACCAGGTGCATGATTAATTATCTCATATTTCGTAAGGAAAGGTTACCCAGTTGCAGAACAAAGCAGACCTTCATACTTTCGCCTTGTTCTTACGGTGTCTATACTCATTTTTCATCTCTTGGCATTACAGCGGTCAGCTGTAGTATGCTCAGCCACCCATATGAGATCTACCTAGCTGAAATGCTGGGAGAGAGATGTGAATCCCTGAAAGCTCTAATAGTTGTTTAGCTGTGGCTCTCGATGTGGACTTCAGTTCAAATGCATGCTGTCAATTTTTAAACGTGATTTATAGCCTGGCTTGCAGTTCAGGCAATAATTCCTGGTTTTCATTGTGCATGAATCTGCTAGGTTTGCAAAATATATATCCTTCTTCACGTACCCAGTGGGCCAGCCTGTGATTCACCTTTGCACAGACAGATTGAAAGTTGTAATCGCCTGAAAGAGAGCTTTGTGCTGAAGGTGAGTCACTGCGTTGCTTCCCCAACTGTATTTCACTGCCTCCTAAGTTCAGGAATTCAAGCATTTGCTGTAAACTGGATCATTGAAATGATTCACACTAGGACTATCTATTATTTAACCTACGTTGTTTTAGTGAGCTGGCTTTCAGCAAGCTGTGCAAACAGTTACCGCAGTGGCGAATGAGAGAGCAGTCTGGTGCAATAAGGGCTGCAGAATAAAAAATTAGGAAGAAGAAATGAGATATTTCCTGCAGCAGCTTTCTGCTGCTAGTGTCTTAGGAAATAAATGCCTTAAAGAGGCTGCACGAGGTGCAGACAGGCATAGAGAATTTGGCATAGAAAACGTACTTAAATACTAAGAAGAGACATTCTAACTGACCTAGAATTAGGACTTGAAGTGGCCACATAGTGATTCAAAAGCTGCTACAATGGTGTCTGGTATTTAACAGCAACTAAGAACTCCCTTCAGAGATTTGAGACTGTTACTGTCCGTCTGCAGACTAAACATCCCCCCTTCTACCCTTGTGTTTGCTGTGCTGGCATGGTCATGAGGTACCTACATGAGCTACTTGGCCATTCTCATCTGGACTCCTCTGCTACAAGACATGTGACTTGCCTCAGTTCTGCTGCCTTTTGGGACTCTCCCACCCATACAGTGTCCATCGCATCAGTCCCCTAATCTGTTCCTGCTGGACTGAATCTTCCGTGGATCCTTTAGTATCTCCAGAATTACATCACGTATTCACAACACAAACCATGTCTTTACATAGACCGTTGATATATCACCATGCTCTAGTCCTGCCTTTCTTGCTAAAGGCTACTGTTCCTAAAGAGGTCCCCACTATTAACATCTTTTATTTCCTGACAGGAGTATAAAGATCGCGTAACCTCCGTGCAGAGAGAGCTCTCTGTGAGCTGTAAAAGCAGTGTGTGTTTCCAGTAACACTAGACACCATTTCAGAGCAAGTCAGTATTTTTTTGCCCAACAGGAATCCAGGACGTTGGTTCTCAGGCGAGGAGGAGCAGAATAGGCCGAAGGTCAGCATGTGCTTGCTGCTAATGCAATGGATTTCATGAACATATGTGATTTACGTGATTCCAGCTGCCCTCTTACACACACTTCTCTGAGAGCAGCCTTTTATTGAAATCCATATGAAATTCAGTTCTTTGTTTCAAATATTAGCTTCACGCTTATCTAACCTTTTTTGAACTTCCTTGCTTGGTAGATGTTAGGAGTTAACAGCCGATCTCCCATCATTTTTCTGAAAGAGCTCCTTTCGTGGGTTGATTGTCATTACTAAACTAAATACAGTGATTTCAAGTGTTTGCAGGACCCTGTCTGCGTTTCACACATCCATTCTTGTCTTTACACACCAGGCACCACAATGTGAAAGACACATGAAGAAAAATCCCCTTTTTCCATAAAATGGTGCAGAAACATCTAAATTTCTCCAAAATTTGAAATTTTGAAATAAGCATTATGTTAGGTGTGACAAGTGTGTGGGGCATTTATGGAAAAATTTTAAGAAATTACAATATCCAGAAAACTGGAAATAATCTAGACTTCCTTGGTAAAATAGAAAATATTTCATCTGGGATATATTTAACTTTACTTTGCATTGCCTCTTAGAGAGAAAAAAACATAACTACTGAGGATCAAAATATATGGAGGGTTTTGGCGAGATAGATGTTTAATATTTCATAGGTAGGTATAAGAACTATTTATAGACCATGTTTTGGTTGGTGATCAGTAGTACTTTACTGAAAACATTGTAGCAAGGGCATGTGTATAGATGTATATGAAGATCTTAATTTGAAATTAGTGAAAACAATTTTTCTGTAGTCTTCTCACCTCCAAAGCATGGTAAGCTTTGAACAGGGCATGATTTCCCTAGACAAAGATTAATAAAAGATCTTTAATTTTGCAAGTGAAAAACCCAGTATCTAACTAATGTATCTTTGATCTAAATTAATTTTCAATATCTGTCAAGAACATATCTGAGAACTTTTTTGAAAGTTTATTTAAAATTTTACATGCTTTTTAATCCTAGCTTCCAGAATTTATTGTTTTGTAATTTGATTGTCCAGATCCTGAAACCATAATGTTCTTACATAGGGGAGGAGATTTTCAACATCAAATAACTATGTAATTCTGGTTGAAACGAGGTTAATTAGGCAACAATCTAATCCTATTAATCGAAACTCAGAGCTGTCATCACTTTGTAGGGACAGGGCCTTTCAAAGCTTTTTTGATATTGAAGCATTTGCATTAAAACCTGTTTCATTAATTGCCCCTTTGGATTTTCTTATGTATTTTCACATACAGTGCAGATGTAAGTTTTGACCTTCTGAAATATACTTCTGTTTTATTTATGACTTTTATGGCTGGTTAGCCAAGCTTAAATTTCTTTTCAGTACACTGACAGATACTCGTCCCACAGTCAACTCATTTCGAACAAGCAGCCTAGAATCAGTCTTTTAAGAAGAGTACAACACGTGTAGAAGAGTATACTTGCTTGTCATACAAGAGTACATTTTCTCCTCTAACTTACAGTGGAAGTTTTCATTGAACGTAGAGAAGTATTTTATTTTGGTCCAAATTCATAACCTTTTTCTAGTACTTGACTGAAGGGTAGTATCTTTGGATTGAAAAAACTTGCCAACATCCTTGTAAAAACACCATCCTTTCATATCCTCTTCTGAAGAACTTTAATGTTTCTCTTTAATTTGGTTGCTTATGCAGAAATTATTAAAGAGCATCACTGACATGAAAAAAACTGGTTTTCCTTCAAACATTGCCTGAAGACACACTCGTTCTGTGCGTGTGCCTTCAGAAAGCTGCCAATATGAACAAACAGGAATGAGCTGATTTAGCCCATGAAAAAGCATCCGATGGGTATCTGCTCTTTCTGTTTCTTTCTTTGGTGTGTTGGGTACAGCAAGCAATGATGCCTGTGTTTAGCCAGTCAGCACCTCGCGTGTGCAAGTACTAAGACTTAGCACAGCAGGTGCCCTATGTAGCTGGGTCTGCTGTTTGTTCAAATAATGACTGATACTCATAGAATCACAGAATGGTTTGAGTTGGAAGGGATCTTAAAGATCGTCTGGTTCCAACCCCCCTGCCATGAGCAAGGGCATCTTCCACCAGACGAGGCTGCTAAGAGCTCCATCCAACCTGGCCTTGAACACTGCCTGGGAGGGGGCAGCCACAGCTTCTCTGGGCAACATGTTCTAAGCGAGGTTAGGTTCTTTGTATGGACTGACGTGTGAGTGTGTGTACAGAAGAACATGTGTGAATGTTCTGCACTTTAAGTATTACTTAAATAACGTGTGGATGCATACATGAATTGTTTAGGCTTTGGAAGATCCAGAGTCATGACAATGTTCCTAAAATGGTCTCTGTTTTCATCCCTGCTTTAGACTATATACTGCCTTTATTTCAGAGCAAATAAGGTATACTGAGAGTGATGTATGGCCTTATAGGTGAATTAGTTTGCCAATACATTTACAGAGGATATCTGGTTCCCCTGTCCCATGAAACTCTGGAATTCCCCCCATATATATAGAACATATAGGAAGAAAGGGAAATTATCACAGAATCACAGAATGGTAGGGGTTGGAAGGGACCTCTGGGGATCATCTAGTCCAATCCCCCTGCCGAAGCAAATTATAACCTTGTCTGTCAATGTAAAATGATAAGGTAAAAGTTCAGTGATGGTGTGTGTTTGAGCATCTTTCACCTGCTGGTAGCTTTGTCGTTTCATGGTGTCAAGTCCTCACATCTTGTGATGTTCCATTCCTTTCTCAAGAATTTAAATGCAAGTGAGAACTGATCTAACTAATTCCATGTCCACGATATGAACTGTTGTGGAGATTCTGCTCTGGATTGAGCCTGGGAGAGACAAGTAGGCAAATCAGTACCATTCTTGTTCTGCAAATGTCGTCGCTGTCACGTGAAAGAAGCAACAGAACTAGGGCTGGCTCAGGCCCTGTGTATCAGTTCCTGGGGATCAGAGGACCAGGAGGAAGCAGGTGTCAAGTAGAAATTGTGTAAACATAACAATCTGGTGAAGTCAGTGATGAGTTTGTGGAGAATAGATGTGAGGCCTACCCTTTCCCAGAAAATTTTGCAGTAGTGGTCTTTAGCATGGCAGAACCACTATGTTCCAGCCCTTTATTTAGGTTGTCACAAAGCTTCTGCCACTGTCCATCAGGCATAGCTAACCCAGCCCTGCCAAAATACCCTCCGTGCCAAGAGTGCCTTGGAGGCATTAATTTAAAGTGGAATTTTCAACATTTGTAAGGGATTTAGACTCCCTGCTCCCACTGAATACTAATAATCAGAAAATAACTAATGAAAAGGCGTCAGAAATGCAGACCTGACAAGTGGTTTTTCCAGAGCTTGCAGATGATCAGAATAGTTTTTCGTGTGTACCACAATGGCCTGAGCTTAGAAAACAGACTTTTTGACAGAGGAGCTTGACAGAGGTCCTTCCAACTCTCTCAGTCCTGTGCATGGACTGTCAGTTGTGACAGTCGCAGGCATCTTGACACGAGGTCTGATATTAAGTTAAACATTCTGTGACAGAAATATCCTAGATAAGCTATTCAGAAAACCTGCCTGGAAGATTGAGATTCATAGTCCGTAACCTTTTTGGTTGAGATTTATTGAGTTTAGCCCTCAGGGTACTTGCTAGCGCACGTGTGTATTTGACACTTCTTCCAACCTCTCCCATCTCTCCCCCCTCCCCTGATATTTCCTTCATTTTTTCCGCTTCTGATGTATTTTTGCATGTAACACTCAACCTAAAGGAATACGGAATCATATCGACAGCTTGCGTATCAGAAGACCAAGTTTCAGTTATAAGGCTGAAATTTTGATATCACAAATTTTATGTCTGAATAGCAGGTCCTTTTTCACCGGGAAGGCATAGCAGGTTATCAAGGGGTTGCAAAACTTTGAGCAAAGCAAACCTACTTTCACAGTCGGTTGTTTCTCAAGAGGGTATGAACTGTGATCCTGAGGTATGCTTCCTCTAGTAACACGTTCTGCTCCTCGGTCATATTAAATCTTGCGATTTCAATTTTGATCTTGCTAACTTCTATGTTTAAATATATCCTATATTGAGAACTTGTGCCATTGCTGCTATATGCACCCTTCTGTTTCGCGTTCACACTCATTCTTCTTTGAATTTGTACTCACATATTTTATTTTGTCTTTACATAAACTCCACAGATTAGTTAGTCCTAGTCTGGAGGAAAAACATGCATAAGCACACAAGCACAACACTCTCTTCAATGTCAAGTCAGTGTTTTGAAACCTTGCACCACCTTAAACACTTCCACTCTCTTCTTGGTGTGCGCACGCTTTAAATACTTGTAGGCTGTTATCATTACTCTCCCCTTGCATTATGAGCTGTCATTTGGCTAAGCAGAACATGTTTTAGTCTTTCCTTGCAAACCAAGCTCTCCAGCCCCTTAATCATTTATGTTGCTGTTATCTGAATTCCTTCAAAACTTGTTGACATCTTCGTGGTACTGGAGAGGCTAAAACTACATACTGCGTTCAAGCAGGGATTCGTTTGTGCCAAATGGAGTATATCTGGTTGTTCTTTATGGAAATACTGAGAAAGTAAATAATAGTTGGTTTTTCTGCTATATAGGTGAGGAAACTAGTTAATATTATGATTAAAACATCAGGAATAGTAAAGAAAAAATGCCGTATATTTTATCACAATTTTCAGTCAAACGTTTGAATTACATATCTTTTTACCATTACTGCAATACTTTATTTTTAATAAACAGACCTTTAAAATATTACTTTAACCGATCAACCTCAGATGTGAGCTTTGTCTTCTTGTTTGTTTTGCTTCCTCAGCTTCTTCAGGGGGTGTTTTATTCCCTTCTTCCAATTACCATATTTTTCCTACCATTTTCTACATCACATACTTAAAAATATAAAATAATTTCTCCATTATTTCACCAGCTTTTTAATTGTTTCCCCCACCCCTTCTGTTCTGAAGTACTTAAAGAAACTCTTGTACTCACTTGCTTCTAGTGTACATCACCATTTGTAAGTATTTTTTCCATGTATGCGTTGCTGCTGCTATTTTAGATATTCACATTTTTTCAAGGCCTAATTTTGATTACTCCAGAGCCATTAGTAACTTGTATTGAATGTGAGTGCAAGGCTCATGTTTCCTATTATCTTTAAGAACTGTATCAATTCAGAATTGTAATGACATCTCTGAAAAATTGAAGTTCACAGAAAATAAACAGAATTTTATGTTCTCCTTTGTAACCCACTTAATCATCTAGATATCTTTTTAACAACAAATGACTACATATTTTCAAACTGAAGAAGACCAGAGCAGAGAGACTTAATTTCAGACCTGATTCATATGGGAATACCACCATAAATCCCTTAGTTTTCAAAATAATTACTTGACAGTAAAACAATATTACGTCAGACCTAGGGCTATAGCAACTCACAGGTCAGGGGGTCAGCCCTACAAACACAACACCAGGCTCCCATTTTCACCTTGTTCTTGAGTCTGTGAAGTGCAAAGCTGGCTGAACATACAATAAGGAAATGTCCCCCTAAAATAAATTAGAGTGAATCTACCAGCCACTAGCTAGTCTCGAGACCTAAAAGTTAGGCTAAGTACTGCCGTATCCCATCAGCCTCCTAGTCCTCAAACCAGCTCGTCCAAGAGCACAGTTCTTCCCCAGCCAGCCCTCAACGCCACTGCAGGAGCCTGAGCTGACATGAAGATTTTCCACGCACTGTAGCGACGCTCCAGCAGGCAGATGTGCCCTGTCTCTAACCAGACGCTAGCAGGAACAGCAAAGTGCATGCAGAAGCAATTTTGGCTGATTAGCTGTGAAGCAAATTAAGTAAAGATATGAAGCAATCCAATTCCTAGAATAGCAAAGCAGAGTGTCTCATTAAAACCTCATTTAATAATATTGCTAGCTTCATGGAGTAAATATGAAACATTATCATCTAATAATAACTTTAGTTGGAGTTTTAGAATTCCGCTATGTTTAAGGTATGCTGTGTACATTCATTATTCACAAAGGCTTTGTTATGGATAGCAGAATGTATCTTTCAGTTGGTATGATGACTGCTTTAATCTTCAGGTTAATTATGGTTGACACTCCCCACAAAGCTTTCACTTGCATCTGTGATACATTAAGCTTACAAAAGGTGAAGTGAAACATTAGATTCTTTATCTCTGAAAGATTAGGCATTAGAAGTTGTAATCAGCAGTTACTGCAAGACTTCGGTTGAAATAATGAACCCCAGAAGAAAGACATCCTATGAAACAGCATGTAACACTTAATGGAGTATCAGGTTTTATTTAAAAAAAAAAAAAAAATCATTGAAATCAATATCCTGAAAAAAAAATCTGCAGCAGAAAAGACCCCAAGAGTGCATGCTCTTCTGTTCAGAGCACAGACAAATTCATAGTGATGTTTATTCCATTCCAATATTTATTCCATTCCATCAGAGCAGTACATGAGAAAAGTTCTCACTAACTATGTAATAGCTGAATTTTAGTCGTCACATGAAGGCATGCAATTCAACCTTTAGTAGATAAGAGATACACTTGCCCTCTCCCCTCCTTGCATCTCTCCCCCTGCTCCTGCTTCTGCTTCACAAACCTGTGTACACCAACCTTCCTCCCGATCCCAGCACAACTTCATCATTCGTTATTACATTTGAGGAGGGACCATCCTCTGCTCTGCAGTGAGGTGAAGCAGTGCGGTCATTAAAAGCCCAGGTGAGATGGCTTCTCTTGTTCATGCAGCCGGCTGCAGGGCTGGCAGCAACCCACAGCTGTGTTTGCAAAGGCTGCACATACCCCAGGTGAGAAAACACCTTCTGGGTTGCTGGCCACCAACATCCAACGCTGTGAAACAGAGTTTCTCAGGGGCTTGTCAATGGCTACAACAAATGGACTTTCAGAAATATGAGGAAAGGAATATGCCTACAAAAGAGCAAATTCCTGTATCAAATCAAGTATCTGAGGAAAACTTGCTGGAACTTTTCAACATAGAGAAAATAACATATCCTGTCGTTCATGTTCCCCAATGAAGTGGATTTAAAATGAACACTGAAATAAAGCACCTCAAAGAAGTTCTGGCACAGACAGCTCCAGGACAAATAGTTAAATCATGGCAAATACCAGAAACCGAAACCAGGAGTCCAACAAAGTTAGGCAGTATTACAAATAAATCCCCAATCTAAATATGCAAATAAACATTTGCACAAAAATGGAGTAAGGAGAAGTTACCATTCACAAATTGTCCAGCAGTGCTGTAATTAGTGAAATCTTGAAATCTACTGAGGGTCTGTTCCAATGCTTATCCAAAAGTTTCGATTCGGTTTGGATCCTACTCCCTATGCCATCGCTTCCTATGACAATTCCAGTTTCACTCCTGCTTTCTCTACCACTGAAGCCTCAAACCAGCAATTCAGGGAGGCTTGCATCCTGCTTGTCTTCACCATGGCAAACCAACCCGTAGAGACTGAGTTTCGCAGGGTCGCAACGGCAGCAGCAGCGATGAGAAGGGAGGAGGACAGCTCAGCCTCTTTACCTCACTTAATAACACACATATTACACAGGGCAGTATTAATGAAAATGACTTACATAAGCCCCCTACACCTCAATAAATCTTCTCAGGAATGAGCTTTTTCCATTTTACACTGCAAACACTGGTACTCTTTCCTTGGACTAAAATTTCTTGCTGCGCTTTGATCTCGCTGGTCAGAATGATCTCATTCTGCACTCTGAATTATCTCCCTGCTCACCCTCTGACTCGAATGAGTCCAGCTTGTGTAACGCTCCTCACACTCACATTCTCCTCACTGCCATGTACACCAATAGATTATCTTAAACTCTCGTTTTACAAGAAAATTGGGTTTATTCACAATCAATGTTCGTGTTGGTCATTGCAGACAAGCTCAAAAACTTTGTTGCACTAACATCTTATTTACATAGTGCCATTTTGTATAAGGTATGTCTAAAGAGGAAGACCTTTAACCCAAGGAACTCCCCATCTTAGTATGACAGGGTAGACATAAACAGGAAAGAGAGAGAGAGAAAAAC
>Ga0181612_182150_pt1 | contig 12168 bp, 14 predicted proteins | sample HoacroProtozoa21_FD_119630 | JGI IMG/M metagenome (GOLD analysis project Ga0181612, IMG submission 119630) | Hoatzin crop microbial communities from Cojedes, Venezuel. Combined Assembly of Gp0051906, Gp0051904, Gp0051908
ACGTCAGCCTCACCGGCAGGCGCCCGAGCTATGAGTATGCGCTTATCAAGGGAGTCAACGACACGCGCGACGAGCTTGACGCCCTCGTCTCCTTCTGCATGGACACACTTTGCCATGTGAACCTCATCCAACTTAACGAGGTGTCCGGCTCTCGCTTTGAACCGGCAGATCCTGAGACTGCCAACCTCTTCATGAGAGAACTCAAGTCAGTCGGTGTCGAGACAACCATTCGTCGCTCGCGAGGAGCTGACATCGATGCCGCCTGCGGCCAACTCAAACAACGCTTCTCATAGTCATACATTCTCATAGAAAAGACCCCGTGCCCACCTATGGAACACGGGGTCTTATTTTATATCTCTCCGAGCTTAGAATCCAAGCTCTGCCCATTGCTTCTGAGTCTCGCGCTTGTTTGGGAAGACATCTTCCTCAATAACGATGCCCTTTCGGTCCTCAAGCGTGGTTTGTATCTTCTGATATGCATCCATGATGGTCTGATACCCGCTCTTGAGGCTCTCCTTAGCTTCATCATTCAAGGCATACGTATAAATGAGGTAGACGGAACCTCCGGCAATCGCGAGGCGGAACAAGAGACGCTTAATATATTTACCCATGTGACTCACCCATCTTTACCCGGGACAACTGTTCTACCAATGTGGCAAGCTGCTCCTCATCATCAAATTCGATCTCAATCTTGTTCTTGTTACGCAAACGACGTACCTTGACGGTCGTGTCCAGCGCGAGGCGAAGCTGACGCGCCGCTCGCTTATAGCTCTGAGGAGTGATGACTCGTGGCGGACGCTCCTGTGTCATGCCAGAAAATAGTGGTGCAAGATTTTCTGTCTGACGTACCGTCAAATTCTCTGCAACTACCTTTTCAGCTAGCTTAATACGCTGGTCTTCTCCTGGAACGGCAAGAATAGCACGCGCATGACCTGCTGTTATGCGGTTTTCGACCATAAGTTCTTGGACTTCTTCAGGAAGGTCAAGGAGACGTATGGTATTGGCAATTGCAGAGCGAGACTTTGACAGGATTTTGCCAACCTCTTCTTGCGTAAGTCCCTGGCTATCAATGAGCTGCTTATATCCGCGAGCTTCTTCAATGGGGTTCAGGTCAGAACGCTGGAGGTTCTCGATAAGAGCGAGCTGGAAGACTTCTTCATCGCTGATCTCGCGAATGTTGACAGGAATCTCCTCGAGGCCAGCCATCTTCGCTGCCTGATAGCGGCGCTCTCCGGCAACAATCTCATATTTCTTGCCCTTCTTACGGACAAGAATTGGTTGAAGTACGCCATTTTGCTTAATTGAGTCTGCGAGCTCCTCCATGGCTTGCGGATCAAAGTTCTTACGCGGTTGATCCTTATTCACCATGAGTTTTGAGAGGGGAAGAGATGTAGTCGCAGCGCTTGAACCAACTTCTGCTGCAGTTTCACCCATCAACGATTCGAGCCCTCTACCCAGACCAGATTTCCTAGCCACGACGCACCACCTCTTTCGCTAAATTCTTATATGCGTTTGAACCCTTGTTTACTCGAGAATATATGGTAATAGGCACACCGTGGCTTGGAGCTTCGGAAAGCTTTACTGAACGAGGAATAATAGTTTTGAAGACTTTCCGGCCAAAATACTTACGCACTTCGTCTGCGACTTGCTTTGAAAGGGTGGTCCTAGTGTCATACATAGTTAGTACAACGCCAAAGACATCAAGATCTGGGTTGAGACGGCTCTTAACCATTCTCATTGACTCGAGCAGCTTTGTAACGCCTTCCAGTGCGTAGAACTCACATTGAATAGGAATAAGCAATGAGTCAGATGCTACGAGCGCATTGATAGTCAGAAGACCCAGCGATGGGGGACAATCAATAAAAATGTAGTCAAAGTTCTCTTTGATTGGATCAACTATACTTTTAAGGATACTTTCCCGCGCCATAGCAGAGACAAGTTCAATCTCTGCACCAGCAAGCTGGATTGTTGCCGGGATAACAAAGACTGTGTTGTACATTGTCTCGACGATAAGGTCTGAAATGGGATAATCATTGAGAAGAGCGTCATAAATATCATACTCAAGCTCTTCTTTCTCAATTCCATAGCCACTTGTCGTATTACCTTGCGGGTCGAGGTCTATCACAAGAACTTTCTTCTTATACTCGCCAAGTGCCGCAGAAAGGTTTACTGCAGTAGTTGATTTTCCCACGCCACCCTTTTGATTGATAATCGAGATGACTTTGCAATCCTTATCAGGGAATGCTCGTTTTACTTCTGTATACAATAGAATCCTCCCATACCTGTTTGCTGTTATAGTTTCGTTTACGGTTATGGTGTATTTATACTATACAACTTGTTTCACGTGAAACAAGAGTCAATAATAATTTATTTTGATAAGTCTCTGTTTCACGTGAAACATAGTATGCGTCAATGGTGACGTAATATTTTTAAACAAACCTATTGTTTCACGTGAAACAAATCAGACTGCACAAAACAAATTCTGCTTTACAATCTCTTGTTTCACGTGAAACATGATATAAGAACATATGTTCCCTTATGTCAAAGGACGCTTCTTAGCCCTACCAATAGCTCGAGGCAACTTTACTCTCGACTCTTCTACCTTCTTATAGATGTCCAATTCTCTATGACCCATATCTCGCGGCAATTCGAATGTTTCACATGAAACGCACTCAAGACCGCATATCTCAGCTATCTTCTCGGCCTGTTTCCTCTCATCATCATTAATATTGGCTTTGCTAGCGATAAAAACGCCTGAGTCACACAGGAACGGAGTTGCATACTCTATGAGCATGCCCATTCTTCCAACCCCACGAGCAATAACACATCCAAAGCTCTGAGCCTCATTAAGAGCCAACTGCTCAGCACGAACGGAATCAGCCTTTAGCTGAAGAGGAAGACCCAACGTATTGATAAACTCATTAACAGCTGTAACCTTCTTACCAACAGAGTCAATGAGAACACCATCCCAGCCAGTCATAATGCCGAAGGGGATTCCAGGAAAACCACCACCGGTCCCAATATCCAAGAATCGATGAGTGATGACGTCAGAAGTCTCTACAAGGTACTTCTTTACGACATGAGCAACGAGACACGAGTCAACAACGTGAAGCGTAATAGCATCACATTCATCAGTGACACTCGTCAAATTGATCTGACTGTTCTTCTCTAACATCAGCAGGAGATGCTTTAGGAGCAGGTCTCTCTGCTTATCAGAAGAAGAGATCCCAAGAAAGCCAAGCTCCTGGGCAATCTGGGTACCAAGCTGCTCACTATTAGCCACAAACAATCAACTCCTATGACAAAAACCCACGAATCAAAGGTTTTTGTCAGAACATCCGACACTTACTCATTAATAATATGACAGCAATCAAACATCAGATATATCAAGATAAAAAATGGGCACCTCCGTTTTAGAGATGCCCGATGAGCAAGCTAATTGAAATGGAATCGTTAATCCCTCACGTAAGTAACCACTACGTGACGAGAAGGATCCTCGCCTTCGGAGTGCGTCGTGACATTGGGATCATTGCGCAGCTCAAGGTGGACAATGCGGCGCTCATAGGCAGTCATGGGGGAGAGGCTCACTCGACCACGCTGCTTCTTGCAACGGGATGCCGCACTTTTCGCAATGGAGCGAAGCTTGTTCTTACGGCGGTTCTTATAGCCCTCGATATCAACGACAATAGGGTAGTAGAAGTGCATCGTGTTGGACATGAACGCCGTGACAATAGCCTGCACAGCATCGAGCGTCCTACCATGACGTCCAATGAGAACTGCCAAATCCCCACCGCTTGCGTCGAGGATAAGCTCGCCCTCCTCGCCGTCATACTCGTCCACCGTCACGTGGTTCTCGCCAAAGTACGAGAAAATAGCACGTACGTACGAAACGGCGGTATCGGCAATCTTGTCAAGCTCGTCGTTCGTCAATTCAACGCCCTGCTCATAGTGGGCACGGATGGACGCAAACTCGTCGTTCTCGTCCACTTGAACGTCCTCAGTCTCCTCGACCACTTCTAATTGTTCTTCCTGCATCTCACTACCCTCCAGTCACCGCCACAAGACTAGTTCTTCTTGTGTTGGCGCGGCTTCTTCTCTTTGCGAACGACGTCTACCTTGACACCCTGGTTCTTGAGCTGCTCCTCGGTCTCTGCCTTGACCTTGTCCATCACGCGCTGCGTGACGAGGCGCTGCTGCACAACCTGCCAAATGGCTGAGGTGTTGTAATACAGAAGGACGGCGAAATAGACGCTCCAGCCAAACCAGAGCATCATGGCCGCCATGATATAGCCCATCATCATTGACTGCCCACGCTGCTCCTCGGGCATGTTCTTAGAGTTGAGCCACATGGGGATGATGGTGAGCACACCAAAGAGGATGTCAAAGAGGATATAAACCCATGCGTTGGCAAAGCCGCCGGCAATGCCACCGGATGCCATGCCCTCGGCAAACATGCCTGAGGCCGTAGCGTTGAGCGGGAAGATGTTGATGAACGTGGGGACGGGGTCAAGCTCGCCCACGCGCTTGATGACGCCAAAGAGGGCAAAGAAGACCGGCATCTGCAGAAGAACGGGCAGACACCCTCCCAAGGGATTGAAGTCATTCTCGGCCTGGAACTTCTGCATCTCCTCGGCATAGCGCTGCGGATCGTCTGCGTAGCGCTCCTGCAGCTCTTGGAGCTTGGGTTGGAGTGCCTGCATCTTAGCGCTCGATGCCGTTGACTTGGTCATGAGTGGCATGACAAGCAGGCGGATGATGATCGTCAACAAGATGACAGCGATGCCCCAGTCACCCGTGACACCAGCAAGCGCCTCCAAGATCTGGTAAAGCAAATTTACGAATGCATCCCACATGGTGATATCCTATCTTCCCTACGGAACCGGATCGTAGCCTCCCTCATGGAATGGATGACACCGCAATATGCGCTTGACGGCAAGCCACCCACCCTTGATTATCCCATACCTCTGAATCGCAATCACGGCATACTCTGAACAAGTTGGAGTATATATACATGTTGGTGGAAACAGGGGAGATATGCGTCTCTGGTAAAAGCGAATGGCGGCGAGTGCCATACGGGCGGGGACGGATTGACTCATGTGAGTGTGATCCCGGCGCGCCTCATACAGCGACCCATCTGCTTTGCGACCTCATGCGGATGGGCATCCTTCGTCTTGTTAGTTGCAAACATGATAACGTCATATGACTGATGAGGAAGCCCCACCTCGCGGGCGGCCTCCCTCAACACTCGTTTGCACCTATTTCTCGTGACAGCGTTACCCAGCCGTTTTGCCGCGACAAACGCGACTTTTCCAGAGACGCCGTTGGCACTCGACAGAAACCTCATGCGCACGAGAGAGTCACCAAAGCGGGCCCCTTTTAAAAAGACCCGCTCAAATTCCCGCTTAGACTTGATGGTCTCCGTCTTAGCCATGCGTGGTCATTAGACGGTGAGGCGCTTGCGACCCTTTGCACGACGGCGTGCGAGGACGGCGCGACCACCCTTGGTGGCCATACGGGCACGGAAGCCATGCGTCTTGACGCGGCGGCGCTTGTTAGGCTGATACGTACGTTTCATCTCTATATCCTCCTGAATCTAGTGATTCACATATGACTTAGACAGAGTAGCCCTACGATTGTAGGGGTCTTTGTCATTCCCTGTCAACAAATTCATAAGTAAAAAGGATTCAAAACCACGTGAATCTTTCAGAAAATCAGAAATAATTTTTGAATGGCTCTAGAATGATTTCATCCACATAGTATAATTTCAGTTCTTAAAACGAACTCTAAACGCAGTTATCAACATATTTTCGTAAGGTGTTGAAAACTTTTGGAAGATGAAAGAAAGGCTGAAATGTTTTCTACAACCGATGATAATATGTTGAAAAGTTCTCAAGGAGTGCACATGGAACGGCCTTTTTACCCGTTTGTTGAGGAGAAGGACACACCCTCTCAACCCGCAGCACGGGATTTGCCTTCCATAGAAAGCAGCGTCAAATACCCCGCGCGTATCGCTGTCTTTGACGACGCGGCAGCGGCGCCGCGAGTTGTCATCATTGAACCCACGGACATCAGGTCGTACCTCGAGCAGATCACCGAAACGGTAACCCGACTCTCCCACGAGCAGGGAGGAACGATCCCGTTCATGGTCATCCGCGAGATTGTCGAGAACCTCATACACGCCTATTTCATCGAGCCGACGGTCTCCATCCTGGAAGGCGGCAACACCATACGCTTCACCGACCAAGGCCCGGGCATCTCGCACAAGGACATGGCAATGGAGTACGGGACGACATCGGCCACAGACGAGATGAAGCGTTACATCAGAGGCGTTGGCTCTGGCCTTCCGTACGTGCGCCAATACATGGCCGACAAGGGCGGATGCCTCACGATCCAGGACAACATCTCACAGGGGACGATCGTCACCATATCGAGCAAACCAGCCGACACGGACCAAGTACCGCAGAAAGCCGACGTTTTTGCAGGTCAGACGCAGGGGTTACCCCAACAGAGCGCGCCTGTGCAACCAGCCGCAGGACAAGTGTGGCAGCAGTGGCCGCAGCAGTCGTATGCGCAGCCCTACCCATATGGCATGCCGCAGCAGATGACGCAGCAGCCCTATGCCCCGCAGCAATACGCGCCTCAGCCGTACCAATACCAACAGCCATTTGCCGCGCAGGCGCCCCAGATGCAGCCGTACCCGGCTCACGGCGTCGATCAGCAGCCCTTTGTAAGTGAGCGGGGAGAGGCAGTCCTCAGGTACCTCGAGACCCACCCCAACGTTGGTCCAAAAGAGCTGACCGAGACATACGGTCTCTCGCAGCCAACGTGGTCACGCGAGCTCAAGGCACTCGATGAGTCTGGGCTTATCGCCCGGCGCGATCACTCGCAAAAGCGCGTGCTCACCAAGGCCGGACAGGTATACTTGTCTTCCCACATGAGCTCATAGCCAAATATTTTCGAAAACTCGCGAGTTTTCATCATCAACTGCGCTACACTTTTCAACATTGCCCCGTGGGCGAGATATCGACTGGAGGTTAGTCAATGGATTCGGATGCGGCACTTCTGTGGGAGGACGTTCTCACACTCCTTGCCGAGAAGGACATAGCACCGGCCACGTTGGCCATGCTCAAGAGCTGCGAGGCAACGGCACTTGATGACGAGACGCTGCACATTGCCACTACCATGGGCTTTGCCAAGAAGCGCATCGAGACGCAGGCGAGCATCATCGAGGAGTGCCTCTCGCAGGCCGCGTTTCAGCCCATGCGCGTCGTGGTCGAGCTGAGCAGCGGCGCGCAGGAGCCGGTCGTCTCGTCCTCCGTGGTCACCCGGGAGGAACTGGCGGAGATCACCCAGGCCACGACCGATGACACACAGCCCGCAGCGCAGACACCCGCACCGGCGCCTGAACCAGCAGCAGAGTCAAAACCCACGGCAAAGAAGGCGGCAAGCCAGCTTGACACCTCCATCCCAGAGTCAGACTCAAAGCTCACCTTTGACCGGTTTGTCTCGGGCGAGGAGAACGTCATTGCCTTTGACGCGGCAAAGCAGGTGGCAAACGGCGAGAACAAGAACTACAACCCGCTCTTCATCTACGGCAAGAGCGGACTTGGCAAGACGCACCTCTTGCGCGCTATACAAAACTATATTGCGCAAAACGACCCAAATCGTCTCTGCGTCTACCGCACCGGCAGCGACTTTGTCCAGGACTACACGCAGGCCATGAACGACGGCGGCATGTCGGCACGCGCGGTTCTCGCCAAGAACTACCAGGACATCGACGTCCTCATCATCGACGACATCCAGAGTATGAGGACGGCTGCAGGCTCAATCCGCTTCTTCTTTGACACGTTCAACGTGCTCATGGGCCACGGCAAGCAGATCGTGCTCGCCGCAGACCGGTCCCCCTCACAGCTCGGGATGGGCGACTCAAAGTTTGACGAGCGCGACACCTCGCGCATGGACTCGGGCGTCACCGTGCGCATCCAGGTGCCCGACTACGAGCTCAAGCTCAACCTCATCAACACGTTCTACGAGCGCATGAAGGAAGACGCCAAAACGGAGCACATTACCGGTATGGACGCCACCATCCCCGAACAGCTCCGCAAGCTCATGGCGGAGCGCGCAGGGACGAACATCCGCGTAATCGAGGGGTTCGTGCAGTCCTGCCTGATGGAGGCACACCAGCGCGAGCGCACCGGCGGCGCCATCGCCCGTGAGGACATCGTCAAGCTCGCGACCCAAAAGTGGCCGACGGGCCAGTACATCATCAACATCGAGCAGATCCAGAAGGCAGTTGAGGTCTATTACGACATCTCACACTCCGACCTCGTGGGCTCAAAGCGCAACAAGGAACTCATGGAGCCGCGCCACGTGGCAATATGGCTCGCGCGCGGGCTTACCGACAACACCCTGGCCGACATCGGCAAGCGGTTTGGAGGCAGGAGCCATGCCACCGTCAAGCACTCCATCACGTGGGTGGACAACCAGCGCAAGGAGAACCGCCTGTTCCTCGACAAGTTGGAGTCGCTCAAGGACTCGATAACGGACGCGACGTGAGGATGTACAAATGTATGAAGAGAGGTTGTTAACGTCTGTTGAGAAACCCTGATACGGGCGAGAAAAGTTTTCTCCCCGTTTTCCGCACACAGGAAATGTTCGTCCGTTTTAGAAAAGTAAAAAACGAACGCACAGTGGATGACCAGCACGAACACGACCTTTTGAACATTTCAACACCGCTTATTATTACTGTTAGCTTTTGAGAATATAGAGATATATAAGTAATAGACAACAAGAGATGGGGCGAGCATGAAATTCACCGTAAGTCAGTCGTCATTTGCTCAGGCAGTGTCAGTCGTCACCAAGGGCATGGGCTTCTCGTCCACCTTGGCCTTGCTCTCGGGCATCTACATCAGGGCAAAGGAGGGAACGCTCGAGCTTCAGAGCACCGACTTGACCATCTCCATCAAGCACAAGGTGGCTGCCAACGTCGAGGAGGAGGGCGAGACGGTCGTCTCCGGCAAGATCTTGGCGAACATCGTCAAGAACCTCCCCGATGCCGCGGTCGAGATGGAGGAGATGGGCAGGCAGGCGTCCATTACCTGCGGCAAGTCAAACTACCGCCTGAACACGCTCGACCCCACTGACTTCCCGGAGTTTCCCCAGTTTGACGTTGACTCCTCAGTGGAGCTTCCGAGCGCCGCGCTCTCGTCCATGGTCGATAAGGTCTATCGCGTGACCTCCAAGGACACCTCGCGGCCGATCCTCGCGGGCATCCTGCTCAACGTGGAGAACAACGTCATCCGCCTCGTGGCAACCGACTCCTACCGCTTGGCCGTCTGCGACACAACCGTCGAGACGTCCGGCGTGGACGAGGCCTTCTCGGCGATCATCGCGGGCAACACCTTGCACGACGTGCTCTCGCTCCCCTCGGTTGCCGACTCTATCTACATTGGTATCAACGCCAACCAGGTGATGTTCAAAACAGGTGACACCACCTACGTGTCGCGCAAGATCGAGGGCAACTTCCCTGATTACCGGAAGCTCTTGCCCACGAGCTTTGTGACCTCGGTGACGATGAACGTGCAGAGCCTCGTCTCCGCACTCAAGCGCGTCTCGGTCATTGCCCTCAACAACCCCTCCGTGCGCTTTGACGTGGACGTTGACGGCTCGCTCATGCAGCTCTCGGCCACGACACCCGACTACGGTGACGCGCGCGAGTACATTGACGTCGACGTTCAGGGCGAGTCCATGAACATCTCGCTCAACAACCGCTACGTCTTTGACTGCGTGAACGCCGTTGACTCTGACAGCGAGCTCACGCTCGAGCTGCAGTCAACGATGCAGCCGGCCATATTCAAGGCGTACGGCAAGATCAACTACCTCTACCTACTCATGCCCGTGAGGATGTAGCGTGGGACTGAAGGTCAAGCGGCTCTCGCTCACCGATTGGAGAAACTTTGACAGCAAGGTCGTGGAGTTCTCCGGCTCCACGACCATACTCTGCGGCCATAACGCGGTGGGAAAGACGAACACCGTGGAGGCCCTGCAGCTCCTCACGTCGGGTTTCTCGTTCAGGAAGGCCCGCCCCGCGCAGCTGGTGCACGAGGGCTCAGAGGCAGGGTGCATTCAGGCACGTCTCGAGGGAGACAGCCGCGTCATTGACCTCATGTGCGAGATAGTGGACGGCAAGCGGCGCTTTTCCGTAAACGAGAAGCACTGCCACGCGCAGGACATGCCCCAGACGCTCATGTCGGTCTTCTTTTGCCCGGACGACCTCTCGCTCGTCAAGCGCGGGGCGTCGTACCGGCGCGCGGAGATTGACTCCTTTGGCAAGGGTGTGGCGCCCTCATACGCGCGGCTCCATGCCACCTACACGCGCGCGGTCGAGCAGCGCAACCGCCTGCTCAAGGAGGGAAACGTTGACCTCGGCCTGCTTGACGCATGGGACAGCTCCGTTGCCTACGGCGGTGCCACGCTCCTTGACGCGCGCATGAAGCTCTTTGGGAGGCTCCGCCCCAAGGTCGAGCAAATCTACGCGCAGATCGCGGCGGGGGAGCGGCTGACGTGCACCTATGAGTGTACGCTGGGCGAGGAGGCGCTCACACTTGACAAGGACGCCCTCTGCGACCTCTTCTTGCGGCGGATGCACGAGGGCCGCGCGGATGACTTGAGGCGCCAGCAGACGCTCGTGGGGCCGCAGCGCGACGACCTCGGCTTTGCGATTGACGGGAGAGACGCCCGCGCCTTTGGGTCGCAGGGACAGCAGCGCAGCATCGCGCTCGCGTGGAAGATGGCCGAGGTCGAGGTCTCGCGCGAGATTGTGGGGCAGGAGCCGCTTTTGCTCTTGGACGACGTCATGAGCGAGCTTGACGAGGCGCGTCGCGAGCAGGTCGTCTCGTTTGTGCAGGAGGGGATACAGACGGTCATCACCACCACTAACCTCGGGTACTTCTCGCCTGAGCTTCTCGAAGGCGCGGAGGTGAGGATGTACGATGAGTGACGAGTGGGAGCTGGACGGCGCCACCTACGAGAGCCTCTCGGACGTCCTGGGCGGCGTGTTTGGGTCAGATGCCGCGCGCCTCTCGGCAAACCAGCAAGCCGCGCGGGCATGGTATGCCGCAAACGGCGATGTGGAGCGCGCCCATACCTGCGGCGTCTTTCTCAAGAAGCCGAGAAGGCCGGGCGATGACCCCGTGCTCGGCGTCTATGTTGACTCGCCGAGCGTCGTCTACGACTTTGGGACCAACAAGGAGATCTACCTCACCCGCCTGCACGCGGCGGGCCTTGCGGTCTCGGGCATTGACTTCAAGCTCTCCCGGTACCCCAAGAAGACGGCTGAAGGTGCAGGCGAGAACGGCGGCGCGCAGCAGAAAAAGCCGCTGCCCCCGCTTTCCGCTACCGAGCAACGTGAGGTCGCCCAGCTTGCCGAGAAGCTCCCGCCGGCGCTCAAAGACGTGGGAACGCGGGCGATAGAGCTATCCTTTAGACGCCAAAAGGGGTTAGAGACCTGATTTTGAAAAAAGCCGCTTATTTGCCCCTTTTTGTGGCTCTCATGAGATTTTACACAACTGCTTGGTAGGATTTTTCTCCCTGCCACAGCAAAAACTGACTCAAGGAGTACAATAGGAGACTGTGTGATTTGAAGAGAGGAGTCTTGTGGCCAAGAAAGAATCAGAAGACTACGGCGTAAAGAGTATTAAGATCCTCGAGGGTCTTGAGGCCGTACGCAAGCGCCCAGGCATGTACATCGGCACGACAAGCTCGGCCGGCCTGCACCACCTCATCTGGGAGGTCGTTGACAACTCCGTTGACGAGGCCATGGCCGGGTTCTGCACCCGCATCAAGGTGACGGTCCACGCGGACAACTCGGTGACCGTCGAGGACAACGGCCGCGGCATCCCCGTGGCACGCCACCCACAGAAGCGCATCCCGACCCTTGAGGTCGTCCTGACCATCCTGCACGCCGGCGGCAAGTTTGACAACAACGCCTACAAGGTCTCCGGCGGCCTGCACGGCGTGGGCATCAGCGTCGTCAACGCGCTCTCCAAGCGCCTCATCGCCCGCGTCAAGCGCGACGGCGGTATCTACGAGATGGAGTGTGAGCGCGGCAAGACGACCAAGAAGATGGAGCAAGTCGGCAAGAGCAAGACGACGGGCACCACCATCACG
>Ga0181612_131078_pt1 | contig 12167 bp, 5 predicted proteins | sample HoacroProtozoa21_FD_119630 | JGI IMG/M metagenome (GOLD analysis project Ga0181612, IMG submission 119630) | Hoatzin crop microbial communities from Cojedes, Venezuel. Combined Assembly of Gp0051906, Gp0051904, Gp0051908
CAAGGCAGCAGATTAATCCTGATAATACTGCATTGGGCCATTTTTTTCCCCTGGCTGGGTCAAATTCCCCTAGCAACCACAAAGCCTGCCATTAATAAAATTAAAAAACTCCATCATAATTTCCAACCTCTGTGCCCTTTTCAGAGGCGAAAAGATAAATTGAATATAAAATGAAAGCCTTGCTTTTTGGCCTTTGTAAACCTCTTCTCACTTTTTCACTTTCCTCCCCATATTTCTGCATTGCTGACCTTCCAGCCGCAATGGTCTTGGGAGTGCACGCAACATATGGACCTCATTGTCCTAAAGAGCGAGGAGGGCATGGGGATACCTTTCACATTGACCTTTCTCTACCCAGGCTGGGGTACATTACTGACGACCTGTGCACAGTTCTACCTGGGTTGGGCTGCAGCGACATTTCGTCCTGAACCTTTGTCTGATATTACAATCATTATCACAAGTCGAACTGCCTTCCAGCATTTCTTTGGAACAAAAAAGAGCCTTTTTTTCTAACTGAATTTTTTGGCTAAAATTTCTATTTCTGCTAAGATGATTTAGTTACTGGATTCTGTAAGGAAAGAGTGGTTGAAAACCAAAAGAGGGAAAAAACATGAATATATCTGAACATGCTTTAATTTTCAGAAACCAGAAATAACTAAGGAACAGTTGTTAAAAATTGAAAAAGTGTCAGTCTGGGGTTTTTGTCAGTAAACAAAAATGTTTCTGTGGAAATTCAGGGTTTTTTAGTTGCTTAGAAAAATCACTGGAGAACCACCACACTCCAGCCACCTCTTTTTCATTTTCTTCTGGTCATATAACCCCAGGTTTCCATTTGCTGGAAATAAATGAGGAAGCCATGGGGTATCCCTGCTCTTTTTATTCATGCAAATAATCCCATTAAAGTCCACAGGAGTTCTTGTATCCAGTGAGCAGGTTCTGACCCCAATTGTTTTAACAGGTCTTTTTATTCTCACCTCATATTCTAGCTAAAAAATCATATAGAGCTTGACAGAAGGCTTAAAATCACAAGTATGCCCAATGACACAATTAGTATTTTGTACGTATGCTTTTCGGTTGGCTTAGCTCAGGTAAAAAAGAGGAGAAAATAATACAAGAAGAAAAAAGATTTCGAGGGTAAACAGACAGCAGAAGTTTAGTGAGTCAGGCTGACCGTCATACACTCCCCGAAAAATTATTCCACCTGTGCCTCAGTTTCCCCACCTGTAAAATGAGATTTATCAGACTTCCCTTTCTCAAAGAGTTGCGAACATGTAGTCAGTGGTAAGCTTCAGGTGATCAAATGTAAGAGAGAAAATTGTATTTTTCTTCAAATAAATTGAATATCAATCCATTTTGCTAAAAAGGATTATCTTTTTATTGTACTACTGCATTGCTACTCAGAGTCCTTTCCTTACAATGCAACGGATGATGCTACATTCAGAAACACTGAAAATAAACCAGAGGTAACTGATTCAAAACGAGCGAGCTCTGTGCATGCTCACACAGTCCTATGCTTCTCTTCAGAGTTATGTTTGATGCAGAGTCAAAAACAGATCTCTGAAATAATTTGATTTTAACCAAACTTCTTCAGAGCTTCTAAAACCTTTTTCCTCACTGTAGCATACTGAATGCCAAATAGTTTTTTGCTCTTTCCAGGCTGAATTATAAAGGAAAAATTCATTACCCCTTTTTTAAAATGCTGTTTATATGATGGCGGCAGCACATACAGAGCAAGATAGTCCATTCCAACAATATTCCTCATGTCTTCAACCTTGTAGTAGCCAACCTAATTTTATTTCAGCTTTGAAAGAAACAGAAGTCACCTCTAAGTTCAAACTAAACATAAGATATTGCAGCCAGAAATTTTTTTTGAGAATGTTATATGGGAAAATATAAAAACAGTGGGTTAGAATGGAACAACTCTTCCAACTTCAGTTTATTGTGTTTACAGTATTACTCAAGTTCTGAGGAAACTAGTAACCATCACAAATCTTACCAACATCCCATATTTCAGGGCCTGAGTTTTCTACATTTTCTGCTGGTTTAAAGCCTAACAACGAAGAAGGTTCTTGATAGAACAAGTTCTAATGTTAAAGCTACTATGACATATAGAGATATATAACTTCACTCTTGGGTAACCAAGGTCTCTACTGTACCTTTAGCAACAAATTTCTTCCCCTTCTTACAACTTCTCCTGCATCCCATAATAGCCTCTGTGTTTCAAAAGTAAGGCTCCACATCTGTAATATATTATGTGCATAATTTGCACTTAATTACCAACCACATTGATTAAACCATTGCACAACAATTAACCTTAATTAGGTTTTTTTACAGTGCCTTTGCTAATTAACTGAAACAAGCCAAGTGTCTTATCAGCTCTAATTGAAAAGCTCGCTGGAGATGTTTAGCTTCAAGTGTGATCACCATTTCTTTCCAATTTCAGGTGAAGGCAAAACTGGGGATTAACAAATGTGTGTCAGTCTGTGACCCAGCATGAGCCACTTTGCATTCCCAATTGTTTCCATGTGTATGTCAGCAAATGTTCATCTTGATGCTATAAATAGATGACCAGGCTGCCCCCACTAGGGAATCAGGCAAGTCCTCTAGCACTTAGTAGCAATGGGGTTTCAGTTGTTATCAAGAGCTAGGCTGTGAAATTCAAAGGGTATAGTGAGTTTTCAGTAATATGGGTAAAAAATTGAGGCATATTTTTCCTCAAGCACAGAATTGTAGCTTCTATTCAAAAGGACATAATTTCATAGATTTTTGGCTAATGAGGAAGGTGAAGAAGCCTAACTAGGAGGACAAATACTGAGAAGCTGGTAGTTCTATCTAGGGAGGTAATTTTTTTTCTTAAATTGGTGTAGTTGGGGTAGTTGTATGTTTATGGATTTAGTGGGTTTTGTTTTTTTTCTCTGGAGAAATCAAGGGCAAAATATTTGTTGTCTTGAAAGTGTGGTTTGTATGTCGGATACTATGGGTAGGCCTTCAAGCTAATCTTTGCATGAAATAACTATTAAATATCATTTTAATAAAGTGCAGTCTTACTGAGGCTGAATTTGAGGATAAAAAACAATAAATGAACGGAAAAGGTAAAATAGATTCTCTAGCTGGTAGTTCATCACTTTCTGATTAACAAAAAAAAGGGAAAAAAAATCTAGGTTCACTTGTGTAATCAGTGCAATTAATGGGATGTTTGTGACTAAAATCTGAATTCAGAGTATTTGCTTTCCTTTCTGCTTCTCTGAATAATGATCTCCTCACAATTCTAGAGTTAGTCAACCGTTATCCAAACTTCTGTATCTTTACTTAATGTTCCCTTTAGTTTCCTAATAAGTAAGGACTTTTTATATTTAATTCACGTACCACTACTGAAAAGAAACCTCTTCTATAAGCCTGAATGATGCAATGAGAAGAATATAAGACGGAGTTCAGAGACACAGGCTGTACTCCTAATTCTGCTTTAAACTTGAATCTAATTGTGTCAGGTTGTCATCTTTTTTCAGGAGGCAGTACTTAATTCTTTCTTCTGTCAAATTTTTTAAGCAATATTTAATGTTTTTTGGGGGGTTCTTTAAGCAATAAGTTAGTTCTGCTACAAATCATAGGTTTCATATATGCAGACAAGCAATTTCTGATTTTTCAGTAGCATATAACCAACTGCTTAAAATCTGTTTCACTGGCAGAAAAAAGCATTGCAGTGTTTTTACTGCCATCAGATCCACCAGTGATGGGAGTCTGTTGAATAAATTCATAGGACAATGCTTTTGGCAGATTTTACAATATGTCTTCTACTAAATAATTTGTCTAAAATGACATTCATCTCTTTCCCAGCTGATAGTATTGCTTTGGTCACTTGCCCATCCATTCTGGGGGAGAAAAGAAAGATTCCTGCAAAATCTTTCAAATAATAATTTCAAGCAAGAAATATTTTCCTTCAAGTCACCCAACCTAGTGACTGTGGAAACTGTAAGAAAATATACACTAGGAAAGTTCAGTGTTCACACGCAGTGCCTCAAATCAATAGAAATTATTTTATTTTTGCCCTTATCTTTCTATCTATTGAGTTAGAAATAATAAAAATAGCATCATTATTTGACTCCAGAAATGCTCCGGGCACTTCTGCAAAGTGGGTAAAGCAAAACTTTCCTCTTCGATGCCCACCTCTCAGCAAGGTCCACCCTAAGAGACTGGCTTTGGGGAGGGGGCAGACATCTATTTTTAAACAGCAGGAGAGTTCAATATCCATGCTGTGGTTAACATGGAGCCTCCTTCCAGTGTTCCCGGTGATTCCTCTCCTCAAGCGTGAAATGCCATAAAGCACTGCAGTGATGCCTTTATGAATGGCCTGTTTGTCTCCCTCTCCCCTGGCAGCCCATTTTTTTCTTTATTTTATTTTTCCCTTCCTCTTTCACCCTGCGCTTGTCCAGTGGCCCAGAGCAGTTTAGCAGATATGGCAGCTCACATGAATTATGAAAATGTGAATGTGGCTCCATTGACTTGTGCCCTGCGTGCTGGCGCTTTATTGGTTTTTGTTTTTTCTTCACTGCAAAATTTCTTCTTTGGGAAAAGGTAGAGGACAAGGAACTGCTTTTATTCCTAGACACATGGCTCTGGCCACCTCCCATGCTTAAAGAGGAAAAATAATTGCCCAAAATTAAATGGCCATTTCCCAGTATAACCCAAATGCGAAAGCTCTCTCCATCACCAGTGGCTCCAACTCCACTTACGGGTATGCTCAAACATGTAGTGTCTGGATTCTGCGTTCGGAGTCTGGATCCAGGGGTAATTTCTGCAGGTGGTATTCATCTCTGAAATAAATCCCTATCTGGGATACAACCAGCATCAGGCTATTTGAGTTCTCTTCTTCGTGCCACACTCCAAAGGGACAAAATTGGTCTTTTGTGCACTCTGGGTGAAAGAAGCTTAAAAAATATTGGAAGAGTTTGTTTAATTAGGTGGCCTAGTAGTTCATTTCAGAAGTATTGCTGGCAAATCACCTAACCTTCTTCCAAGGCTGATGTTAAAATCTGTTTCCACATTTTCTTGTGGGGGGAAAATTTATCCTTCACCCTTTCCAGCGAGCCAGGAAAGCCTGAAACTGAAAAGGTGGCTTTATGCCCAGACAGAGAGGAACTGAAATAAATATGAGGAGGGTTAAGAATTTTCTTTATTGAGAGCACCTGCTCCATTTTTATATGTAGCGTTGCTAAAAATTCTTTCATTACGGCGTGCTCAGCTCTGTGGGAGTTCGGTGAAGCCTTTGGTGCTGAGAAAACCCAATTGAGTCCTTTGGACTTCTCCAGGGAAAAGCTTTCCCTGCTGTCCCCCAAATGAATTAAATGTGTCCAAACACAGGTAACACAATGGCAGAGGTGCTTGTGATGCTCCTAAGGACAGTGGCAGGCCGAGACACTTGTCTGGCCTTGCTGTGGAGGAGTTACAGTGCAGGGAAATAAAAAAATGAACTGTGAAAATCTCTCTACCTGTGAAGTTTCATGTAAAATGGCGATTTCTGCTGCTTTTTGCAGGTAGCTGCACGCTGCCTGGGTGTATCAGGGACACCTGAAGATCAGCAGACCCTAGTTATACCTGCTCAAACACCTTCTCAAGCGGAGTGTGTCAAAGGAGCTGGATTACGAGCTTATCTTGTGATGCACCAATTTTCAACATTTTGTTGTTGCTGTGGTGGGAGAAAGATGAAAGCAAGACAAAGTTTTAGCAAGAGGCAATATATTCTTTTTAGTCAGGCTGATGTAGCTGGAAAAGGCATACATCAGACAGGCCAGATCTCTGGGTCTTAAGCAAGACATTTCAAGCTAATTTCTGGGCAAAAGTAATAATTTCAAGTTTAACTTGATGAAGTTAATCAATTAGCCTGAGACCTTGACTGAGACAACAGCATTCTTTTGACTTTTGTCTGAGGGCAAAGCAATTCAGGACTAATCCTGTGAACTGTACTATTTTTGGAGTTCAGGTTGATTAGTCACAGACAGCTCAAACCTCCTGCTACTGCTGTTGAAGTCTACCTCTCCAGAGGTCTTTTACTGTACTTGTAATGATCCAAGGACACACAACTTGTCTAAAAAAAGGTACAGCCTCTGCTTACAAACCCACTTCCAACTAAAGACCATTTCTGTCGTTTTTACATGGCCTCATGGAAAAAGATGTGGTCTTCTACTTTGGAAGTTTAATCTCAGTGTTGACAATGAGTGTCTTTGTGGCCCTGGCTAAGTTTCTTGTTTTAATGCATCGTGTTTTCCCCAAACAGACCATGACTCCTTTGTTAATGGCCTGAAAATAATATTCACAATAAACTTTTCAACTAGGTCAAAGCCTTTAGATGACAGAAGTGCTTTAGGAAGTGCTGTTTGAGTGCTAATAACAATGATTATGTGTAAGGAAACAGCAGCATGCTGGAGACGGCCAAAGGATTCAGTCGAACTGCCATGTTTTGCACGAAATACCTCCCCAGCTGCAGACAGATTCATTATGTACCTGGCTGATGTCTCCTACAGGGGTTCCACAGATTGACTGCCCTAGTGAGTTGCACAAGGCAATTAAACAGCCCAAAATCTTGGCATGGTTAATATCAGGTACTACAGCAGAGAAGATGACAGAGGTGGCTCTGCATGTGCTGAGAAGTGGAGTAGAAATTTGGGAGGTGCAGAGACTGGCAAGGAGCCATTGGGGTCTATCTGGAGTGGACAAGTGAGGAAGTGGTTAGGGTTTCCTCAGTGCTGTTCTTTTATTTTTTATTTTTCAAATGTGAAGCTTAAATAAACATCAAATTGAAGGTGGGAGCAGGGAATCAGTGATGCCACCACAGTGCGAGACCATGGCAAGTCAGAGGGAGAAGAAAAGGTCCACCATCATTCTGGCTGATGAGTATTCATTTAGTCTGGGATGTGACTTTGGTTAACTGTGCAGTGAACCCAGGAAAAATCTAACTTTGGGAACAGGGCATTTCTGTTGTGAATAGTGGTATTTTCAGAAAGATTGATCGACAATAAATTTTATCTAAAGGTCTGCCTCCCTCAGGTGCCCTCTGGGTGCTGGAATAACCCTGTCCCAGTGGTGTTAGCCTCTGTTACAAATGCCACATTTTTTTGCAGGCCGTACAATGGCAGCTTAGGTTCACCAACACAGCAAAAGACAAGTTTTTTTGTCTTTTCTTCTGTACCAGATCTAAAAAGCCAGTCCTACCCTGCAAAGAACTCATCCAACATAAACTGGGAAATGAGACAGGAATGCTGCAGTGAATCCATGCCCGACCCACAGCCAGTATCTATTGCCTGCCCACAGCAAGCCGTCAGCGAGCTGCCACCCTGGCGTGTGGGAAATGGCTCCGGTGGCTGAGGACGGGGAGGAGAGTGGGTGGAAACGAGCGTGTGCGGCTCCCTGGATCAGCTGCTTCATTCGGCTGTTTCCCCAGGAGCTGACGCAGCCTAAGCCTAGGAACTGGCAGGGATTTTTTGCTTCTCTGGGACAGAAGTGACATTCTTGAACTTTCAGAAATTACAGTGCTTTACTAGGGGATAACTCTAATCAGATAGTATTCAAATGGTCTATCTACAAATTTTAGCCACAGATGTCTCTCATTTTCTTAATACCTAAGCCGCTTAGAAGCTTTAGTGTATTTATTTTCCTTTCACTCCTGCAACGTAGAGATACACTGTCCCTATTTTACAGCTGGGGAAGTTACTCACAGAGAGACTTAAGTGTATGTATTCATGGCAGTCACTGAGTAGAACGGAATTCAGCATGGCTGTAAAACCCACCTGAGAAGCTGGGTAAATACTTGGGCAAGTAGCTCGGCAGTCAATGCCAGGAGTACCCACGTTAATTCATTGAAAACAGGCTTAAGTGCATCTACTTGCACTCCCTGCAGGGTAGAAATGGTTTGAATGACTCTTGCAAGGCGATGCAGGGGGCCTGGGGCGGACCCAGGAGCTGATTTGTGTCCCTGGGGTTGGTGGTGGCTGCATCCTGCTCCTGCCTGCTCCCTGGTCAAGAACATCAAATTATGTGATGGGAGCTGGATATGAGGTGGAGGCACTGAAGGGCACTGAAAGCTCTCGTTTTTGCATTCTCTCCTCCTTTTTCCCTGTATCTGTGTAAGAATTGTCCTTTGGTCCAGACCAAGTAATCAAACCTCCTGTCCGCTAATCAATCAGTCAAGCTCAGCAAATTCACTGCTTTTCTTCAGAGACTTGAACAGGACCCTTTCAAGAAGCAAGATCACAATGATAAATCAGAGCAGCAACACGTGCATGAGTGCGGCACCACAGCAGAGACCATTCCTTACATCCCAAGTCATAATTAACTCCCTGAAGGACAGAAACCTGACAGGAAATCCAAAATCTCTTTGCAATCCAGTAAATATTACAGGAATGAATGGCTGGCATGGGGGAAGGAATGTTGGCTGGAAGTGAAGCTTTTTGCTTTGAGCTTTTCCTGGGCTGTGTTTATTTAGCATATAGCTCAGAGGCACTTGCTGTTTCATATCTAGGAATGGAAGTAACGCAGATAGCATTGCACTGGAAGACAAAAGGGATGCGGCTCAATCTGCTGTTACCTGGAGCTAATTTCTGCACCTGCACAGGGCCTAGGGTGGTGTTTAAAACATTTAAAGTGTTTAAATCTGGATTTATGTTGAACAGTTCAAAATGTGGCTGCCCTGCAGGTCTTTGTACTTAGACCGTGAAGTCTGAGGTGTGATTACTGATGGCTTTTTTGTTTTCCCTGGCAGAAACGGAAGTAAAACCCTAAAAAACACTGTATCTGAACCTTTCTTCTGCCAAACTAAAAAAACCCACTGCACTTCAGATTCAATTTCCCTCAAGGACTGGATGAGAGAAAGGAAAGCCACATGTTGCGTGATGTCATGTAACCACTACCAGAAGATGTTCAGATACGACATGGTGAGGGTCCCATACGAACTAAAATAGGACATAAATTATTTGTCTCAGTGAAATGATACTGCTTCACAACAGCTACACATTGTCTTGTTCCTCGATAGCTCTGGCTTTGCCAAGATTTGAACTGCAACAGTCCTTTGTCTTGGGAGGATATTTCCCATCCTTTCCCCTCTTATGACCCATCCTTGGATGTGTTTGAGAGCATCACTCTTTGCCAGCTCATCTCTGTTTCTCCCTGGCCAGGCAGGACCAACCACTCTGTGTAACTTCGAATGGCCGATGCCTGCTCTGTACCAAAGCAGATGACCCAAAATAGCAGAGGGCTCGATTTTACGAGGCGTTACTGAGCCCTTAGTGTTGAAACGCAGGTGATGAGTTTCCAATCAGATAAGGCGATGGTAATTCCAGATGACCCTGCCATCAGTTGCAGGAATCACCATGCGGGGAATGCCAGGATTAAGTTTCGCTTGGAGCCTGGACACATTTATAATGTTTCAGCAAATGAATAGGGAGTACTGTGACCCAGCTGGGAAATTTATAGCCTTGGTTGTACCTCTGACAGGACTTTGGAGTGAGATATCATGGGCTTCAGGGGTGGAGGCTCCTCTTAAACTAAAATTGGGGTGGGGGTAGGGGTGAGAAGTAGAGATAAAGCAGCTGTTGAAAAGCTTAAGCTGTGTGTCTCTGGCTGAAAGAAGCTCAAGCGAACACGCTTGCCAAGGTGTCAACCATCTACGAAGCACCCATTAATTGAATAATAGTCCTTCTAGACGCTGAAGGACAGATCAAGTCCCATGTTGGGGGGTCCAGGCACTTGCTCGTAAAATGTGCAGATTGCAGTCTTCGTAGCAGGAGGAGGAAGAGCTTCATGGGAGGAAAGGTTGTTCCTGACAATGTGCAGTCACTGTGAGGCTTGAGTCGGTGAGCAGTGCAACATGGGGACCTGTCACTCCACCATCTGCGGTCACTCAACTTATTTTCTCTTGAGGTCAGACTGAGGGATTTATTGCACATTTTGGATTTTCAGCAGAATCTGTTACATAATCTAAAGTGAATTCTTCAAGAAATGGAAGCTAATCTTTGCCTAAGCTACATACAATGATACGCTGTGACCTTCCTGACTGATATTTAGAAAAACTTTATTTAAAAGCAGAGGGTGAAAATCAGGCTTTAAAGATTTACTGGGACATTTACAAGTGTGATAATGTTTTTCAGCCTGTTTTGTTTCATGATAAATCATTTTTTATTGCCCCAGAAAACCTGAGAGATGATGACCAGAAGTAGAATATTTTTGGCTTTGTCATTGGAAAATCAGACCCAAAGTGTTTCAGCTATGAATGGAAGGAAATTTAAAGCACACAACAATCTGAGGTAACCAGTCAAAACACTTGCTGTGGCTGTCCAAATAAAACCAAAAAATGCCAAGAAGTAAACAAAAGATGTATTTTGTAGGCCGCTGAGAAGGCCTTTATTTTTCTCCCCTTTTGATCTTGAAGATTGTTTTTGAATTTTTTCCAAAGAAAGTAGTGAAGTCAAAAAATGATTTTTTTGTGTGTTAAAAAATATGAATGTTTGGAGAAAAGCCAAGTGTTTATGATATCTTTGATTTGAAAAACTTCAACCAGCTGTACCTATGAAACTAGAAACCAGGTAAAAATTGCCCTGATTTGGGCTTTTTTTGAAACAGAAAAGTCAACCAAGGTTCATGAGAAAGATTTTTGAGTTTCCAACAAACTGTCCTAGGCGTGCCGAAGACTGGACCTGGATCACTAAATCACAGGAAATCATGTGCACCCAGCTGAGTTTCACTTTCATTTTTGCAGACAATCTGAAATCCCGAGTCAGGTGGTATTTGTGCCAAAAGCAAACTGATATTTAAGCAAAAGACTTTCCTGGCTAATTTATACCAAAAAATCAAGTTGCACAGACATGAAATTGTCATTGCATTGAAGTAACTATTTTTGTCCTTGACATGATTGGGAATTGGAGCTTACCCTGTGTATTCACCATCAAATCAACCTTATTCCTGACGCAATATTTGTAAATAAAGAGTGCTAGCTATTTTCTAAAGCAATTATCCCATTTTAATTTCTTCTAAATCTTCCAACTGAGGAAAAGCTGACCAATACATCTCAGTGCACAGTAGTTCTTTACTGAAAGCCAGTGATAGCTTAAGCCTCTTTCAAGTTTGTAAGCAGAAGAAATGGGTATGTTTACCCCTTCTTTTCATACCAGCAGCTTCAGAAAATTCCTTGGGGGGTCACCTTTTTCTGCTGTGTGTTAGCACCATTTCTAGTGGCTAATTCCCAATCCATGAGTAGGATCACAAGAGTTAAGCAACATGAAATAGGTACATAAAAATAGCTGAATAATAGAATGAAAGTAATTTTCCGTCTTGATTTAATTGTGGATGTGTGCAGGTCTTTTTTCTGTGCCCGTAGGCTTGCAATTATAATTTGAATAGTGAGTACCAAAGCCTCGACTGGCTTCAGGACCACCTGTTGGATAGTTCACCTGTAGCAAGAAAAAGGAGTTGATATTTTAGATACACTTGCAAACCAAAATGAAAGACGTCAAGTCTGTTTTTTCAGGGCAATCTACACCTATGCAGTAGTTTTTCTGGAATCCGAACCATCTCATACAGAACAGAACACTGAATCCCTGCCAGGTATGATAAACATATCCCATTTTTCTTTCCTTATCTGTTTGTGTTTTGCTAATATCATCTCTCATCCCCTCCGCTAGCTTCCAGTGGCTATTATCAGCAGACAGCAAAGAAATCCTTCCCAAGCAACATGTCTGCAGCTTTTGTGTGGGAAATTTTCTCACCCGTGCTCTCTGTGCATAAAAGATGTGATTTACTGAGTGGTAATACAGGGATTGATTATGGAGGTTTAATTAAGATAAATCATATAACAGGTAAAATATTAGGATGGAGGATGACACAACTTCTTGAAATTCTGATTACATGAGAGTCACCAAAATATATCACCACAGAAACTGAGAAAAGCATTCCTTTGACTTGCTGAGAGGAGTGTTAACATTAGTTGAAAGCCCCACGTTAATATTTGTTGGAACATTGACGTTCACTGCTAAACAGACTGCAAGTATTACATTAAAAATGAAAAATCAAGAGGGAGAGATTAAATTGCAAAAGGCTATTGATTTTCAATTTAAATCACTTTTATTATTATTTTTTTTTATTATGTTATATGTGCATGTGCCAGGAAAAAAAAAAGTTAATGTATC
>Ga0181612_147642_pt1 | contig 12167 bp, 6 predicted proteins | sample HoacroProtozoa21_FD_119630 | JGI IMG/M metagenome (GOLD analysis project Ga0181612, IMG submission 119630) | Hoatzin crop microbial communities from Cojedes, Venezuel. Combined Assembly of Gp0051906, Gp0051904, Gp0051908
CCCCCCCCCCCTTTTTTTTTGTAGTTTACATTTGTCAGTCTGTATTTATGAAAACCAGGACTTTTTAGGAAGTTGTGTTAAACATATTCATATAAAATCATTGCAGGAGCACTGGAAACATCCACCAGAGTGTGGTCCATGCTGCAGTACACGAAAAAAAGTAATATTTTTGTTCTTAACATTTTTTTTTTTCTGTACGAAAAAAACCCTAAGGAAGTATTTGATAGAGATTTTTAAGTCAAATGTGGAATTGGTTGAAGATTACTTTTAAGCTTTCCACATATGCTAGGAAAGGGAAAATTATGCTAAGGATTAATTAATGTGCTTAGTTACGCAAGTGAAATGCCTGCCTGTGTGTTTAAATACTATCTGCGTTTATATAATGAAGCAGTGTGATATTCTGTTCGTGGATGTGCCTCTAATACAGCTGTAGAATCAGGAGAAGAGGTAAGTGGAATCCTATTAGATGAACTCTTTAAAACTGGGCAAAACATCAAAAAATATTTTATCGGTACTGTATCATTTATATTTGAAAATACCACCAAAATAACTTCTGTTGTAAAGTCACAGTAATGAACAATGTTTGGGCAGGGGAATAAGACAGACAGGACTTTTCAGTTGTATTTTGTATAGTTTTTCAGAAAATGCTTAGGAGTTTTGAGTTGCTAGATTCTGACAGGTTGTTATGAATTATGAGAGCATTCCATGCAATACTTCAGTAAGGTATTGATCTGAATTATGTACTCAGATTGAAAACTGGGTTCTGTGTGTTGAATAGAGTTATTTTATAAATAAAAGTAGATGGAGATGCAATAACTGTAGCTAGCTTTCTATTATTAATCAATTGCTTAGGGCCAGAATGTAGCTCCCTGTATGTGTGTATTCAGGGGCAGAGAGGTATTTTATTGTTCCAAAAATATCAGTAGTCATTGCTGAAAAAATCCACTGTTAGTCATCAAATATGAAGTGTTAGCATAAGAGTAATCAGTGATGCAGGAGGGAACCTAATTTTGAAGTATGTGGCCTAAAATTAAGTAATTAAAAAATTAGTCTGAGTTAGGGATGTTTCTGAGCTGTATCCCTGCTGCTTTTTCTGGGAAATACAGGTCATCAGCAAGAGCTCTCAAAGTCAGTCTGCTACTACCAGCTGGCAAGTTAGCCAGGAAAATGTGCCCCTTTTTTTAGTAAGTGAATAAATTAAATAGTGTTACTATAAGTTTCTAGCCCTTATACTTGTGGAGGGAGCCATCATAGACCATTTACTTACTTTATAGCCATAGCATCAGCGCCTTGCTAGAGCCCCTTGTCTTCTAAAGGCTTTGCTAATCAAATGCTGACTAGACTTAGGGGGTTTCTGTGATTATTGAGATTCATTGTTGGCTTTACTTTGCTGCTTGTTTGGGCCGAATACGAGAAGGAATCCAAAAGGACAGAGCAGAAAATGATGGCAAAGGCAGCAGGGAAGGGCAGCGTGTTAAACAGAATGTGCTTACGTGCTGGCAGCAAGAGATGGTGGCGGGTGTTTCAGGTGACAGAGGGACTCCTGAGCTGCCACCACCCCTTTGGGTTTTGAACCTGGCAGAGGGCTCAGAGGGAGCCTTCCGCGCTCTGGAACTAGTCGGACCCTCCAGCAGGTTCAGCTCTCAAGTTTTCTGGGCTCCATACATTGTGGGACATATTTTTTTATATTTGTGTCCTTATTTTTTCTCATCTTTTTTTTATATTTTCACAGCTCGTGTTTTATTTTATTTTCTTATTTTAAAAAGTAGATGAGAATTCATTAAAATAAGTTCTCTGTATTGACAATACAGCATCGGGCAGATGGTTTGGAAATTTTATAGAAAGATGAATCTTACAGGCCCCAGTTAACATGTGACACCGTGACCCATTTCACAAATGAATTGCATGCCACATGCTTGAAAAGCGAAGTATCTGAGTGAAAGAGAAACAAAATGCACCAAACCCTTTGGAGTTCAACATTACTAACAAGCATTCCCTATAGAAGCAGGGAACTATTTTCCATAAGAGTGAGAACTTGAACTGTGCCCGTTTCCCTACATCCTCCGTGGCGCGCACACGCAGATCTGAAGACCTGCTTTTGTGTATGCCGCTAACCCTCTTCCTCCTCCTCCTCCTCCTCCCATGCAGGTGTGCTGCCCCTGGGACCAAAAGGGGCACGGAACCTCTGCCAGGCAGCTCCGCTCTGGGCCATCCTTGCACCTGCAGCTGGGGATAGTGAGGCCCCCCCTCGCCTCGAGTGCCCCAGAGATTAGCACAGGAGAAATCTTCTCTAAAGCAAAGTGTTATGCTGTTGTTTCGCAGAGGTCTGAGTTTGCCTGACCTCAGGCGTGTCAGCTAAAGTCACATCTTGACATGCACGTGGAAACTCGACTTGGGGGGGGTAAACAAGCCGACCTTATACAGTTGCTTCGTATTTAAGAGCTTTTTCTTCAAAATTCAAGATTCTTTTTTTTTTTTTGTTATCATTTTTTCCCTAATGGTGGAGATTCTGACCAAGGAGACGGTGGAGATCACGTATCTTGGAGAATTATTCTGAGTTTGCAAGTGGCTCGGGGTGAAAAGTATTACCTTACTATCAGTATGCTGTTTGCTATGAGGAGAAGAAAACTTTTCCTCAGTAAATGCCTATAAAATTGTTGTCTTCCAGGGGACTTGTTAGGGTGGGAGAACGTGCCCCAGCTCAGCTGGCCTCACTGCAGCCAGGCTGGCTGAAGAGAAAGGCAGCAGGCTTGCCTCTGGAGGAAGGAGGGTCTTGTGTTTAACACGCAGCCGCGTAAGAGAGGAGAGATTTCTATTTTAAAATAGCAGAGCACCTTGGGGCACGTGTCATGAGTTTCTGTATATTCCCTGGGTTTGCTGGAAGGAACGCACGTGGGAGCCCTTTGCCAACAGGTGGGTTTACACCTCTCCCAATGAACTCGGGCTGGCGCATGCAGCCTCGCGGTTGGGGACTTCAGAAAGAGTTGGGAGATTTTCTGGGAGATTTAGATTGGATGAGATTTCTGAAGTCACATGGGAGTCTTACTAGGATGTATTATAAATACAGATTATAAATTTCCAATCAGGAAAATGGTGTGGAATCTGCTGCCTGCCACCCTTCTCTTCTTGGGAGTGTCTTTATTGAAGGTGATTTTCAGTGCAGTTTGTGGACTCTTCGGGGGGCTGTAATGAACCCTGGATATTTCTGGGTCTTGGACTCCTCCAGCAACTTCCCCATATAGAGGGGCACTGCTGCAGGAGTGGGGAACTTATGGGTCTTGGAGGGCTTAAAAAGCAGGGTTTACAGCCTGCAAGGGAGTGAGCCACAGTGAGTGTGGCATTGGAAAAACATTGTAGGGCCACGGGTTAGATGCTGGGCTTCCAGAGAGTGCGTTCTTGTGTCTGTAAGAGCAAGAAAGACACAGACTTCTCCCCAGGGTGCTCCTTGCCTCCCAGAAACTCTGCTCCTCAAAGCAAGCCGCTTGTGTCAAAGTGGTGCAATCGTGGCTCTGTTTATAAAACCCAGCGAGCGCTGACCAAACCGTAAATTTTCTGTCATTTACCCAGCCAGACATTTTTTTCTCTTCCATTAACTGATGGGTTACTACCACATTAGCTGCTATTGCTTGACATAAAATTAAATAGCATGGTGTGTATTTTTAAATATGTCTTTTGAAATGTAGTTACGATGCCTCCCTGCCTTTCCTCTCCTTTCCTCATAGAAAGCACTGCAGAGAAGTGTAAGAAATTATCTCAGAGTTACCCTCTTTTTTTTTTCTGAGAAAGTATGTGTTATTTTTAGTACCATTTAAATTTTTGTTTTTTCCTTTTCCTTTTTTTTAGGAGACATATTGCTCTTCTTTTGCCCTTTCCCAGCTGCCTGGAGTATTAAAAAAAAAAAAAAAAAGTTCAAGGGGACATTGCAGACTTGTTAAATCTGAATTTTGGCAGAAAATTTTAAACTTTTGCTATAGCACTTCAAAGTTAGGAGAAACTTGAGTTTGAAAATTGATGCAGATATAAGATGGCATATTTAATGACAGATGTATCTATAGAAACCTGTTAAGATGCAGATTATCCCCCTGGGGAGGGGAGATCAAAACTGCCAATCTATAAAATATACTTGTTAGGGGAAGGCATGGAATCTATCTCTGCGAGCACTTTGATTGCAGGGGACAGTGTAGCAGCATGTGGCATCATAACCTAAGAGCAGACAAATCAGCTTGATGACTTTCAAAGCCAAGAATACTGCTGGAGGCAAGGGTACTCCAGTCTAGAAGAAATTAAAACATATAGAGACTGTTATTAATTCCAGATCTATTTTTGTGTAGTCAAATCTGTATGCAAATCCTTAGCATCTCATTTTGGCAGATTAATCTAAAAGTGAAGAGCGGTATGTGAAGGGAATGTAATGATAAAACACCACAGATGAGCAATATTGCAGGGGAAAAAATGTAAGCTGCGTACTTGATATGAGGGGCTCTTTGTGAAGAGAGGCAAATAATTTTGCTTATTGGATTATTTCATTATTTTGCAAGGAAGCAACCCCCTTCTTTCTCTTCTTCCTCCACATCTTTCACCCCAAATTAAGGTGTCCTTTCTGAATGGAAATACATGACCCAGCATTGTGTTTCCAATGCTTTCCTGTAGTTTAACATTCTGGAGGTAATCATCCAAATAAGTATGATTTTTATTTGTAAAAATACTAATCTGACATCTCATTTTTAAACATGACGCTAGGAGTGAAAATAACTATGTAAAAGAAAATCAAATTACAAAACAGATACTAGAAAAGATTGTTTTGTGCATACGGCTGACGGCCACTAACACTGCGAAGGCTGCACAACGGTGTAGAGACAAATAGCAGATTGTGAGATTAGATATGGGAACAGCCATCACTTTCCAAAGCGTGTTCTCGCGTGTGTGCTTCGCAGGTGCCCTGATGAGCAGTGTGTGGCATAGTGTGACGGAACCAGCTTGGAAAGGCTCCAGCTCGTCTCGGCTGTCCCGTAGCCTGCAAGCGTCTCTGAGGTGGGAGCTTGTGCTGCCGCCCGCGTGCAGGGGCCCCCGCGCAGGCTGGTGCTTGCAGAGGTGCGCCCGGGTAACGGTGCTGTTCCTCCCTGCTGCGGCGGTTGAAAACAAGATTCCTGAATAGATTTGTCCATAGTTTCTGCTGCCCACCGATGAGAGTCTTCGCCTCACTCGAGTTGTCTGATCAGAGGGTACGGCTGTGTTAGCAAGTAGCTCAGCCCAGTAGGAGCAGATCAGCAGACAAAGCCTAGGTGCCCAGTTCTCTGTACCTACTCCATGTACAGTTCATGGTTTTTTGCTTTGGACTAGATTTGTTCTGGGCCTCTGGACCAAACATTCCCAGCACTCAGGTGGTACTAAACCATCTGAAAGACCAGTTATTATTTCACAGCCTTATGCTTCCATTAGGAACTGGAGCACAACTAGTGCACATCTGGAGTGGAGGTTCTGGTTTAACTTGAATGCACACCAGTACCACCCTGCAGCCTGGAACGATGTGTGAGAGGTGGGGGAGTCACTTCAAAACCACGGTATGGCTCTGAACCAAAATGCTGCCCTCGGTGCAGCTGGAGGCTGGCAAAAAGAGGATTCCCTGGCAGGGAGGCATGTTAAGGCTGGTTGGGGATAAAAGAAAAAATACCCCAAAACATTGGCATTAGTAGGACTGGGCCATAGCTCAGCCGACAGGGATGGAAGCAGCTCTGCCGCTGCTGTCTGAAATGAAGTGAAGCATAAACAAATGTGATGACAGATCAAATTCCTTCCTCTCATTGCTGTGGATTGTGTCTGTCATTGGCACATGCTGTTAAAACTGTAATATAAAAAGTTTGTTGGACAGTAAGCGTGGCCAGTGGTGTGCCCTAGCTAAGTCCAGACCTTCTGGTAGGATGAAAGGTGAGGTGCAGCTTGCAGGTGCTATTTCTGGTCCCAGCTTCCCATGGGCCCAGGGTGGTGGCAGAGGGGAACTGCAGCGCTGCAGTGGCACCATGTCCCCAGGAGGCTTGAGCACACTCAAGAACGTGTTTACACTGGTAAGATTGCACACTGGAGACTGAAGAATTTTTCCACTGGCTTAGTCGGTGACATTTGCCATTTAAAACCAAGGGAGTACAGGATGATCGGGGATTAAACATACACTGTGTTGAGGTAGATATGTGGTCTGTGGCATCTACTTGGGTTGCACCTCATAAAAGCCTGGAGCAGAGTGCTTTATAGCTTGCTTTCTGAAGGTTATTGAAAGGTACGTATGCTAAATGGTAGTGTTGTTTCTGGTCACTGTGGAGGAACCCCCCAGCATAAGTCTACAACCAGACGAGGAGATGTCCTCTCTGTAATACAGACTAAATACAGAATCACCTTCAAATGTATAGGTGAGTGCAGTTGCACAGGCTTGCGCTGTGCTTTCCAGCTGGCCGTGGTGTCCCATGTCACGCTCCTGGTTAGGCAGAGCTCCTCTCCCACCTCTTCCTTCTCTCTGGTGCAAGCCTGCCTCCTCCTCCTCCTCACACCGCACGCTCCTTGAACCAGGGCTGGGTTTTATCTTCACGTCTTGATGGCGGCTGAATGCACATTCATTTATAAACAGATCAGTTTTTATCTCGTTTTTAGCCCATAGAATTAGCTTTACAAAGGAAGGGGGGAGTGTTTGTTGTTGCTGTTTTCTGTTTCTAGATGTTTGACAAATGTGTTACTTATTACCTTGTCACCAGATTAAAAAGTGCAGTGGAATGTAAGCATAAGTGGTGGTATGCAATGTAATTATGTCAGCAAATGAACCCTGGAATTGGTTATTTGGCTGCACCTGACCTTGGTCCTCGTTTTGCTTATATGAAAAAAATGTAACCTGTATAAACTCTTTCATAGGAGGAGTAACAAACACCGCACAGTATCAAAACAGGCTCATGGTCTATGATCCTAAGCAGGTGGGTGTCTGTGTTGTGTGTGTTTTTTTCTCACATGTTTTGCTTCAAACAGGTCTCTTAGCAAATATATACAACAATTTTGTAAGGCTACAAGTGCTGACCATTTGAATTAGTGTTTTAAATTCACTTTGTACTGATGTGCAAGTTTAACAGAGTAACGGAGACCCCGACTTTTTATTATGTGTTTTAAGCCTGTAGGCATTAGAAAGAGATTAAATACAGAAATATGCTTTAAATCCCCTGTATTTACCAGTATTTATTTTGCTTGTTCATTTTTTTGTAATCCAGCAGCCCTGGGCAGAGTATACTCAAAATCAGTGTCACAAAACTGCTCCTCGTCATTGGCATTTCTGTTTTGAATTGCACAGACGGGCTTTTTGTTTTCTGCGTACTTTCAGAACTGTACTACCTGGCCGTGACTTATTCTGCTGACTGCAAGGGTGCCTATCATTTCATTACCCAAGCACCTAAAATATCTTTTAGGGATTATTTCATACATTATGTATGTGTTTTGATTAGGTTAGCATGGCTCGGTAACCATTTCAGGGGGTTAGGGCATGGTTATGCCCTCTTGCTTGTCTTAGGAATTAAAAGTCCTAAGCTTGCAATCAGAGTTGCATAGCCTGATTTACACCCGCGTGGAAGAGTATTGACTTTTCTGATTGTCGGATAGGGGCTTTGATTGCTGTATTTGGAACCAGATTGTGCCAGGAGATACTTCTGTGTGGTTCTCACTGACTTTTTAAAGCATAGCATGTGCGGGTCCTGAAGCAGAAAGCAGGCAGTGACGCACCTGCCTCTGTCTTTTTGAGGTGCAGGTTGATGCATCGATCGTACAAATGCTGGTTCTGTCCTAAATCCAAGTAGTAGTTACAGGCAGCGACCTTATTTCACTTACGAGGGGGACACTCTCATTTAGATACCATGTCTCTACTGTGCATCCTTTGCTTTGATTCTTCGCTTGCTGACGTGACAGTTGCACCCCAGAATACCAGTGGCAGGGCTACGCAGCGTGCCGTGCCGACGGCGAGAAAGCCGGCCCGGCGTGCGAAGAGTTACAGGGGGAGTGTGCGCTCGCATTCTTCAAATGAGGGCCGCTTCGTGTTTGTACACACAGGCTCTTTTTAAAAATTCTGCTGGCATATTGTTTACGGTGGGTACTGGAAACCATCACATCTGCTTGCATCTCGCACAGAATCTCAATAACTCTATCATTCAGCACCGGCGCTTGCTTCTGCGCGAGGCCTTTGTGGCGAGTCGATAATGCCTGCCATCTGCCACAGAGCACACAGCTACCTGCCAACAAGCCGGCTGGGGTGACCTCTGCTTCCCCACCGCTGATTAGTATTCACACGCTGGCTTATTAGAAATGACCCCACCAGGCCCCTCTGTTTCTTTGCCTTCGCGGCGCTTTGCGGCTCACCTGGCAGGCACGGCAGTGGAGGAAGCTAAAGATATAATCAGGGGATGCAGGCAGGCTTTGCAAAGCAGATGGTGTCTATAGTCTGGTGTTAAGAGACTGGACTACTAATGCAAACATTAATGCCTAATATTCAACTATTACGCATTGAAATGTATAGCTGTACGTTGTGGAGGTTAAAAGGCAGCAGTATTAGAGGCTCTCGAGTTACCGCAAGCGGTAGCACAGGTAGCGCAAAGAATTTCCTCACAGATTTTAACTTCCTCCACTTAAATAAATTAATCTCATCCATTGCCAGGTTATTTGATTTGGTAAGTGTGGCAGGAGCATTTTTTTTTTCTTTTTTTTAGGTTTAAAATACTGTCCTTTCATCCCTCTTCTTCTGTATCCTCTTGCCCCTCCCCTGAACAGGTAGAATTCTTGAACATTGTTAACCAGGAAGCAAAATATGCAAAAGGACGTTACTTTGTAAGTGCCCACAAATAAAGCGTTAGCATGAAACCACATTCATGAATCATTTGAGCAGATTCTTTAGGAAATTGTTTTTCCCTGTTGCTTCATTCCCCAAGGATAAGATCAAATAAGCTTCTGAATAACGAAAGGTAGAAGAATCTCTCTCCTCTCCTAACAGAACTAGTTGGTACAGGTAATTTTAGCACTCTATACAAAAGAGACATCTAATAGTCTTGCTTAAGGAGGATTTGCTACTGAATTATAAAGAAGAAAAAAAGCTTTGAAACCTGATGAGCTAAACAGAAAAAATACAGAGCAAGAAATACTATTAAATTAATGAATTTAAATGTGAGAACTGTAAACCACATGTTGAAAGTCCAGTATGTCTAGTCAGCATTATAACCAACGTGCATCTTTAACATATGGACAACACAAGCATATACCCTTGTGATTTCTGGCCAAGGGTAAGGGGAACACCACTAGCATGCTGCTGCTGTTGTACTGCTAATAGAGGTACGTCTCTGAGCAGTGCTGAGACAAGTTGTCTTTGCCTTTCCAGAATAAGTGGTTAAGCCGTAGCCCAATGCTGCAGAGGAGAGTGTATCACTCCATGGCTGCCGTCCAAAGGAAACTTTACGTGTTAGGTGGGAATGATCTGGACTACAACAATGATCGGATCCTGGTTCGGCACATAGACTCCTACAGCATAGATGCCGACCAATGGACGCGTTGCAGCTTCAACATGTTGACAGGCGAGTATTGTACACCAAAAGAGGAAAGTCACTACTATTAGAATAAAATGTCAATTCTGTTCCCTTTAGATGCCTTTAGTGTGTGGAACTCCACGACTTTGCCTCAGTTGCCTCTGATTAAGGGGTGTCATTGGCCAACAAGACACTTTGAATGACAGAACAGTAATCAAGTGTTCTACAAAACATTTGTCTTGGGACATTGTAGGATACATTTTTAAGAAGGTGCACATAAATGTAATTTAATTAAGCAATCAAAAATTTTTTGTCATAGTATTACCAGTAGTTATTTTTGATTCTCCAAAAGCTTGCCTGGACTGATAGATTTAGCTCCTTGTTTTGGTGTTCAACAGACAGATTCATCTCTACCGTGGTATCGTTTTGTAGCATTTCCTGCTGGCATTATAGAGCATGGAATTCTATTAACCATCCCTTATTTCTGTGGAATATCTTCTTAATAAATTACCCGAAAGGAGGTGTCTTTGTTGGAATTCTGTCAGGTCAGGGATGACTTGAGTATTTCGGTTAGCTATGGATCTGTAAAGTTCCTCCTGACTATCATGTAGCTACTATCAAGTAGCAACTTGCAAAGCACTGTAACTCTGTCCCTGCCACGGGGTCCACCAAATTTCAGCACCACTTCCTACAGTTCCCAGATGTACTACCTCCTGGAATCCCTGGGAGAGACAGGCACGTGATGCATTCTCAGAGTAGCACCACCAGCAGCTTTGCAGAAGAGGATGCATCTCCAGGACAGCATTAACGTTGGGGCCATTCTCTTGTGCAGCAGACTTGGAGGCCAATTAGTAACAGCACTGGCTGCCAGAAAGTTTCAGTGCAGACTGCTATAGGAGTCCTAGAACTGAGCCTACCTCACTTTTCATCCTCTTCCATTTGGCACGGCATTGATTTCTGACATCTACCGCTGAAAATGATACAAAGAATGTAGGAGCTTAACTAGAAGCTCAGGACAGCTAGAAACACCACGTCAGAGAATGAATGTCTGACAAAAAAGACAGCCACCTTATGTCGTTTTCCTCCTTGTAGATTTAAAAGCTGCTCTAGTGACAACTTTGTTCTTTTAAGTTATTGCATTGGGTTTTTTAATCTCTGGGATCTGGAGAAGGGTTGCGTGGTTTCTGAGTCAGGCCATCGGAGTACCTCGCGGACATGGGGGAGAGAGGCATAGATTAAAAAGGAGGAGTTGCACATCAAACAGAACTAGTTTTTCATATCCCTTTTGTTCTCCATTTGATTATTTTATTTGATTATCTGGAGGAACTGACAGCCTTTGAGAAGCACACCGTCTGATTTGCAGCTGCAAAAGCGCTGGCACTGCAGGCACCCTGGTTCTGGAGCTGACCCCACACCAGTACATGCTGTGAGACAGTAGCCTCTCCGCAGATACGACCTGGTGGGCTGTTTCCACAGCCTGCACCTTAAGAAGCCATCTAAGCCTTTCTTTGCGTCTCTGCAAGAGGGTTAATGTGTCTGTTGCACTGCGTAGCGTGGATTTTTTTAAGGCTGTGTCTATCCTTCAAAACTTCCAAAGTTGATCAGGAGCCTGTCGCTATGGGAATGAGCTTGCACAGCAGCTTCTGCCATTTTCACCACACTTGTACCCGGAGGAACAGGGGAGTGAGCAGGTGAGGGGCGTTCGGCTCCCTTGGCCTACGTGTCTGTCTGGAGGTGCGTGTGTGACAGGAGCTGAGAGCTCGCCTGCCACCTAGGAAATACACACGTACAAAAACCCGTGCCATCGAGGGGACAGCAGATGGGCCCCTGCACAGCCCCAGTTTATTGCTCATCCGAGGTGTCTCTCCGGATGGCACCGTGCGGGGCTCCCGCGGAGAGCAAAGAACAGCCCTCACGCTTCACCTTCACTGTTGCACGCTGTGAATTCTGAAACAGTCAAGTTACTGCCAAGTGCATTTGCACCGTGTTACAGAACTCCAACATTCGGTGTTAAAAGGGTTAATTAAACACTGAAAGTGGTTTCTATTTCCTTTTTTGCTTTAGGTCAAAATGAGTCTGGAGTTGCTGTCCACAATGGTAGAATATATTTGGTTGGCGGCTATTCGATTTGGACAAATGAGCCTTTGGCATGTATCCAGGTGAGTGATTTAGGTTTCTTTTAAAGTCTTTTCCAATAATTTTGCAAGGATACCTTTTGCACAGAGGTTACTCAAAAAGGAAAAAGCATGTGAAGTGGAGAGATTAAGGATGCTTCTTATGCAGCCACTGAACCTGCACAAACACTTCAGAGGAAATACTGTGGATATTAAAAATATTTCCAGATGAGCCATTAGATCCAATTATTCTAATATATTCTAGTAAAACAGGGTTGAGGAGTCTCTCCTTTGGCAAGGTTTGGGTAAAATAGTGAGCATATATTCTCAGGTTACACAATCAGGTTCAGAAGTAAAAGGGCTGCAGAAATGGATGATGGGGCATGGGCTAACAGTTTTTCAGCCCATCTTGTGATTTTTTTCATTTCCCCCCCCCCCCCCCCCCCCCCCTCTCTTCATGACACACACACAAAAACATTATCTTTTTTAACAATACAATACTATATCCCAACCCCCACCGCTC
>Ga0181612_180210_pt1 | contig 12167 bp, 3 predicted proteins | sample HoacroProtozoa21_FD_119630 | JGI IMG/M metagenome (GOLD analysis project Ga0181612, IMG submission 119630) | Hoatzin crop microbial communities from Cojedes, Venezuel. Combined Assembly of Gp0051906, Gp0051904, Gp0051908
AAGACTTACAAGTAGCCACCAATTTTGTAAAAAGAAAGAAAACAAACCAGGAAAGCTAGATGTATTCAGAGAAACTCAGCTGTTAGTTATGTTGTTCTTCATTGATATTAACAAGTTTTTTAATAGAAATGATCACATGGGTTTATTTTTGGTACCCCAGCACCTCATCTATAAATATTTTTTCCAATTCAATAAATGTTCTCATTACAGTCTTGGGACAACGCCCTAAAGTTAATTTGAACTGAAGTAATAGGGTCATCTAAAACAAAAGAGCTGTTTTCTGAGTAACAACTTACATACTGTATTTCAAAATACCAACTTATTTCAGTTTAGTTTACCCAACACTGAAGTAAAAAACACTTATTTTGGAATAAGAGTGTGCAGGTACAGAATTACTTTTTAGTAACTTTTAGACAACTATAATTCGGTAACAAGCATGGAGAGAGTTAACATTTACAGAAAAAGCACTAAACTGTCCCTTCACCATTTAGTACTTCTTCAGCTAAGCATGTAGAAGTCAAACATATCATGCTTTGTTCACCAACATCTGTCCAAATCTTCACTCCCCTTCTTGTCTATGCCAGTGAGTAGCCTAAAGGATAATGATGTGGAACTTCAGATGGCAAATTTGCAATGTGAGAACACTTTTGTGCATAGCCAAAGCTGCCCTAACCAAGAAAAAAGATTCAAAAGACAAACGAGGTGACAAACTAAAGGCGAAATAAAAAGCAAGTTACAGCAACACCTAACTTCAACTCCTTTTACTTTCAGCATTTGAGAAAATATCAAATAATAGTCAAGAAGGCTCCATTAAAAAAAAGCCAAAAACCAGTGGAACGAGGAATGAAAAATAACAGAATGTCTCTGAAAATTACTGGAAGTCCTTTTAATAAAATTAGAAATGAGAAAGATCCAGCAGAAGCTGTCATAGTATAAAACACCATAAGACACCCTAAACAAAAAATACTTCCATATACATAATATTTAATAAGAGCTTAGCATACATTTAAAATATTTTTCTAAACTGTTTATTACATTTTTCAAATACAGACACAACATGTACAAATATACATAAGTGTGAAGAAGAGTTCAGTCCTTACAAACCGTTCTGAAACAAATGAAAAATTCTTTGCTGATTTAAGCAAGGGCTTCCCCTCCTTTCCAGATCTGATTTCAGTAGGTATTAAAACAAGAGCAGTAGGTATTAATGATTCTATAAGAACAAGAGCAATCTTGATCATTAGTCTCAGTCATTATTATCATACAATATAGGTGGGAAAGAACCTTTGGAGGTCACCTGGTCCAACCTCCTGCTCATACCAGGGCCAATTGGTTGCACAATGGGCACTGTGTCATCACTCAACTGTACTGACAGGTATCATGTGAAAAAACATACAGTTGAATAAAGACAAAAATAACTGAGCATGTAGTAACTTGGATTAGTACTGCATACAGTTTTGATGTACATTTTAACATGTAAACAAAAATTCCTATGCACCATGTACCCTGTTGCTACCAGCAGGTATCCACATCAGAAAGTCAAGGTATCATCTGGTCATGTGCAACTCAACTTCAGTTTTGTGAAGCATAAATCATTGCACCAATGGTGCTTAAATCTTCCAGGGCAATTTAAGGTTCTCACTATTCACATTATATGCCATGTCTTTAATGATCAAAACCTCTTTGTCTTTACAATTTTGATGAGATTTCTGTTTAATGAGCCTAGAGAAAATGTTGCATCTTCAGGATTACTTTATTCTTTAATTCCCAGAGCCAAAAGGTAGATTTCCCAGACTAGATTACTTTGATACTTGGGTGATACTTGATCACTTTGGATAATTTTGCACAAGTCATTCAGTCACTCTGGTAGCAATATGACTCAGTGCCAAGGCCTCCTTTCTAACAGCGGTTTCGCCATTTATGCTTGTCTATTTCAAATAATCTTCTACAACTGTTAATTACAATCTCAGGGAGATTATAAACCTCGATTAATCCAAGTTTTCAAAGAACATGGAGGTCCTTTGTAAAAAGTGAAAACCAAATGTAATGCAGTAACTATAACCACGTCGTATAAAACAGTCACTGCCAGAGTGGCAGAATAAGCAAGCTGTCAATGACACCATTATTGTCATTATTATTGTTATCATTAGTTGTACTAACGAATTTACATTGCCAAAATGGTATTCTCAGTTTCAAACACCTACAGAACAAAAAATAATTTTTTAAAAACTCCTACCTGAGATGACAAGAGATTACAGTCGATGTGCAATCCTTTCCCCGTTCTATACCTCTGAAGTAAACCAGCCATAATTGCTCCATATGTATACAATCCAGTAGCAAGGTCTGTCATGGCTACTCCTGGTCTAACTGGCTCACCATACTAAAGAAAAAGCAGAAAACACCCCAAAATAAAACAAGACGAACAAAAAAATTAAAAAAAAAAAAAAACCAAGAAGGGGTCAAACATTATTTTTGTTACGGTACACTCTACAGGACTCATCTGAAAAAGTGTTTACATGTTTCTGCATTGCAAGCTGCAAGAAATACGAGTATCTTTGAGTGAACAGAAGCATAAAAACTACCACAGAAAAACAGATCTTCTTGCAGTATCTACACAATTCTGCAACTTCACAATGCTGCAGACAGCAAATCATGAACAATTTGTTTTGCTACTTTTTGCCCTAATAACATAATGCTTCAACTCACGAATGCAAAAAGGAGAGAGATACTGTTAGAAACAAGAGAATGCAATGAAAACTGAATTTCATTATGCCTGAAAGCCAAAAGTCTAAAGGATTTCCACAGTACACTGATGCAGATGCATGCCTGTTTGAAAGGCAGAACCATATTATTTTGCCCTTCACACTCTCTTTTTCTTCCTCCTCTCCTGGCCCTCCCCCAGCCAAATCTCAGTTTTGTATTTTCCAGTACATGCACTCCAGGCTTCTAGCGAGAAAACAAAAACAACTTCATTTTGCTTACACATGTGCATATTACACCTGCAGAGACATTCAAATTCTTGACCTTCTGACCAAAAAATAACTGTAAAGTTGTTGGTTTAAATACCCTTTTTCAGTGTGTCAATCCCTTTTTCTGGCATCAAGGGAAGAATCTTCATTTTACATCACGTGTTTTAGAACTTCCGTAGTCATTGGCACAAAATATGGCCCCTCTGCAACCAATGGCAAACTAAACTTCTATTTTGAGTTAAGGCAGGCTTTTATCATAGAAACTTAAAAGTGCTTCTTCTGTGACATTCTCCCATTTCCTACTCTGAACTGGTTGAGGTCAGATGCTCAGATTCCGACAGCCATTGCTTGTCTTGAAGTACAGTCCATATATAGCAGTGCAAAGCTAATGAGGCTCTTTCAGAGTTTCAGCACCTAAATAAGCCTGTCACAAACCAACTTAAAATCAGTATAATTGATAAAAACAATAACTGTTTGTCAAAGTTCCCATAAATGCCTTTAAACTAGTCTAGGATAAATTTAATAAAATTGAATTTACAGAATTACTTTAATTAGTCATGTCTACATCACTAAGTGTAACCAAACTTTAAGATTGCAAGAGAGTTCTGTTTACTGATAATTATAAAAAAAGTGTGTCTTGGCTTCCTGTAAAAAATTTAAAACTTATCGTCACCATGGTTTGTTTTTTTTCTTTTGCACTCAAGCAGGATTTCTGTAAGTGTGATATAAAGTCATATATAAGTTAAATTTTAAGAGAAATAATATCATATTGCATTATAAAATGCATTAATAGGTCAATTCTGGGATGAAAGACTAACAAAATATTTTGTCTGTAAGATGGAAAAGGCTGCTATTTTGTTCACATCACAAATGTGATTAATAAAATTATAAAATCTGTATCAAATACAACAAAATTTTGTAAAAAAAAAAATCTCAGTTACTGTCATTCAAACTGCAGTAAGGATTAGTCTGTGACTAACTATAGCCTAGATATTAACGATGATGTATAAACTACACATCCTTAAGGGGAACACCACTTTAGGAAATACTTCTTTTTTAGAAAGTCTCTTCTTTCTTCCTTCTCCACACTCTACACTAAGCTACTTCAGCTTCCCCATGGAAAGGACAACTCAGAGGTTCCATCCATTTACCAATTCCCTTGTGCCCAACTCTAGGGGAAAATAGGAAGGGAAGTTCTTTTCTTTTACATGCACTGGCCTACTGAGAAAACCAATTAGCATATGAGAAGCTTTTGGCTTCTTAGACCTATCTCTGAGAAATACAAATGAAAAAAAAAAAAAAACAACATTTCCTCCATTTATCTGCTGCAAGTTCTAAGCTTGTTAAATTGTTCTTTCCTCATTACAGCCAAGACACTGGGATGAAAAGAAATCAAAACATACTTAAGATTTTGCAACCAGATGTGCAGAAACAGTCTTAATTCGAAAACATTTCCCATTGTTTTCAAAGCGTCATTAATTTAATTTCACCTTTAACGGAGATAACTACACTTTGAAGATGCAAAAATCAGGACTATCTTAATAGATTGTTACACATGAATTTGTCTTCTCAGGCCTTCATTCCAGCAGTTTCCTCATCAAGCACTAAACTACCTAATGTTTTAAAGCAAACACTTCCTTTGCCTCAGTAAAAAGTTAACCTTTATTTCTGACAATACTTTCACAACTTCCCCTTACAGAACACTCCTAAATTTGAGAAGTCAAACTACTAGCACTATACTGCTATGTTATTTTTAACACATTGGCTTTACTTCATCCTAACACTCCACAACCTATAATTCTGCAGCAGTCCACACAATTTCTACTCTTCCTTGGTCTTTCCACCAAGATCCATGAGCAGCTGCCATTTTTCACCCTTTAATCAGCTGCCAAGGTCCACCTGTGCCATAGGCCAGCCCTTCTATGACAGGATGCACAGCTGTAAGCACTGTGAAACGGATTCATTCGGGTGTTCAGCTCTATCCTGCAGAACAAGGCATATGAACCTGCTTTATAGGAAGGATAAAGGTACACACACCCCCCGTTCCTTTACTGGCAAAACCTCTCACCACAGAGTTCGACAGCACAGCAGCACTTCTGTGTAGCTAACCTTATACTAGTTCCCTGAGCACAGTAAGGGTCTATACCATAGCTTTTATTCAAGCAAATTATTTTAAAATAGCAAACACCCACCACCATCCCTGCCAGCCAAAAGTTACATTACTTTTCTGCTAGAAAGACAAAAGGTAGCCCTAGTCAGCGAGAAAAAGCTTTACGCAAACAAAGCTGCCATCCAGCCTCAAGGACTGGGCTGAACCATACCTAGGGGCAGCACCAGGACATGCCCTCTGCTCATCTGAGAAGATGAAGAATGATTCGAGTAGAGCAGACCATTTCTTCTGTCACTGCGCTTTGCTATTCCTCAATCTTACCAACACTTTACACTTTTATTCCCAGTTTTTGCCGTTTGCTAAATTCCTTACAATTTGCAAACATATTCAGGCCCAGAGAGAGCCACAACATGTTTTAGAAGCTTCCTTTCCCGAGTCAGGATTTTTTTGCCCTTTGACATAATTTCTCTTCCCAAATTCACATCAGTAATATAAAAATGATCCATTAAAAATTGAAATTATTCTGAAATTACATGCTTAATAAAAATATTCTAAGGTTCGAAGTCTTTACAAATGGGAAATAGTTGCTGAAGCTAATAGGAACCAGCAATGGCTGTATTTTTTAACTGTTCTGAACTACATACCACGTGTACTCTTCTGTAACAGTTTGCTTGGTTTTAAGTTGAAGAATGGCACCTGTGGTAGAGTAGATCCCAATCATGCCTGTCTCATGTTCAGTAAAATAAAAGTGTTTCTTCAGCAAGAAAGAGTGCACCACCATGAATATACCCTGAATATCAAAGTTTGTGTGTAATAATCCACCTGGAGATGGCAGGGAATTTGTATTTAAATTGGATTTAATTAATTTCAAGTTATTCCCTTAATGAGTCATAGAAATTTTCATCAAAGGAATATTCATCTGGCACTGATGTATCTGAATATATTAAGTAAAAGCTTTCTGTTCATCAAATATGAAACTTGAATATGGTGTTTAACCAGGAAATTATAAATTATGTCATCCAGGACAATAAAAGTGTCATCAGTGTAAACTCTGTTCTTTTAGTATATTTTAATTTATGTAAAGAAAAAGTGAATGTGGCTTGAAGCTTGTGGTACAGATTTACACAAAACAGGTTCCCCACTCTTGCTTGTAAATTTTCATGAACACACCAGAATTTCAAATTTCACAGGTGTCATACATTTCTAATACAGAGATAATCAAATACATGTGTAAGAACTTGAATTCCATGCAGATTTCTGCACATGAAAACATGGTTTAAAGATGGAATTCTTCTGTATATTGAATGTGTTTTTTGTTTTGTACAATCAACAGCAACAATAGCACAAATGCAGTTATTTGTGCCTAACTTTGCAATGTTGCAGATGTTACAGTTTGATTTCAAGGTTCAGAACTTTGCTTAGCAGCATTTCAAAGCAATCAGCATTCAGCCATTTCAGCAACAACTACTTCCTAGCAAAAAAAAAAAAAAAGGAAAAAAAAAAAGAGAGAGAGAGAGAAGCAAGCCATTCAGGAGGCAAGCCATTCAGAATTTCTTTATGCAGGAATCTTCTCTTGGATCTTAAAAATCAGATGTATAAAGCATACCATCTTGTCTCCCTTTCAAGAGTTTTAGGCTGTGTGCCAAATGGGATACTATTGTGTATCTTTGGTGCATTCCACATTTGAATTATCCTATCTTTATCTCCTTAATGAAAAGTTAACTTGGATAAAATACACACATTTTAGTCAGAAATTTCTGCCTCTTCAACTGTGATCTCTTTATTGCCTCAAAATTAGTGTTACATGAAATGTGAAGTACTGAAGAAAATGAATGTCAAAAAACATTACTGAGAAACTGATGAAGTAATATACGACCAACTTCAAATAAAGAAAAAGAAGAAAGCTTTAGCATGTTTATTTTATCATGCAAGAGAATGACTAAGCTTGTATGAACTGTTAAAAGCCCACAGTGAATAGTCAGCACTGTCACTAACAGTGATTAAATGAATCCTATGATTACACTGCCTCAAGTCCTGGTGAGGTGATGTGAACATCTGGATTTCTAGTGTAGGTCTTAACACAACCTTTTAATAAAACCCATCTTCATAATGGCCACTGAGGCCACTCTCATAATCCAACTTACATGCAATTATTCAGTATAACACTTGTATTTTCTGTCATTCAGGTATCATTGAAAAGCATTATAAGAGTCCTTTTTTCTTCCAATTTTTCAACATACTTTCTTTTATTCATGTGGTACTAACAACATTTGCACCTTTAACAGTTTATACTCCTATTTAGTTTTAATTAGTATATTTTCAGATGTGCATAAAATTCCCAGCATTACTGGGCGTACTAAACTTCACTCTACAGACACCAGGGTCAGAATGTAAAAATTACTTACACTACAGTTACTGTGACCAGTCATTGCTCAGTGTATACGCGCATTATACATTTGAAGAGAAGTACCTGTAAGGACTCCACTTCATGTCTTCTCACATTCTGAGATGGGACATCCTTTGAGTATGCACCATTAACATGGCAGTAATGAGAAGACAGTCTTAGGACACTAGGCACGAGATGTTTCAGCTTTCCCAGTTAAACAATGCTTGACTTTTTTTTATGGAAAGAAGGACTCTGGTAACAATAACTGCCACAAGCACAGAGTTCTGATGTTTGCCGTTGTTCTCGACAGAAAACAAGTCTACTGGCAGAATTTCAATCCCACAGCAGACTTATGTCCAGAACATGCATGGTTAGCTTTCAACAACTTACTCAAACATGAATATTTGACACCAAGTACAGAAACTTCATGAACTCCTTGTTTATCTCAGGCATGCAAGTGTCATATTCTAAAGATCTGCACTACTGCTTCCAGAGTATCAGGAGCACCGCCACAGAAGATCATGTAGTGTTTATGATGCATAGAACAGACTCGTAACACCTACCTCACTTGCAAAGCGACATTTGGAGACCACATTCCCTGCATCTGTAGATGGTTCAAGACAGCTTAAGTAAATGACTGTTAGACCGCATTCTTCTGAGGTGAAGATACATATTCTATGTATCCCTGGAATCCAGATACTAAACTATCTCTGTAATGCTTCCCGCACTACTGCAAGTACCAAAGTTCTTGGATGCCAATGGGAATAGCAGCACATAAAGCTTTTCCAGAGCCATAAATGGCATCTCTCCTTATTTTCAGGCAGGATAGCTGAAAAGAGTTTGTCAGAGTTACGTGGATGGCTTCACAGTTTCCTTTTTTATTTAAGATGGAATACCAATATTAAAGCATGGGTGAGACTTCCCACACATACGCATGGTTCCATCATCTGGGTGTCAACACTGTGTCCATCACAGCTCCTGAACTGACTATAAGTGGCCATTAACAGGTTAGCATAAATTGTCATATTATTCACTGGAGATTTAGGATACCATTTTCCTCCCATTTTCTCTTTCTTTGGTATCAGCTTCGCAAGCTTGGAATGAGATACCCGAAGGACATAAGCACTATCATTTTCTTAGAGATAAGACCTCTTGTTGGGACTCAGGAGGGCATACATAACAGATGTGTTAGCATAGGCTAACTTGCTCCATGCAGCATGAAGTTTTAGTATAAGGCACAAACATTCTATTAAATTTATAAGTTGAGCACCATACCTCATGCCCTGTGATATTCATGAGACCAGAAACAGCAGCTGCAATGGAGTCATATCCACCTCTCTGAACCATTGGACCAGTCTGACCGTAACCTGAAACAGAAAGTGAACCATTAGCAATTCAATCAAGGACAAGTACAGCATAAACACATATTACTATTATAGTACAAAAAGGAACTAGTAATTCTCATCAGCTTTTGCACATTCTGGACAACTTGCGAACAACCAATAAACGCTACTGTATTCTATTTATTCCTGTGAATTTTAAGAGTAAACAGTTGGATATACCCTGCGCAGGCTGATGATACCTTTGATCTTAATTCTAGACAGAGTCCTGGCCCTGCTATGTTTCATTCACTTTGGATAGAATTCCTTTTTTAGTTTACTGGATCAGATGATGTGAGATTCAGACGTTATTTCAGAGGCTCTATGTTATCTCTACAGCCCTCCAACTGCTGTCCAACGGGGCCCATGCTGCCTGTGTTGTATCTCCACTCTGCCATAAAGATATCTTAAATACCACAAATGATACTGAAACCATGACACTATGGTTTAGACACATGAATTGTTCCCCCTTTACTTCTCTTACTTTATTCCACATCTCAAAAGACCCACATTCAAAATAAAACATTGTTTACAGCACAGGACAAGGCTGCCCTTTAGCAAGTATGCACAATCTGTTTGTCAAGAGTTAGCAACAATGAAATGCAGAACACAAAAAAGTTACATGGAACCACATAAATACAGTTTTGTTCAGCTACAGAAGTAATAACTGTTGCCAGAAGGACACCCTCTTGCTTTTCTCTGCTTTAACCCCTCATGTACTTCCAACAACTTCAAAATCCTCCAGTTGAGGTGGTCTTGCAAAATCAACTGAAGAGATATCAATCCTATTCCCTTGTCAGGGACTACTGCCTGTCAATCACAGGATAACCCAATAATTTAGGGCTCAAATTGGAGGTAGTTCATATACTGGACCTGTACAATGTCATGGCCTTAAGGGGTCAAAGAGCTAAGTCTGGTCATCTTTTACAGAACCAGTGACCACCAGCGGGGAGAGGACAACAGGGGAGGAGAAACATGTTTCATTGCTGTTATTAGATCTAACAGAAACTGTAAAAGACCTTAAGAATCAGATTTAAGAGTGTCTCCTCCTCTAAGAGGCAGCAAATTCAAAAGCTATTCTTATGCTTTCTTTCCACTTTTCAGATATCTAGGAGAAATCCCCTGATTACAGGAGCAAACAGTTAGGAGATCTTTGTCACAGACAAAACTCCTAGTTTGGCTGGCACTTTTAAGGTGATGTTTCTGTACCACTCAGCCATGAGGACAGTATTAAAACACATCAACATATACTGCAAGTTACAACTTCCTGAACCTCCTAAATTCCTTTCAATTTTTCTCCCAGAACAATCTTCTCTGTATAGAATCAGTCTGTCTGGTAGACATGACAATCTAAACATTGGCCTTGTTGGTTACAGCACACAATTAAAAATCATTACGCATTGGGGTAATCTTCCTCAGTTCCTCCACTTGGACAATGCTCTTATGTACAAAATTCATAAATGGCTTCTAATGTACAGTGCAAGAGAATAATGATCACTTCAAACAGGAGCTAAAGGACTTTGTTACTCCAGTTAATATTTAGTAAATCATATCAAGACAATATCCACTAGCCATACCAATTTCCCCATTATACCACAAAGTATCTCAATTATCTGATATTTTTCTGGAGACATTAGATCCACATTGTGCAAAACTGAAGAGGAACCCAACTTCTATGCTCAGTGTCACAGGAAATATCAGGGTACTACAGCCAGCACATTGACTTTGTCAACATAGCCTCAAAAAAAAACATTTTTGAAGAAAGGATTTAACAATTTTCTTATAGTCAAATGTGTATCTTATTGACTTCACTTCTCACAAGAGAGAAGGAAAAAACCTACCAGTTTACCCAGTTTTATTCAATATCACGTCTCTGACAATGACTGACTGAGAACCTAAAGAGCAACTGGTGACACTTCCTTTCACATTTACACGCTTAAGTTTACAGTGTAAACAAAGTAACAATGTTTTCATTTTCAAACATAACAGGCCTAGCAAATAAAATGTGATGGATCCACCCAAAAATGTTCTGAAGGGCTCTAACTAGGCATATACCATTATCTCATTGGAATGAACTGTAGCATTAAAACCATTTAAATGCGTGGGGCCACTTCAAAATCTTGCTCAATTAAAAAAAAAAAGCACTCAAAACAACTTTAAATGAATAGTGAAAAGCATATTGAAGTAAGTGAGAAATTATGTACTCGCCTCAATTATTAACAAAGAAAAGACATCTCAACACATCTGCTCTCACAAATGTTTCCCTAAACAGAAAACATCTGAAAATTAAGCAGTTAGTGTGTAGACAGAACAACTATAAAATGCTTTGCAATGCTCTTCTGGTAAGAACAAACACCCATCCCTCAAACACTACATTCATGAAAGGTGACAGGCAACAAGTCCTGCATTTTTCTAGTGGTATTTTAGAAGCACAATTTTTTTAAGTCCTTTTCACACATTATAACCATCTGGTTTCAAAATAAAAATTATTTTAACAGCTTTGGGTTAAAATTAGAGGTTCTAAAAAGTGTTTAATTAGTTTTTCTAGGTCACAACAGATTACAAAGAAAAAAATAGATAATTCTGCTTTTGATCTGAATTCTTAATTGATAAAGCTAGTGTGGGGACAAAATCCGTCATCATTGGAAATGGTTTGCCCCAGGAGCTACGGACATATGAAATGCCTGGAAGAAGAGGCAGCCATCTAACTGTAGGAGTTCAGTGACAAATAGCTGTTTCTAAAAATGAAAGATCTCATTATTTAGCCAAAAATCAAAGGCTAAGCATTATTATTCTAGTAAACTACACAGGTCAACGGAGCAACACAGTACAGACATTTTAAAAATAACTATGAACACAGAGAAAGTTTGAAGGACAGCACAAAATTACATTCAGGAAATTTTCAGCCTGGTGCACAGATCTCACCATAAGTGTAATACACACACAGAGATACATACACACACATGTACATGTGTGTATATATATAAAAATACATAAAACAACTTCTTAAAGGCATAAAGTGCCACCCAAAGTTTATGTTTGTCCAAATACCCTGCTTTCTCTCTCACTTGAATTCAGCATGCAAAAGCATAGATTAGCAATCACACATGTTTAACCCTAAACATAGGCTCCTGTTCAGTATAATGTAGTTAGCGGCATATCAAGTTTAGACACAATGGAAAGTACTTTAGGCTAAAAAGATAATCCCTGCTGAATACAGAATGAATAGGCTTTACAGCGCTGGTCTCTGAAGATGAAACAAGGCAGCTCGCTACACTCTTGCTCTGAACTGCCCTCTAGTGGGGTTTACCTCCAGGCTACAG
>Ga0181612_109341_pt1 | contig 12166 bp, 6 predicted proteins | sample HoacroProtozoa21_FD_119630 | JGI IMG/M metagenome (GOLD analysis project Ga0181612, IMG submission 119630) | Hoatzin crop microbial communities from Cojedes, Venezuel. Combined Assembly of Gp0051906, Gp0051904, Gp0051908
CTGGAGAGAAGAGCGCTTGAGAGTGGGATGTACACAAATTAGAAGTAATACTCGAAAAGGAAAAGAGCAAAGCATTTTGCGGGGGGGGGGGGGAGAAAAGTATGTAAGTCAAGGTTCCTTCTGACTTGTACATTAGAGTTGACGCTTTCATGTGGTATTTGAAATTAGTCACCGTTGTGAAGAGAAAACAAAGTCTTTTTAATTCAAGTGTTTTGGGTTTTGTTATAGGAATACACATTTTCCCGGATAAGAATGAAATACTGCAATACCTACAACTTTTTATGTTCCATTACTCCTCCACAATGATTTAAAAATTCTGGAAATAATACATTTGAGGTTTTACAAAGATAAAATTCAGATGCTTTCTTCTTTACAAAATGGTGACACATAGCCATCTAGAGGGAAGGAAGGATGTGAAAAACAAGACCAAAGGAAGAATGGTGCTGTCCTAATGAGTATAGCAGAATCTTCTGTGGTACTAATTGCTTAATGTTTCCATCTTCCCACAGATGCTATTTTTGTAGAGTTTTTCCAAGGGATGAAATGGTGATTCTATAATCTAAAAAGTGATAGAAGTTACTGTTACATCAGGCCTTGATTTGAGTAGTATAAAAGCATTCATATTTTTGATATGTGAACATTTCAAGAAGACTATTTCAATACATTCTACGGTAACCTGCTTCTGAGCAAAAACCAGAATTTTTTTTGCAGTTGAAATAACTGTCTTTACCCAAGCAACTCAGAACTTTGTTTGTGGTATTTTTGATCTTTTCAGAAAATCTGCCAGGTCTTGTTTTGTTTTGGCCAGTTGGAGTGGAGTGCCTCTTCAATTCTTAAAGCTCTTTGACAAAAAAAAGGATTGGAAAATTAGGCAAAATGTGATCATATTTACAAAGTAAGTGGGTGCCCAAAGTTATACTTGTATAGCCAAATCTAAATGAGTAACAAGATTTTTCAAAATTACTGGGTACTCCACAGTTTCTGATCATATTTTTAGGTGATGTGATGGGTGCAGCACTCTGTTGAAGGAATCTGCTGCAATGGTTTGGATCTGCATAGTGCTCTGCAATTTTGAAAATTACGAAGCTTATTTTGATTTGTACAGAGGAAATAATAATGCTATTGTTAATGCTGCTGCTAAACTGAGCTTTGCTGGTGTTTTTCTCTTTTCCAGCAGTATTTCTCATGACTTTTATTTTTTAAACTTGGATGCTCTAGGTGTTGCACCTCTCCAGCAATATTCTCATTTAGTTGCTCAAAATTTGTTTGATGTTCAGAACCTCTTGAAGGCCTTTTGACTCATATGGACTACTTGATATCACTTTTGTCTCTTTTTTGAAGGAATTGTGGGAAGGAGTCGGATGCTATGGGTGCATATCAAAGAAAGAAACCAGCTGTCTCTTCTTCCAGTCTGAGTGCAGTATCCATCCTCATAGCCATTCCGTTGCTGTATACACTTTGTAAATGGCTGTGGCGTTATGTTCTTTCTGGGAGATGCTGTGGCGCGAGGATATTTGTGACTGGAGACACTTGGATTCTGAATTCTGTTGAAGTCTATTGATTAGAAATCAGGTTTTGTTTTGGTTTTTTTTCCAGTTGGAATTGAAAGGAAAGCCAGATAGAATAAAATTGCAATGTATGAGCTTATCTGCTTCTGCGGAGATGCCTGTGGGTTCTGGAATCCAAATACCCTTGTCTTCCTCCTCCTCCCCCTTGGGACAACCTGCTGCTGTTCTTCATGCCCCTGTATTTGTCAGCCAGAACTCCTAATCCTACATCTCAGTGCCTTTTCCTGCTCTCCTTTCTCTGCTCTGAGTGCTCTGAGTAGTACCAGCCTAGGGTGACGCTCAAGAGGTCATGCTTCATGAAGAAGTGAAGGAAGGGTTAAATACAAGAGTCTTGGTGATTTTGAGATGCAGACTGCTGGGGAAATAGGCTGAGCTTACTTGGCTGGCTTTTGGAGCCGAGAGCACTATTGCTCCCCATGTTTCCTGGGCTTCCAGTTTTGTTAGTGTGTGATGACAGGGGTGGAAACTCTTCCATTTCAGATGACTCTGAGAACTGTGGAAAGTTGCATAATTTAATTATTAAAATCCTTTTAAATAAAGTAGCCTCTGTTTCTTTCTGGCGCTATATATGAGTTCAATTAAGTGTTTTATCTTTATCTTAATAGGGTACTTTTCAAACCCGAATTATTTTACTTGAAGATCAAATAAACTATTAGAGAGAGGTGATGATAAATATTGCAAAAAAGCAATATAAATAAATATCTCCTTTAAAGCAAGCACCAGTGAAATTAGGGGACTAATTCACTTGTAAAACTTTTGCTTATATCTGGTTAAAATATGCTAACGGTAAATCAGACAGACTGAATCTACCCTAAAATTGAATTGCTTGAATTATTTAATATATGACCTTTTTTTTCTGTTTCAACTTCTGAATTAAATCAGCTAGAAAAATGATCCATGAGGAAATCCAGACAGAGCTACCATTATCCCTGTGCAAGAAATGTGAGATGGGCCCAAAGCAAGTGTTATTTTGACTTAAAATGAATGTTTTTTAATAATAACCCTTCAGTTTCTTTGAAATTTACCTGCTCTTTTTGATCTTTAGTTTGCAGATTTCTGATCTATGAGACAGCCAAAGGGATGAGAATTTTTAAATAAAAAAAACCCCTAGAAATTTGTCATCAACTCACATAACTCCCATGTAAAGCAGATTGCCAAAAATGAAAGGACCCCTGGTAGTCATGAATACTTGCAACACATCTGTAAGGTGGTAGTCACAAGTTTAAGGCTATGTGTAGGCAGCATTGATGCCCTTTTGGTTAACAAGCCACTTTTAATAAGTAGAGGTAGTAATTTTAATGACTTCGGTTTTCTTTAACTTTTCGTGCGTGCATATATGAGATTTTTTAAAAAAAGTGTTATTTAGATGTGTGGTTAAAAGCGTGGTCTGTTCTAGGGAGCGATTTGGGAATACATCTGGCGCATTAAGGATGTTGCCATGAGAATGACATGTTCTGAACTTTGCGTTTTAATATGAGTTTTGCAGATGTGCTGGCATTATAAGACGGTCTCGTGATGTGACTTTGGGTGGTTTTGCTTACATTTATCACTTTTATTCCTGTTTTTTGAGGACACTTGTTACTCAAAATTGTCAATATTTGCATTTCTTGTCTAGCGGGATTGTTGAGCTGAACATGTTTTCATTCATTAATCTACCCAGAATGTTCTGAAACAGCTAGACAAATTTACAGTTTGCAAACAGCTTTAGTTCTAGTGAAATGCTTGTCAGTTAGGACTGTGTGAGTCTCCGCATCACTTTTGTACATGACTTGAGGTAGTTTTTCATTACTTGAGGATAAAATTCTTGGGTTTATGCTTGTATGTTAGTGCTGGGAACATATGGCAAATTGCAAGGATATATACTTAACGATGCAGGATAATTAGAAATTTTAAATTTCTTTAGCGAAGTTACAAACTGTCTGTACTGCTAGATGTACTCTGGGTGATACGTCTTCTAGAGGTGTTCACAGGCTGGGAACGCTCCAGGAAAGAGCATTGGGAAGCTCGTTTTCAACAGCTGAGTTCCCTGAAATTTGCAACTTATAGGATGAAGCCATGTTGGTAGTGCCACGATGTGTGGTCGTTTTTGACAAACAAGAAGCCTGGCTAAGCTAGCAGTCACATTACAATTAACTGTTATTGTGAATTCAGCTAATATCCATAATGATATAACGTTGACAACCTATTCTGAAAAAAAAGGAGGACACAGTATCTTTCAAACCAATATGGAATGAGGTTATTAAACAGAAGTCATGCAGGTATAGAAAGTGGAAAGTAACTATCAAATTTATTGAAGAAGAATTTAAACCAGCATAATTGCAGAGATATTTTGAACCTCCTTTCACTAATACCAGTAAAAATAGAAGTATCTTTTTTAGTAAGTGGAAGTTACACTGTTGGAGAAGGGAATATGATAAGTAATATTTCATTTTAAAGGTAAACTCTGGGGATCTCCATCTTTTTCTGGCTCAGTAGCATGCAGTAGCTTATAAATATATTGGCTTACCAGTTTAGCTCAGTGCCTGATAAAATTACAAGTTCCTTTGATAATTAAAGTACTTGTGAAGCCTGTGTCAATCTTAACTTCCCCCGCCTCAGACTGTTTCTAGACAGGGCAACCTGTGGCCCTGTTTGCATCATCTTGCCCTCCACTGTGGCAGCATTTTTTTGGTTGATCCCAGAATGAAAGTAATTCAATAAGCTAAAATGGTCCCTTAAAAAAACTGAGGGGAAAAAGCCACTGTATTTAGCTCTCATGTAGTTTAGTCCCAGGATAGGTTTGATGTGTGCCAGTGGCAGCAGAAGAGTAGAGCTAGGGCCACAGAAAGGAGAGGACAAACCTGTGGCAGGTCCCACCACTACTGGGCTCTGTGGCTTTTACCTGTTGTGAGCCAGCCCCTCAGCGACTGGCAAGAGGAGTAGGCTTCGTTGGGTGCTTCGGCTTGCCCTTTGGGTGCCATGAGCTTCATATTGGCGGAATGTATTTTGGAAGAGATCTGAAATTCATACTCATAATGAGTATGAATGCTGTAAACATAAAGCATTCATACTCAATTCGTTATCTGACGAGGGTCATATAATAACCCTTGTTTATTGTTTTCAGAAAATTTTGATTATTTCTTTTAACAAAAAATGAGATCTTTAGTGTTTAGTATGAAGCTTTTACTGGATGGTTGAGCTTATTCTATCTATTTGGGTTTTCATTCTAAATAGCAAGCAAGGGTCGTTGAAGCCTATTTGTGTCTGCTTGCTTATTTTTAATAAGTGGAAGAAATGTTGTAGCTGAACTTTATCTAGCTGCTTCTTACTGTTTTTAAATAAACTACTCACAAAATATTTACAGCTATATCTCAGTGTTCATCAGTGTTTGCACTTCTGCTGACCTCTACATGTGGAATGCAGGTTAGGCAAATGTTTAATTTTACTCAGCTATAGCTTTTCCATCACTCAGGAAGTTGCCGTAGAAAAGAATGGATTTTCAGCTTCTCTTCTAAATCACATTATTTCCGTTTCTGCAATGAAAGCTATTTACTTTTCTTTTGTATTTAATTAGTACGGTGTTTTTGTAAACTGTCAGATATTAAACACTTCCCTGGATGCTCATGAAGTTTGTTTTTATTTTCCAAATACAGTCAGCAACTGAAGTGGCACAATAAAAATTACCTTGTATGCTTTACAAAAGGAAAAAAATCAGTTTTTGTCAGCTTCCTGTCTAGTCAACAAAGAACCATGAAAGAAAGAGAGGACTGACAAGTTTGTTTCCTTTTGCGTCTGGCAAATGTTGCACACTAAAATAGTATTTCCTGTCTCTATTTTGCTGTACTGTGGTCATGTTCCAACATTTAATTTTTTATTAAAACTGGATTTTCAAATGTCAATTTTGAAAAATGTGGGTTTGAGAAAATTGTGTCTGTTTTTCATTTGGGCCAGACAAGTAAATTAGAGTACATGTGGACAGTACTGATTTTAACTTGTGGCTAGGTTTTAAAAACGCCAAAAAGAATCCAGTTGACAGCCGCATTACTAAAATTGAGTTCCACAGCTGAAAGAGAAAAAAATAAGCTGTTTGACAATCAGTCTAGGTTAGTCCTTAGTTACTGATTTTGAGACAAATTTCTCTTTAATAGATATGCTTATTTGCAGTGCATTGTGCATCTAGAATTTCACAATCCAGTTGGAAGTGAAAATGTTTTTTTGGAATAAAGAACGGATTTGCACAGGAAGAGCTGGCATTATAGGCTCTGCCAGTATGAATGTTCTGGTGTGTTAATGTAAGGACTGAATTCAGAGCAAGTTGGAGGACTGAGGCTTTAGGACTTTAGGGCAATAAAAGCTGCACTGATAATTTGCATTGCCATGTTCTGAAGTCCTCTGTGCCCTAGGGCTGTGAACAAAGAACTGGATCGAGCAGGAGGTGTAACCACCTCAAGTGTGGAATTTAATGGGACAAAGTAGGAGATTTAGACCATCTAATTTCCACCTAAGCCTGCTTACTTCCCATGTAAGTTTGCTGGTCATTAGATGAGGGAGGAAGACAGCAACGCCCCTAAAGAGGTCTGATCCATCCGCTCCTTATAAGCCTGACGCACACAAGTGCCCTGAGTTCTTGCAAGTCCTACAAGCCATTGCTAGCTTTTACATCACGGTGTGGTAATAGTGCTGCTCATCGGGTAGCAGAAGACATATGCTCCTCTCCGTAGCTCCTAATTCTCAGTGGAGTGTTGCAATCAGTAGATTAGGCTGTGGTAAAGGTCGTCTTTGTTCTTTTTATTGAAGTTAGATACAAGGGAGTCATAAACCATCATAAACCAAACTAGCCCAACTATGCTTCTTAAAGACAGAGGGAGGTATTTCCCTGCTTCTGGCAATGCCTGTGCAGGATCTAGGGCCTTGCTGCAGATGTGAGGTGCTGCCTCAGCCATGGGGCATGGTAAAGTGCTTGCAAAGTGGACTTGTGAACTGAAACAGTGATTTAGGGATTGCTTCTCAGTTGTCTGTTGGATTTGTGACCTTTACAGGTTGAGGGCTGAGGGGTTTTTTTTTCTGCTTTTCTTTTTTTTTTCCCTCAGCTTGTTTTCAGATAGACTATTTCCTAATGGACACCACCACTTGGACAAGCCCCTGAGTATTACCACTTAGCTGGTGTTTCTCAGAGAGGAATAGAGGCCTTTGAGATCATTTCTTTGCAACAGCGAAGGAAAGAAAAAGTGCATTTTTGCTCCTTGGTTAGTTGTCTTTGTGCTTCTGAGCAGTAGCTGAGTCTTCACTTCTTTACCGAGCAAGGGCTTTTGTAAAACCGTGAGGTTGGCATTTAAGATACATATCTCTTGCAAGTTGTGACTCTTCAACAGCTGTGGCGGTATCCGTCTGGGGTCTTTAAATATGGAGTAATGTCCTTTGAAATGTAACTAGAACTGAGTGAAGTGTTTCTGGAGTGTGCAGAGTCTTTAGGAGAAAAGATACTGATGTGTCCTGAAGACAAAGCAGCTCATAGTCAATGGCATCTTTGATGGGAGCAAAAGCCAGAATTCACTGGCCTGTTACAGAGCAGAGAAAGCAGTGCTTCCCCTTATGGCTTTTTAGGAGTCCAAACAGATAAACGAATGACAATTCGTTCCAAAAATTATTAGTTTAACTGAAATGAAGTTGTAACTTGGGGCTTAGGAGAAGATGCCCAGGTAGACTGCTGACTGGCAATGTGTCAAAATATTTGAGAAAAATGCATGCGCTAAACTTCTGGTACTGCTTCGAGTCCAAAATTTGTGGTAGGGTTAGAATGCAAATACTTCTAAACCAGATTTCACTTCAGGAAATACTCTTCCAATTTTAGGCCTGCCCTGTGATACTGTGGTTTTTAGAACTCTCTGTATGCAACAACTGGTTGAAATATTTCACTAGAGTAATTAAATGCAGCTTTTTTACTGTAGCAGTGGTATTGCCATAGCATGAACCTGTTTGGAAGAGCTTTAAAATCTGTGGGGAAGAAAAGTGGGTTTGTGAAATGAAATTTTTGTATATTTTGGCTGGCTGCTAAGTAGACTAAACATGTAACATGCTTTTTAAATCCAGTGTTTGACAAGGATGTTGAACTGCTGTGGTTACTACTGCAGTTTCCAGAATACCATAAGGTTCTTAAAATGTATTAATTGCTCATTAGCAATCTCGTGACTCTTCGTTGAGTCTGCTGGCTGGAGTGAGGCTATCCCTGTTTTACCTGTCTCCTCTTCCCAGTGTTGTTGAGGAGATTAGTGAGCTATCCTCCTATGTAGTGTTGTGAAGTACAAACAATCTATTTTACATTGTTTCTGTTAGCCGTTATTAATTTATTATTTCATTGTCAAATTTTTTGAAAAAGTTTAGGGTCCTTTTAGAAGAAAAGACCACTTCACATGGAATGAGCATTGTTTTAATCAAGAAATTGGTTAGACAGTTCTGATAAAATCACGCAATAAAAATTGCATACAGTCCAGTAAAATTTGACAGACTCGAAATACTCTGGCTGACAGAGTCCTCCTGGAAGCATTTTAATGACCATTTTAATACACCCCTGCAATATGCCATGGAGTCCAGTGGGGACTTCCCTTAAGGTTTCCCTTGCAGAAGCTGAAGCATTTGACATGTAGAAGCAAATCTTAGCAACGTGACGCTGCACCTCTTGCGAGATGGAGCTATGCACTGGGGACGTTCATGCCGTACGGGTACAGCCACCGTTTCAGGGAGCGACTCTCCGTGTACCCACACGTGTATCCACATAAAGCTACGTCATTTCATACACCATGCAAAACCAGATTCAGGGAGGGCTGAAGGGTAAGGAACTAGCTATGGGTAGCAGAGGACTAAGATGGAGCAAACGGACACTATGCATGCAGCCCATGTGACATGGAGGCAGGAGGTCTCCTCGGCAAGATCCAGCCCAGGGTGATGGTTTTACCTGCACACAACCTCCTCTGCTGGTGGTGAATCATGCTGTGGGAGGGCATGTAACGAGAAATCAGGAGTTGCCCAGGCAAAAGCACCGCGCTCGGAGCCCGTCCGGAGGAATGCCGTGCTCAGGCGGCGTGAGTTCAAAACGCAGCAGGCGGTATCTGTGGTGGATTTTACGTCACCTGGGTTTCTTCTCTGGGCCCGAGCCTAGAAGTCCGGTTAATCTTCCCGTGCTTTTCTCACATTCTGTGGTGTGCGTCCCAACCAAGAGGATTTCGCCTCTGGGTTTATTTAGTCTGGGGAAGGACGGCTGAGGAAGAAGCCCTCCGCTTCCCAGGGCTGTGCTGGTTTAAAGCTGTTACTTTTAAACATATTTGTTTATGCTGACTTTCATGTTTATCAGCTAACGGAAGGGAAAGCACCACTCATGGTCTTGCTGTAAACATTTGCAAAATGGCTTCGCTGGCTTCCTGCGTGTCCCGCCTGGGCCCTCTCCTCTGCCTGCAGGTTTGCAGCAACAGGGCACTGAGGGCTGCATCTCCCCCGCAGACTCATCCTTACGCTGCGCTCCCCGGGGCGGCGGGGGCTTGTGGAGGCCCCGTGAGTATCGGCTATAAAAGGGAAGGCTTCGCGGCGGCTGCGAGGTGGGCTCTTTGCCAGGGCAATGGTGGATGTGGCGCTGAGAGGGGCGCAGAGCAGCACCTGCCTCGCGCGGTGGGGGAATGGCGGCGGGGACCCGCAGGGACGGTCCGGGGGCTTGCATGGCCCGTCTGGGCACGCCGGCTGGTTCCCACCTCTGCGCCTGGGCTGCCCTCCTGGGTGTGACGCCTGGCGCCTGGCACAGCAGCTGCGCACGCCTGTCCTGCTGACCACGGTGGTAATGGAACCGTAGGTGAGGCAGCGGGGTGGGACGTGGCCGTTAAGAGGGGTGTCTTTCTTCTCCACCTTCTGAGAAATTGTCCCGCAGCAAAGGAGCTTGGCCGGTGGCCATGCCACTGCGGTTTGCCCTCCTGCTGGTGGGCCGGGCCGAGCCCAGGCTGTGGGCGTGAGGGCTTGCTCCGGTGGCAGCAGCCACCCTTCCCGCGCTCCCCAGAGCTGCTTAGAGAGGGCCGCCACATGCAAGAGGAGGGAAGGAGGGAGTCCTCCCTGGCGGTTTCTTCTCAGCTTGGTCCTGCTTCTGGCCTGCGTCAGGGGAGCGCTGGGAGGTGGAGGGTGGCCAGGAGGGGCTGCATCACCCACTGGGCAGGCGGCCACCGCTGCCTCTCCCTCGTCCTCTGCTGGGTTTTGGTGGCATTGTGTTTTGCCTGCCTGCTGGAGCTGTTTTGGGGCAGGCTCTCAACCACACCAAGCACCCATTCTCGAACATATTATGGGTACCCTTGTGCTTGTGAAAATGGGGACGCGCACGGAACACCAAAGGGATAGCGGCCGGAGGAGCCCCGAGGTGTTTCTGGAAAGCAGTTCAGCCCTGCGGGTATGGGTTTACTGAGAGGATGGCGAGGAGACTGCCACCCGTGCCTCAGCATCGCTGGCCACCGCTGCAGAGGCAGCAGTGACGGGACACCATTGTCATGCTGCTGTTTCCGTCTTGTATCCAGGCTTCTACCTCTAGCAGGTGCTGGAAATGGTTTTGCGGATCCCTCCCAGAAAGCAGCAAGAAAATCAAACTTGTATGATTTGTTTCAGAGACTGCAATCTCTCTGCCTTGTGAAGGAGAATGAAGTCTGATGTTTGGTTTCCCTGCAGCGTACATGCCCAGTGACTGCTAATGCTAGTTACACTAAAAAGGCGAGTTAGAAGGCAGGGTGTTTGCGTCTGTGTCATGCAGAACAAGGAGCAGTTTGCTTTGTACACTTGTGATTAGTTGCATACAAGGCGGGTGGTGAGGTCTGCGACAGCCGTGATGGTTCTGCAACAGGTTTTCCTTTCCTTCGCTGAGATTGTTTCAAATTAGCAAGACGAGGAATGGAAGCTTATCACCTGTGTCCTCTGGCTCCTGTTTGGCCCTTCACAAAATGGAAGAGTAGGGCGGGGATTATTGGCAATGATTGCCATAATCAAATATAGGAAGGGTCGTGCCATTTCAAATATGTTCCTGGAACAGCTTGTCACTGGATGTCAGAAAGTCCCGGAGTATACTCTGATCCTCAGGTGTCAGTGAGGTAACACCAGTGACTATAACACCAGAGGATCCTATTGGCACCTAGAATTTTTTTCACTTCTTTGAAAATATAACTGAAAGTGAAGTTCTTAAACAGGAGAAGGGTACAAAACCGACTCAGCTGATACTCACTTGCTAAATACAGTATTCTCTGCTTGCTGGAGGCTAAGCAGTATCTGGCGATCTGTGGAAATAGACCTGGTAGTAGATAATGTGGATGGGAGGCTTTGTATTGTAATGATAATGCCATTAGTTAGTATTCACAAACCAGTTGCCTCCTTTGAGCTGTGCAGAACTGAGTGGTAAAATGTGATATTCTGAAAATTTCACTAAGTAAGCAAATACCGCGATTGTTGCCAGAGCTTCCTGTAAAAGAATGTACTTAGAGGAAGCAGTTGCTTTGAATGTCGTTTTTGTCCAAATATGGAACAACAGGAATAACTTTATATTTCCTGTGAACTAACTGGAAGCCCCCTGGATTTACATTGCTTTGAGAAAATGATGTTCACATCACCAACAGGAAAGCTGTGTTCACAGAGCAGTTTTCAGGGGACTCCCATGACCCTACCTCCAGGACAGACCCGTGGGGAATTTGGAAAAGAATGTGAAAAATGAGGTCCCAGCAACAGAACATTTCAGCTCCAGCAATCTGGTATGCTTTTGACTAAGAAGATATGACTTTTTTTTTTTAACATCTTTTTAGTGAAGTGCTTCCAACAGATGCAAATTTACAAAATAAATACTTGCCAAAATAATTAATAATAAGCATTTAGAAATTAACTAATATTCCCTTGAGTGGCTAAAATACACTGGAGATCTCCGATAAGAATCTGTGGTCTGTCTGCCATTTTTGCATGAACATCCTGTAGGATTCTGGTAATACTAAAAACAACAACAACAAAACAACCCTTCCCCCTAGCCAAACAGAAAAAAACCGGCCAAAAACTACAAACAGCCCCCCATGTCCCAAGAGCCATAATTATTTTTTTTTCCAATTGTATTCCACAGAGCTTTTCTTAAAATCAGTTGATTTTCTGAAAACTGTAGAAGACTTTAAAATAAAACCAGAGCTGAATTTTTGTGACTCGTTCAAATTTTGTTATGCATTCACACAGTAACTTGTCATTCCTTTCCGATATTATCTATATGTTAATTTGGGACTTGCTTAAAGTTTCCCTCAGGTTAACAGGGATACTTAATTGATGCACTGACATACTAGTAACTATGAAGTGATGCAGTTTTCCACTGTGTAGGTTTGTTCCAGGAGATTTTTCATCTGGTATAAACTTATCCCTACAGGATTTATTAGAACAGCTCTGTGTTGACAGAGAAATCACAGAATGATAGAATAGTTTGGGTTGGAAGGGACCTTTAAAGGTCAATCTAGTCCAACCCCCCTGCAGTGAGCAAGGACATCTGCGACTACGTCAGGTTGCTCAGAGCCCCGTCCAACCTGACCTTGAATGTTTCCAGGGGTGGGACATCCACCACCTCTCTGCGCAATCTGTGCCAG
>Ga0181612_147415_pt1 | contig 12166 bp, 7 predicted proteins | sample HoacroProtozoa21_FD_119630 | JGI IMG/M metagenome (GOLD analysis project Ga0181612, IMG submission 119630) | Hoatzin crop microbial communities from Cojedes, Venezuel. Combined Assembly of Gp0051906, Gp0051904, Gp0051908
CGCTAGCGCCGTCAACGTCCTCAACGACATCGTCATCACCTTCTCGCGCAAGATGGACAAGAGCACCGTCGAGCAGGCATTCGCGATGAGTGACAATGGCGCTTACACCCTCTCGTGGGACAACGACTACACCCTGCGCGTCAACATCAACAACCTCGTGCAAGACCACACCTACACGTTGACCATCAGCGGCAGCATCGCCAAGAACTCGCAAACCAACCAGTATCTCGACGGTGACGCCGATGGCACGGCAGGTGGCGACTACACCTTCACCTTCACCACCATCCCGCCCGACGTCGAGGCTCCCTACATCGTGAGCACCACGCCCGCCGAGAACTCCACCATGCTCTACACCTTGCGTCCCGCAATCCGCATCGAGTATAACGAGGAACTCTCGTGGAACGAAGACGAGGCTACCGACGTCATCGTCCTCGAAAACGCCGAGGGTGAGAAGGTCGATGGCTCCATCGCCCACAACGTGGTCAACGGCGCATCGGTCATCCATCTCTATCCCACCGCCGACCTCGAACTCGACAAGGCCTACAAGGTGACCGTCAAGGGCGGCCTCAAGGACCTAGCTGGCAACACCAGCGAGGGCAAGACTTTCGTCTTCCTCACCGAGTATCGCCCCGTCGAGGCTACCAAGGTCCTCGACGATGGTACCGTGAGCAACTGGTGGGCTCCCGACGGCTCGGGTTCCACCTCGGGAACGACCTCCAAGACCGGTGCCGAGGACTCGGGCTCCAACTACATCGAGCAATCGAGCACCCACAGTAGCACCGCCGTCGACAAGTCCATCCACATGCACTACAAGTTCGACGCCGACTATGCCGGACCGTGGAATATCCGCGAGTACCGCTCGGCCAACCAGTACAACTACGATGCTACCGTGCAAGGCTACGTCCTGCAAGCCTACGTCTTCGGTGATGGCACCAACAACAAGGTTGCTCACCAAGTGCGCATCAAGGGCGACGGCATCAAGCGTAATCCCACCGTCATGCTCAACTATCGCGGTTGGGACATCATGGCTTGGGACATCAACAACTCGGGTCACGACATCGAGGTCTTCACCGGCAGCGCCGACTCCATCAAGACCACCGACACTTGGTGCTACGACTCATTCTGGCTCGTTCACCAGATGACCGCCGACCAGGGTGACATGTACAAGGACAACGATGGTTACGACGACGACGGCAACGCCATCCTGTGGCAAGACTGGGAAGGCGACATCATCTTCGACGACTACAAGTACGTCAAGTACGGTCAAGCCACTCAAACGGCCAGCATCGACGACATCAGCATGTCGGGCGTGACCGAAGTTAAGACCGGCAAAATCGTCATCACCAGCCACGGTGCAACCATCAACGTCACCGCCAGCAGCGACCTGCTCAACGTCAGCATTTACGCCCTCAACGGCGCAACTACCGCCAGCGTGAAGCCCGCTGCCACCACCGCTACCATCGACGCCTCGAGCCTCGCTCCCGGCATCTACGTAGTCAAGGCCGTGACCGCCACCGAGACCCTGACCCGCCGCGTCATCGTCCACTAATCCCCTCGAGGGAAAATCCCCATCTCACAAACGAGCCCTGTCCCCAGGGCTCGTTTTTTTTACCCCAGCTAACTCTTCACTCTGATAGAACGTCTGCGCGAATTCTCACGCACCATCTTGATATTATGTCCGCGCTGGTCCGCGCTGGTCCGCGCGAGGATTTTCCTGCATATAAGCCCGTTTTTTTCACGGTTTTGTTAGGTCGTTTCAGTTGGAATGATTACCTTTGCATCAATCACATTGACACAACCTAATCTCAATAACGCGTTATTATGGAAAACGAGAACATCAAAATTCCTCTCGAGTATGCCGACATTTGTCCCATTGCCGACAAGGATTTTAACAATGCAATGGCTATCCTGGTCCAGGAACCTATGTTCCAAAAGATTGTTAGCCAGGTACTTCCACAGTATAAATACTCGCAACTGCGACTCGTCCTGCTCAGCCTAAACTCCAAGGCCGAGTTCCAGCAGCGCATCATGCGACCCTTCATGGACGGTCTCATCGCTAAAACGCAGACCACGCTCGACTGCAACGGCATGGACCTGCTCGATGCCGACACGCCCTATACTTTCATCACCAACCACCGCGACATCGTCCTCGACTCGGCGCAGCTCAGCTACCTCCTCATCAAGGGCGGACGCGACTCCTGCGAAATCGCCATCGGAAACAACCTGCTCGTCTACGACTGGATTACCAAACTCGTCAAACTCAACAAGAGCTTCATCGTGCGCCGCAACTTGGGACGCATCCAGACGCTCCAAGCCGCCATTCAGCTCTCGGGATACATGCACTTTGCCGTCACGCAAAAGCACGCATCGCTGTGGATGGCGCAGCGCGAGGGACGTTGCAAGGACAGCAACGACCGCACGCAAGAAAGCCTCGTCAAGATGCTCAGCTACGGCAACCGCGAGAAGTCCTTCCTCCAGAGCCTCAAGGAGTTAAACATCGCACCCATCTCCATCAGCTACGAGTACGACCCCAACGACTACCTCAAGGCACGCGAGTTCCTCCTCAAGAGCAAGAACCCCAACTGGCGCAAGCAGCCCGAGGACGACCTCATCAGCATGAAGACCGGCATCACGGGGCACAAGGGCGAGGTACACTACGAGTTCACGCCTTGCATCAACGACGAACTCGACAAGATTCCCGAGGACCTCGACAAGTTCCTCATGGTGGGACGTGTGTGCGCCATCATCGACCACGCCATCCATGCCGCCTACAAGATTTACAAGACCAACTACATCGCGCACGACATCTTGTTCGACGACAAGCGCTTTGTCGACCAGTACACCGAGGAGGAGAAGGAAGCCTTCACGCAATACCTCTTCTCGCAAATCGACAAGACCGACATCAAACTGTCGGAATTCGACCGCTACTACATGTACAGCAAGATGCTGCAGATGTACTCTAACCCGCTAACCAACCAACTCGAGGCACTCAAGTGATGCCCCGCTGGCGTGAGCACTCGTCTCGCGCCCTGCAGCACTCATGCGCATTCACTGGTTGCCACTGCTTGCCTTACTGGCGGTCAACTTCGCGGTTGACCGCCTTTGTGGCGGTCGGCTTGCCAGCAAGCCACGCCTGCGTTGGCTCCATGCCATTGCCTGCGTCCTTGCACTCGTGGCGCTCGTGGTCGCCATGGCCATGCCGCTCAGTTCCAGCGCATTGCCCGATAGCATCTTCTACGGCGCCACGCTCATCCTCTACGCCTACTTCACTTTCTACATCCCCAAGTATATCTACCTGCTCATCAGCGCCTTTAGGCCGCGACGGCAGGGTGGGGGACGCAAGGCGGTGAACGCGCTGGCCACCGTTGCAGCCCTGGGCACCTTCTCGGCAATGTGGTGGGGAGTGCTGGTGACGCCCACGCACCTGAGCGTCGACCCGGTCACCATCACCAGCGACCGCTTGCCCGCAGCCTTCGACGGCTACCGCATCGTCCAGTTCAGCGACACACACCTGGGCTGCTACAACGGCGACACCACCATCGTGGCTCGCTACGTCGACTCCATCAACGCCCTGCACCCCGACTTAATCGTCTTCACGGGCGACCTGGTGAGCCGCAAAACCAGCGAAGCTGTGCCGTTCCGCAACATCCTCAAGCGACTTCACGCCCCTGACGGCGTTTTGTCAATTCTTGGCAATCACGACTACGACGACTACGTTTTCTGGGAAGACACCATCGCCCGTGATGCCGACCGCGCTGCACTGCATCGCCTCGAGGCCGACATGGGCTGGACGCTGCTCACCAACGCCAGCACCACCATCACCCGCGGCACCGATTCCATCGTGGTCATTGGTGCCGAGAACTACGGCGAGCCGCCTTTCATTACCCGCGGCAGCCTTGCGCAGGCCTACGCTCAACCCAGCGACAGCGCCTTCAAAATCCTCCTCCAGCACAATCCCATCGAGTGGCAAGACGACATCGTGGGCCGCTCCACCGTTGACCTCACCCTCGCTGGTCACACCCACGCCATGCAAGTGATGGTCACCATCGCGGGCCACCGCTACTCGCCCGCCTGCTTCCGCTACCCCCAGTGGGGCGGACATTACCAGCAAGGCAGTCAGCACCTTATCGTCAACATCGGCCTGGGCATGGTGGGGCCGCCCATGCGCATCGGCGCAACGCCCGAGCTCACGCTCATCACCCTTGCCCGCGCCGCTCAGTAAACATCTTCAATAACCTGTAACACCCTCGTTTTCATGTCGATAACCCTCGCACAACTCATTTCGCAGGAACTCAATATTCCCGCCCTGTCGACCCAACGCACCATCGCGCTCCTCGACGACGGCGCCACCATCCCCTTCATCAGCCGTTACCGCAAGGAAGCAACCGGCAACCTCGACGAGACCGTCATTCAGTCAATCGATACGCGCCTCAAGTACTACCGCGACCTCGAAAAACGACGCGCTACCATCCTCTCGACCATCGAACAGCAGGGCAAACTCGACCCCGCGCTCGCAGCACGCATCAACAACTGCTGGGACGCCACTACGCTCGAGGACATCTACCTGCCCTACAAACCCAAGCGCCGCACCCGCGCTCAAGTCGCCCGCGAACACGGCCTCGAGCCCCTCGCCACCCTCATTTACGAGCAAAAACGCAACGACATCGAGGCTGCCGCGCAACAATATGTCAACGGCGACACAGTGCCCACCACCGACGATGCCATCGTTGGCGCACAAGACATCATCGCCGAGTGGCTCAGCGAAAACGAGGACGTCCGCAACATCGTGCGCCGCCTTTACCGCAACAACGCCTGCATCGTCTCGCACTTCGTCAAGGGCAAGGAAATCGAGGGCCGCAACTACGAGACCTACTACGACTTCTCGCAACTGCTGCGCCGCGTCTCGTCGCACCAACTCCTCGCCATGCGCCGCGGCGAGAACGAGGGTTTCCTCAAAGTCGCCATCACCATCGACGACGACCAAGCCATCGACAACATCGCCCGCCGCGTTGTCACTGGCCGCGGCCCAGCTGCCGACCTCGTCGAGGAAGCTGTCGTCGATTCCTATCGACGCCTCGTGCGCCCCTCCATCGAAACCGAGTTTGCCGCGCGTGCCAAGGAGAAAGCCGACGACGAGGCCATCGAGCTGTTTGCCATGAACGTGCGCCAGCTGCTGTTTGCACCGCCGCTGGGCAGCCGCCGCGTGCTCGCCATCGACCCCGGTTTCCGCACGGGCTGCAAGGTCGTGTGCCTCGACGCGCAGGGCAACTTGCTGCATCACGACGTCATCTATCCCACCGCGCCTCACAACGACATCGCGGGCGCCACCGCCACACTGCGCGACCTCGTCACCCGCTTCACGCCCGACGTCATCGCCATTGGCAACGGCACCGCCAGCCGCGAAACCGAGCGCTTTGTCAAGCGCGCCGACTTGGGCCGACGCCTCGAGGTCTTCATCGTCAGCGAAAATGGCGCCTCGGTCTACTCGGCATCGCAAGTCGCCCGCGATGAATTCCCCGACCAGGACGTCACCGTCCGTGGCGCCGTCTCCATTGGCCGCCGCCTGCTCGACCCGCTCGCCGAACTCGTCAAAATCGACCCGAAATCCATCGGGGTGGGGCAGTACCAGCACGATGTGGACCAAACGCGGCTGCGCGAAGCACTCGATTTCACCGTCGAAAGTTGCGTCAACAGCGTCGGCGTCAACCTCAATACCGCATCACCGCAACTGCTCACCCGCGTTGCCGGCCTCGGTCCCACGCTTGCGCAAAACATCGTCAACTACCGCGCCGAGCATGGCGCCTTCACCTCGCGTGCCCAACTCCTCAAGGTCCCCAAAATCGGACCTAAAACCTACGAGCAAGCCGCTGGTTTCCTGCGCATTCCCGGAGCCACCAACCCCCTCGACAACTCCGCCGTTCACCCCGAGCGCTACGCCCTTGTTGAGCAAATGGCGCACGACTGCAACTGCACCGTCGAGCAACTCATCGCCGACAAAGAAACGCGCGCACACATCGACCCCGCCCGCTACGTGAGCGACGAGGTCGGCATGCCCACTCTGCGCGACATCCTCGCCGAACTCGAGAAACCCGGCCGCGACCCGCGCGAAAAAGCCACCAACGTGGAGTTCGACGACACCATTAACGACATCAAGGACCTCAAACCCGGCATGCGCCTCAACGGCAGCGTGACCAACATCACCCAGTTTGGCGCCTTCGTCGACATCGGCGTCCACAAAGAAGGACTCGTCCACATCTCCCAACTCCCCCAGCGCGGCATCCCCATCACCCGCCAACTGCGCATCGGCCAGCACGTCACCGTCGAAGTCCAAAGCATCGACCTCGAGCGCGGCCGCATCGCCCTCTCCATGCGCACCCCCCGCGACCCCTCGCAGGACCCCTCCCGCCGCGACAATGACACCCCTCGCCGCGACCGTGACAACCCCCGCCGCGAGCAAGGCAACCCCCGCCGCGACCGTGACCATCATCACCACAATCACCGCCCCCCGCGCAATAAATCCCGCGAATAGTAGTGTCCTCCTCCAGCCCGCAGCAGGAGCAAAGGCTCGAAGAGCCTTCCTTGACCTAACCTCAGGTTGAGGTAAGCGAAGCGAGCACCGAAACCTGAGGCTAGAGACAAAAGGAGAAACGCACCTCGACGAGGTGCTCTTAAATGCAAAAACAAAGAATTCTTAATTACCCACCAGAATAATGAACCGCAAAAATACCGATATCGACCAGCCCACCAGCAGCAAGATGACCCTCGTGTGGCGCATCCTGAGCATCCTCGTCCTCCTCGCCGCCATAGCCTACATCATCCTCCAGCCCTTCGAGTTCCCGAAACCCAAGAGCCTCCTCAGCTACGTCGACGATTTCTTCGTATTCATGGCGGCCTTCATGCTCGTCCAGGCCGCCTTCCAGTCCCCCAAGCGCAAACAAGTCCGCCGCCAGCTCATCATGCTCGCCCTCCTCTTCATCGTCCTCGCCATCTGCTGGCTCACCCTCCTCACATTCTTCTCCCCGCAACTCTTCTCCACACCCACATAATAGAGTGAAGAGTGAAGAATAACTTCGTTGAACCGAAGCCAAGGTTCAACGAAGTTACTCACCACTCTTCACTCTGAATGTGGGTCCGCGCTGGTCCGCGCGAGGATAAAATTTCGTCAGCGTTGAAGTCTGCGGAGTCTGCGGAGTCTGCGTGAGGCCTACTGATTGCGGTATTGCTGCGGCGTGGTACCCGTTTTACGCTTGAAGTAGCTGCACAGGAACGCCACGCTCGAGAAGCCAAAGTTGAACGCAATCTCCTTGAGGCTGAAACTGCTCGACTGCAGCTCCATTTTCAACTTAATGAGCATGTACTCGTCGATGGCATCCTTCGTGCTCATGCACGACACTTGTCGCACGATGTCGTTCAGATATTTCGTGGTGATATTCAACTGCTTAGCGTAGAACGACGCCGTCCGCTCCTTGCGATAATTCTCGGTCAACGAGTCATAGAACAGCTGGTACAGCTCCAGTTTGCGGCGCTGCGTCGCGTTAGGCGTCAGTCCCATGTGCGACATCACTTCGCGGTAAGTGCGGAAAAATGCGCGAACGCCCATCGTCGTTACATCGGTGATACACGGCATCGATACCATACGCTGCAACGTCTCGATGGTTGCCACAACGTGCTCGAAAATCGTGTTCAGCTGCTCATTGTTGAATACCAGCGCCGTGGGCAGGTAACCGCTGTGCAGTTTGTCCAGGCCCATCGTCGCCTCGTGCATAATTTCCTTGGTGTATAGCAGTCCCAGCACGCCATAGTCCTTGCTCGCGCGTTTCGTTTGAAACGATTCGCCAGGCTTGACAAAGGCAATGCAACCAGGGCGGAAGTCACGCTCGATGCAACTGATGTGCAACTTAGCGTGACCGCTTGTGCATAGAAGTAGTAAACAGCAATATGACTCCACGCCATGCTCAGTGCAACTGGGCATGGGCTCGTGGATTATCGCCACAGGATTTGAGGCGTCTAATAGGTGTTTCGACATCGCTTTTTATGAGTAAATTTTCATCATGTAATTATGTACTACAAAGGTAAGGCAATTTGCCCAAAAAATGCAATTTTTGTTACGATTGCCGCATCATTTGTTTCGTTTCGTGCAACAAAACCACCATTTTTTTAGAATTGTAACACTATTTTAGCCGCTTCTCTCAGTTCCTTTATTGAAAATTGTGATTGCAGTTTACCGCAACGTGAGCGTCCGGCGGTATTCTTGCGGCGTCGCCCCCGTGTGCCGCTTAAAGTAGTTGCAGAAGAACGCAATGCTCGAAAAATGGTAGTTATAGGCAATCTCCTTGAGCGGCGTTTTGGTGTTGCGCAGCTCGATTTGCAGCTTGATGGTCACTAGGTCGTCGATAACTTCCTTCGACGTCTTACCCGCTACAAAATTAGAGGCATCGTTCAGGTATTTCGTGCTGATACCCAGTTGCTTGGCGTAGTAGCCTGGCGACCGCTCCTCCTTGCAGTGGGCCACCAGCGACGAGTAAAACAAGTTGAAGATTTCGTGCTTGCGGTGTTGCCGCGAGTTCATCGGGTCGGTCTCGCTCACAATCTCGTGAGCCAATCGGATAAACGCCTTGAGGCAGCACACCATCATGTCGCTGATGCAGCCATCGCTCACCGATGGAAGCAACTGATCAATCAAGTAGGCAACGGCTATCACCATGTTTGTCATCCGCGGGTCGTCAATCGTCGTGCCGCTCGGCAGCAACTTCACAAAATCGCGTGCCTGCACCGCCTCGATAATCGCCTTGTTAAAGTAAAAACCCTTCACCTCGTAGTCCTGCGTCAAGTTCGTGTCCTTGAACGTGTCACCCGGCCTAACCAGCACTACGCGACCCGGACTCATCTGCACCGGCTTGCTGTTGATAAACACCCGCGACTTGCCCGCAATGCACGCAAAGACAATGCCCGACTGCACCTGCACGCCGTCATACAGAAACGCAGGGTCGAGTTCTTTAATCACACCCACTGGGCGGTCATAATCAATAATCTTTACGGTTGCCATAAGCAAGAAGATGCGTAAATCGTTTTTTTTACCTATTATTTCGTCTACAAATATCGCAATATTATTCCAAAATGAACACTAAAGTTCGCATTTTTATAACAAATTCTCCCATTTTTTATTAAATTCCTCACTCCGCCACAATTTCACCCGTATTCACACCCACAAAAACCCTCCTCACTGAAACCTCCCCTCACTTCATTCAAATTCCTACACTCTCAAAATCCTTAACCCCCAAAATTAAAAAATAAGTCTGCCCAGTCAGCGTGATGGCATCCCTGCGACAAAGTGTTCGTCGGAGACGAGCACGTGAATTAACCTCAGGTTATGTAACGAGCGCAGCGAGCGAAAAATAAAATCCAGCTCGGTACCTCGTAGAGGTGCACGACTGCGACCCTCCTAATACATAAATTATGTCTGCGTAGTCAGCGTATTCTGCGTGAGGCCACGAAAATTTTGTATCTTTGTGCCACATATCAACCTAACACGATAACACCTTATGACTGGAGTTACACTGATACTCGCTTTTGTGGTCGCCATTGTGGTGATGATTTTCATGATTTCCCGCTGGCACGTCCATCCATTTCTTGCCATCATGTTTGTCTCGATTGTGCTCGGCCTCCTCGCGGGCTTGCCCATCGTCGACAGCACAGCGGCCGACGGCACCACGTCGCCCAGCCTCGTCACCATCATCGGGCAGGGCTTTTCGGGCACCTTCACCAGCATCGGCATCGTCATCATCCTCGGTGCCCTCATTGGCTCCATCCTCCATGTCACTGGTTCAGCATTCATCCTTGCCCGCGCGGTGACACGCCTTGTGGGTGAGCGCCATCCCGTCATCGCCATGCAACTCATGGGCTGGGTCGTGTCGATTCCCGTCTTTTGTGACAGCGGCTTCGTCATTCTCGACCCCATCCGCCGTGCACTCATTAGGAGAACGGGCGCCTCATCCGTCGCCATGACCTTCGCCCTCTCGTCGGGCCTGTATATCTCCCACGTCCTCATCCCGCCCACGCCAGGACCCATTGCCGCCGCCAGTACCCTCGGGTTGGGCGATAACCTGCTGCTCATCATCGGCTTAGGCGTACTCTGCTCCATCTTCCCGCTTATCGCTGGCTTGTGGTATGCTGGTTACGTCGGCCGCCGCGAAACGCCCACCGCCGAGCCGAGTGTCGAAGACATGCCCCGCTTGTTTGTTCAAATGGGTGACATGCCCTGCTTGTGGCGCGCCCTGGCTCCCATCCTCATTCCCATCCTACTCATGGGAGCTGCCTCGGTCATCACGATGATGCACCTGCAAGGCACTTGGCCCGACGTAATCCGTTTCCTGGGCACACCCGTCATGGCACTCGCCATGGGCACCATTTCGGCGATTATCACCCTCGCGTTTTCCCACCGCCTGCACGACTTCTATGAATTGACCGAGCACACGCTCAAAACCGTTGGCCCCATCCTCTTCATCACCGGTGCCGGTGGCGTACTCAGCAAAGTCGTCGCGAGCACCGACATGGTCAACTTCATCGAGCAAAACGCCGACCTCATCGGCCACCTCGGCATCTTCGTGCCCTTCCTGCTCGCCGCCATCTTCAAGACCGCTGTGGGCGCCTCCACCGTGTCGCTCATCACCACCTCGGGCATCGTGGCACCGCTACTTCCTGCGCTCGGCCTCGACTCGCCCATGATGACCGCACTCACCGTCATGGCTATCGGTGCTGGCTCCATGCTCGTTTCGCACGCCAACGATTCCTACTTCTGGGTCGTTACCAAGTTTGGCGGCCTCAACCCCACGCAGGGCTACCGCGTGCAGACGCTCGGCACCCTCATCATCGCCCTTGCCACCATGCTCGAGATTTTCATCCTCTCACTTTTCCTGTAACGCCCACACATTATTATATATAGTATGAACCGCTCTCGCTCACGCTCGCAAGACGCACGCAACATCATCGACGTCACCCTGCGCGCCATTCACCCGCGCCTGCTCATGACACCCGCCCTCGGCAAGCTGCCCACCTGCGCTGGACGCACCCTCCTGCTCGCCTTCGGCAAGGCCGCGTGGTCCATGGCGAGCGTCGCTCGTGAATACCTGGGCGACCGCATCGACAGCGGCATCTGCATCACCAAGCACGGCCACGTCATGGGCAACATCCCCGGTGTGCGCTGTCTCGAGGCGGGCCACCCCGTCCCCGACGAGCACACCATCACCGCAACCCAGCAAGCCCTCGCCATGCTCACCGACCTCACGCCTGACGACCTCGTGCTCGTACTCATCTCAGGCGGCGGCAGCGCGTTATTTGAGGACCCGCTCGTCCCCCTCGACCAACTGCAAGACATCACGCGCCAACTCCTCGCCAGCGGTGCCCCCATCACCCACATCAACACCATCCGCAAGCGACTCTCCCGCGTCAAAGGCGGACGCCTGGCACAGCTATGTCAACCCGCTCGCGTTGTCTCCATCATCATGAGCGACGTCCTCGGCGACCCCCTCGACGTCATCGCCAGCGGCCCCACTTACCCCGATAGCAGCACCACAGCCGACGTGCACGACATCATCGACCGATACCACCTCGACCTCACCCCCGAGGCGCGTCAATGCCTTGAGCAAGAGACACCTAAAGACCTGCCGCACGTCACCAACCGCATCGTGGGCAACGTCACCAACCTGTGCGACTGCGCCATCACCGCCGCCACCTTACTCGGCTATCAAGTGCACGTGCTCACCACCTCGCTCGACTGCGAAGCCCGCGACGCCGGCGCCTTCATGGCAGCCATCGCCCGCACCCACGCCACTGACGACACCCGTCAAGCCTGGGTAGCCTGCGGCGAAACCGTGGTCCACGTCACCGGAAACGGCCTGGGAGGTCGCAACCAAGAACTCGCCCTCGCCGCCGCAGCCGGCATCGCGGGTCTCGACAACGTCACCCTCGTCTCGGTCGGCAGCGACGGCACCGATGGCCCCACCGAAGCCGCAGGCGCCATCGTCGACGGCTTCACTGCCGAGCGCCTCACCCAGCAGGGTCTCTCCATCCCCGATGTTCTCGCCTGCAACGACTCCTACCACGCCCACGCCCTCGCCGGAACCCTCTTCTACACCGGCCCCACCGGCAACAACCTCAACGACCTCAC
>Ga0181612_180139_pt1 | contig 12164 bp, 11 predicted proteins | sample HoacroProtozoa21_FD_119630 | JGI IMG/M metagenome (GOLD analysis project Ga0181612, IMG submission 119630) | Hoatzin crop microbial communities from Cojedes, Venezuel. Combined Assembly of Gp0051906, Gp0051904, Gp0051908
ACTTGTTTGGAGAAGCAAGCTGGGCTGTTCTTCAGTGGGAGTGGTGGTTTCTGGGGTCTGTTTTTGGCCCTTCTTTGCTTCTCCTGGTCCAGGTATTACTCCTTTTTGTTTTTTTTTTTTTTTTATAGACAATGAACTGACTAAATCCCTGAGAGTGTAATTTAGTCATGTTATATGCTATATAGCGTCACAGAATCATTAAGGTTGGAAAAGACTATATGTGACTTAATCAAGATATAGGTGGGCGATGTGGATTATGTCGGAAACCAGCAATTTTTAGGACTCCGTACAGATCACCTTATGGTCTCCCAGCCTTACCAGACTTTCTCGGGCTGCATCCTTTTGCAGCCTTATCAAAGTAACAAAATATAGCATTGTGACAATTGTTGTGTCATATGTAGATTTTAAAGGTTTTTTTTCTTGCAAAAGCGAAGCATTTAGTCTCTGAAGAAATGTTTGTATTGGATCAGTTCCTGCGGGAAACAGCGGGTTGCCTGTGTGCTCTCTGTGATCAGCCCCACGGTGTCTTTTATCAGCACTCCCCTGTTTGTCCCAGTTTGTCACCAAAGCAGTCTGCCTGCTTTGAGCAGAATGTGTATAGACCTATTCTGAACCCACCCCTCCCACCTATCCCCAAAGAAGAGCTCAGAGCAGATTAGTCTGGTCTCCACCAAAAGCTATTGTTTTAAAGCTATCTGTTAGTAGCGGCTGGATCTTGACCTTGCTTCTTACTTTGATGTGAAGGAAACTATTGACTTTCAAGGAGGCAAGCTGTTATCATCCCTTCCAAAGAAGGTCAGAGAGATGAAACTTCAAAAAAAATCAGAGCAAACAGTAATATGGGCCACAACTCTGCGGCATTAATAGCAAGTGAGAATGTGGAGAGAGCTGAAGTGGGCTTGAAAATACAGGGCCAAATCCCAAGCTGGCATCAGCTAGTTAGGCTTTGAAGGCAATGACCTGATCCTGCGTACAGTGCCTGAGGATCCAGCCTGGAGCAGCCTTGTCAGACAGTGAGAAGTCCTTGTCATTGCTAGCAACAATGGCAGAAATGAGAGAACTCTTTTTCCTTTTTTTTTCTTGTTTGCTGAAAAGGCATTGGTTTCCTCTGAAGAAAACTAAAATAGCTTCATACAACGAATTGGCAGCCTGGAATATATCTCTTAATAGCCAGTGTGAAACACCGCAAAAGAGCATCTGACTCTTTATGGAGCATAATGCACAGCAATGCCACTCAGAGAGCACTTTAACAAAAGTAATGAGTTTCACAACATTTTTAAGCACACAAACCTGTCTGCTTTCATAACCATTTCGCTCCAGTACTCCCATCTCATACGTGGCCTGAGACCAGTCCTTCCTTCTAGTCCTTACTCAGGTAGAGTAGAAAGCTTTCCCTCATGCTTGGGAGAGGAGGACAGTAACTCCTTGCCTCTGCATATCCCTTCCTAGTATCCTGCTCTCCTGGTTTCACCTTGGGCTGCTTTTCTAGTGCAGGGCTGGGATGAGTAGGAAGAGAAGGACCAAGTCCATGTAGGTTGCTCAGCTTGCAGGCGGTGGTGCGTCTCTCTTACCAGCATTTTTCCCACAAAACCTAAAAGAGTGATTAAACTAACAAGTTCATTTGCTAGCAATAGGAACACGTAATATGCATTTAGATCCTGCAGAATGCTGAAATCACTATGTCTTTGTTAGTGTTTATTGTTGCCGCTGCTGCTCTGAAGGATGTGTGGCTTAGTCCAGGAGCTGTTTGCAGGGGCATGACACTATGCTACCTCTCAGTCGCAAGGCACAATTAGGACTAAATAAGTATCTTCAAGTGAGCTCAGTGAATAGGCTCTTATTCTGGGGTTATGAATATTTGTGCTTCCAGTGCACAGTACATGGAAGAAGGAGAAGCTGGGGGTGGGAGAATTTGCGTGACTTGTATGTGAATGGTTAGTCAGAGAGAAGAACCAGGAAGATTTAGAGCTGCACGTGGGCAGAAAGCTGGGATAAACCTGGAGTGTTGATAGTGTTAAAACCTGAGTCTTCTATAGCCATCCCACTCTCTGGGAGCCCCTTATCACTCCAGCCCACAGGTTTAACGCAGAGCAGAGACAGTATGGCACCTGGACTAGATTTACTATGGAAATGGGGCAAACTGTCGTTCAGAATGAAGGCTCAAGAGCTGAATTTGAAAGGTTCTCTAATTCGGGGAAAAAAAAGTGTCTCCTCAGTTAGGAAGCTCAGCTTACAGTCAGATGAGGTTTGCACAGAACACTGAGTTTTTGTTAATTCATGCAAAAGTACTGCTTTGGGGCCTGCTGGATACCCTCCGCTCCCATTGCAAGAATTCACCACACTCTGCAGAATTGCAGCCTAGTGGAACAAAGGTTAAACTGAACTTTATTCATTCAGGAAACAAATACGCCTTTTTTCCTTACCAGCTTGACAAGCTGTGGATTTATTCACCTTGTCTAGACTTTGGGGCTTTGGTTCCCTACCAATGCTCCTGAGCCACCCCAACTGCTGCAGAACAGAAATACTTTCTGCACCATGGGACAGGGGATGTTTGTTTCAAGGTTTGAGCGACCTGAGCTGTGTATGTTCTTGTTGGAAGATCCCATCCAAATGTTATGAGCTGAGAGCAGAAAAATGCAGGTCCGATTCAGATTCTCAGCTGATGTAAACGGGAGTAACTCCATTGTATTCAGTGGAGACATTTGAGTTCCTGGAGCTGCAGGTCTGTCTAGGGACAGGTCCTACGGTTTTCCTAGCTCCTTTTGAGGGGTCCTCGCATCCCATCTGTCTAGTCTGAAATGGGCATTAGCAGTTCAAAATGGCATTGGAGGCACCTCATGGTCTCTCACAGAAATAAAGTTTGCTGTGTATGGCAGCATGAAGATGGATGGCATAAGCAAGAGTGTTATTTAACACTCTTGTGGAACTAAATCTTGCCTGATGGAGCCTGGCATTTTTGCTGCAGACAAATGCTTTCATTTTTATCCTCCCTTATTCATCCTGCAGTACAGTTCTGAGCTTTCCCTGGCCAGTATCTAGGTTTTGTGCATGTAGCTGCTTTAATAATGAGTGAAATGATTCAGCCAGGGTCAAAGGACTCAACCTCTGGGGTTAAACTGCCTTCCATTCCCCATGTGCAAGCTGCTCTTACACTCTGCTGATCAGCATGGGTGGATTAGCAGATCCTTCAGGCTAGAGCTCCACATGATAGGCAGGCTGTAGGCTCCCCAAAGACCTAGTTATATTGCTAGGTGACCATAACTAATACTCTTGTTCTTGCAATAGGTCTCGCAGGGGAGAGTATGGCACAGGAGGTCTAAACATCAGAGAAAACAGGAGCACTGGGCTGTCGGCCTGTTCCCGTGGTTTTAAATTGCAGCTAGGGATAACTTAATGGGTTTCTTGGATGTATGGGCAAGGCAGGATGTTCTTTCTGCTTGCTCTTATGTGGACTGTAAAAGATGCCACAGAAATCGTGAGTCTACAGGCAAGTATACAAAACGTTCAGGCTAAGCAGTGGCTGGATGGAGTATGAAATCCATTTGATGCCCCCTAAGAACAATGTTCAGTTGTATGGCAGTGAGGGTCGCACTGTTATTTACTCAGTGTATGCACATCTGTCCAGTGTGTCCAACCCTGTCCAGTGAGCTGACAGTCTGAACAGATAAAGCAGCGTGCTCCCCATTTTGCAGAAGGGGAACTGGAGTTCGCTGATGTTTAATCTCCTACCCAAGGTTATGCAGAAAGATTGTCTCAGGACAAGAACTGAATGCAAACCTTGGATTCCCAAAGCTGTGCTTTAAACAGAATGGACATCTGGTTAAGATGGTGAATCTCATAATGCAGCAGGATGCAGCCTCCCTGGTGTTAGGCAGCACTGAGCAGAATCTGAGAAGCGCTTGCGAGAGCAGAGGGGACCCAGGGGACCCTTGGTGAGAGCCGGACTGAGCCCAGCAGCCAGCTCAGTAGTTCTTGCACAGTCATCCTGGAGATTTTTCCTGAGAAAATACGGCAGGAATCAGGCCAGCTCTAACCAATCCTCTAGCAGCGTTCCTTCTGCTCCTGAGATTATATTACTTTTATGGGTGCACTGGTGTGCTTTCCACTAAGAAAGACAACAGCTCGCAACTAAAATGTCTCTTCAGACACTCTGTTAACATTTCTATGTATTGGGTTGCAAGCAAAATACTGCTGCCGCAGTGAGCCTGCGACTGAAAATAGCCCACCCAGGCACAGGAAGGTGATTCAGAAATTGCCTGTGTTTTGGGGAGACTCCACCTCCAGGCAGCTCTTAAACCAGCAGCGCTCTGCACAGCCTGGAGGTAGCAAGACGGGACATGTCCCTATGCTGGGATCTCCTCTTGTCCCATCCAGCCATCCCAGTTCTCACCATCAGCATTCACTGATGGTGTCGGGTGCGTACGCAGGTTGCTCAGCTGATCAGAAAACAACTGAAGGGAGTTCTCTATTGGAGGGAGCATCTGCCTGCTGGAAAGGAAATGATGGGATTCGATCCCATCCTTCCAGCCTCTTCCATGACCTACTGGGTCCTTGCATTTGGAGAAGGGTGATTGGGAAGGGGGAGGGCATACTAGGAACATAAACAGTACAGATTTGGAGGTAGCGGAGTAGAGGTTAGGAAAGGATAAGGGGGACAACCTCATGTGTAATATTTAACAGGAGAGAGTATATAGGTATAGGAGGATGCAAGGAAGGCTACAAGGGGCTGAACTACTCTAGGCAGCAACTCCACAGGCCAGTGCTGCTGCCACTGTCATGCCAAACTACTCTAAGGACCAAACCTGGCCAAACCACCTCCAGACAGCGTGGGGAGTCACTCCTTATTCCAAAAGACATCTCTGACCAGTTCTCTGGGACTTTTTCTTTCAAGTGAAATGGGCAGGAAGGAGCAAGAGACCTGTATTAGAATTCAGGAGACTCCCCTGAGCCTTGTTCGTGCTAAATATATGAATTTACAAGTTATTTGGTAAATTGAAAAATCTTTTATTTCAGGAAGCTATTTCTGACACATCCTCACGTGTGAGATCGTCTGGAGACTTGTTGTTAAATTTTGTTCTCAAGGCATTAGGGGTTCTGGTTGTTCCTTGTCTGAGATGTGGACTTACTGCTTTGCACAAGAACTTAGACTCCAAATCAAAACAGGTTTTCAGTAACAGTTGCATGCGAAAAGGAAGAAAGTTTTGCTTGTAGATGAACTCGGAATGATGTCTGAATATAGTAGGTAAATTTGCATGTGGAATTTAAGGGAAACCAGCTAATAGAAGTGAAACATAGGCTTTTTCTGTAAATAATTGTTGAGATCTTGTGGTTTTTTCAAGGAGGTAAAGAACTACAGTATTCATCCAGGTGAACACTTTCTTTTAGCAAAAACACAACTTTTGGTTTATTTTTCCACCAGAAGATCAGAAAGAACTGTGTGGGGTTGTTTTCTTGCTTATTTTTTTATTTTTGAGAGCCAAACTGAAAACTTCATCTCCAGTATGGAGAAGTGCCCTCTTGGCTTTGAAATGGCTTGTTCTTGTGCCTCAGCGGGTAGAGGGTGGGAGCCTGAGGCTATTGCAAGTTGTTGTGGTTCATAGTTTTAGCTCCAGAGGTGACTGATGTTTGGTTGTCATGAATATGCATAGCAAGAGATGTATCTGTTCCAAGTAACTCATAGTCAAAGTCAAAATGTTAGCCAGGTTTAGAAAATAAAAGAAAAAACCAAAACAAACCAACCTCAAACCCCCCACCTTGCTTCTGTTTTTGGCAAAGAGGGCACAGAGAGAAAGAGAGGAAGCAGAAACTTGTGTTTGTTAGAGGACAATACATCCAGGTCTTTACTCAGTAGAGCACAGGTCTGCTCTGGGGTAGGAGCTTGCTGTATGGTTAGTGTCACCACCTCCATCCCAGTCTGCATCCTGCAAATGTCATTACAAGGGGATTGTCTCTAACTCCATGTTCAGATTCATTTGGACTTGAATGTTTGACTTCAGTCATGAAGTCACCACCTTAATTCAGCCTTACACCTTAATTCAGCCTTACACATTCAGCCATGTATAAGGCTGAATTACACATCATTGCTGTGACGAGTAAACTTCAAGAGTGGGAGATGCTTTGCTTCGTCCCAAATAAAAGCAGCTGAGTTGCTCTGCAGGGAAGTTTCCGGAGGTGCTCTGCTTTGTGGGATCCTTTCTGGCACTTTGTCCCAGGAGGGATGAAGAGCACTGATGTTTGCAATGGCAACCGACTGGGAAGACTGGCATCAGCTTCATGTCCAGCGGACAAAGTGAAGAGCCTCTGGGGTGTGGACTGGCAACTGTGGAGGAGCCAGCTCCGTTCCCTGCCATAAAAAACCCATTTCCAGTCCAATTACCCAGAAAATGTGGGTTAAAAAGGCAGTTTCTCTGTGGGGAAAAAGCTCTAATATTAAGAAATTGAGTGAGTGGAAAATTCCTGTGGAAATCTAATGTGGGGCAAATTCCCATAATGATATGCAGTTATTTTTGCAAGGAAATAGGCTGATTGTTTTTTCCTGCTGATTTTCCAAGGGACTGTGCCTCTGTTCTGGAGAACTATTGTATCTCCCCGTGAGCTTTATCAGGAAGGACATGAGAAGCACTCATAATGAGAATTAATAAGTTTCTGCTGATTAGTAAGAGATACTTCCACACAGTGGAATTAGTAACAAGTAAATCCATCAAATCTGAGGCTAGAACCAGTAGCTGACTTTTCCAGATCAGGACACAGAAAGATTAAGAATAATTTGCTGAAGGCCACGGAAAAGTCAGGAGCAGAGCTGAGATTCTCACGTATGAGTCAGAGGGATCCTCAAAATAATTCCACTTGCTATAAAACGGGAATAATCCCTGGGACCCCCACTGAACCTACACCGTGGAGAAGGTGTTCTCTAAAACATGTCCCTTAGCCTTGGTGCTCTGACTCTGAGCATGCCGGTGCTCTGCGTGCTTGAGATGCAGCTTTCCTTCGCAGGGCATCCTCGCCCGGAGCGGCTGGCTCCCTGGGTAGGGCCGGCCGAGCCTGTGGATGCTGCGGGAGCCAAGACCAGCCCCCGAGAACTGCTCTCTCCTCTGGGCCAGCGCGGCTGCCAGGGTGTTCGTTTGTCACATGTCGGGGCTCTCGGTGGGGTCTCAGTATGCAGCTCACAATATCGGGCAGTCTGGACAAGCCCCTCAGGCCTGTGTGTTTTTCCTAGGTATTTCAGCGCTCCGCTATAACTGGTTTCCAAGGGCATTAGGTGCTCAAGTACCTTTTGAGAATATGAGGCTATGTCTCTCTTTCCTCATATGTGAAATGGAAGTAAGAGCACTTCATCTCGCTCCTGTGTGCAACTGCATTAAAGACATCAAATGCTACAGGAATAAAGGGCAATAAATAACAACTTTGCCTTTTTGTTATGACACCAGCAGGGACCAGCAGCAGCAACTGGCTCTACATTTCAGACGTCCCCTGGGGTCAGGATTTCTGGCTTACTTCCAGTTTTTAGCAATAATTATTTGGTCAGCTTTACCTGTTTGGCCTTTTGTGTGTGTTTAATGGGAAACACAGAGGACTCTTACTCTCCTTTTGATGTGAGCCTGTGGGTAAGCTGTGTTTGATCAATGCGGCGTCACTGTGCACACACTCCTGCCCTTTTAAACCAAATCCAAAAACTTGTGTCACTCCACGCTGCTACTGTGATCACACATTGCCTAAGCAAGGAGCAGCAGCAAAGCTTTTCAGTTCTTGTGTCTACAACACTGTTCTTTGTGAAGAATAGCAGGCGTCCTTCGGCTATGCCCGATTTGAGGCAGTATCGGACTGGATATACAGCCAGGAGTTAGAAAGAAGTGCATGCAAAACAATTATAATATTATGACATGATAAAATATGAAGATGGCTAGTTAAAGAGCGAACCAGGTCAAGTACAGGTGGAGTCAGAGCAGAGTCTTTGTGGCTGGAGGCTTTTGGTTTCCCTGCAGAGGATACGTGAAATTTCCTACTTGTATTACAGTAACATCCAGAACAATTGCCCGTTGTGCTAGGAGTGTGCAGAGACCTCCGGAGGAATTCCTGCCTGTAACTACAGCAAGTGACTCCACGCTCTCAGCTGACAGTGAAAAGCCCTGGTGTAGGGCTGCAGCTGGGGACAGGCATTCGCAGTTTAGTCTCACAAATGACTCTTGGGGGTAATGAGTTACCTGAATCAAAACCCTATTGAGGATAGAAATTGTTTTTAATTATAATGCAGAATAGGCTGAATGGCTTGAAGGAGGTGCCCTTCTACTTTGTCTGCTGTCTGCAAAGCAGGGTTCCTGGTGGCATCTCTGTAAATATTGTGATTTGCTGTAATGATGTGAGGCTGTCAGGAGGTTCCTTCCATTCAAGAGCAGTAGCCGTCAGTCTTAATTTGATGCTGCCTCACTTGTACCCCTCTTCTCCCAATCCCTGCTTTCCTGTGGAGGAGATTCTTCGTGACACACAAAATAGCTAATGGTATTTAACACCTGTGTAAGGGAGATGCAGGAACAAGGAAGTGCAACCTCTGAGAGCCAGAGAATGAGCCAGGTTTAGCACAAGTGGTAAAGATTGTGACCCTCTGAAGATGTACATATTTTGGATATAAAGCCCAGCCTTTCATTGGAGAAGGGGACAGCTGTCCCTCCTCAGCGGGTGGATGGAGGTTCTCTGCTCACCTGGGGAAAAGAGGCATCAATATGCTGAAATCGCCTCATTTTCTAAGCAAGGAAACATGTTTCACCACTGGTGAAACAATGGCATTCAAATCCTTACAGGAGATGTTTGAGCTTTCTGGGGAAAATTTAGTCTTAAGTGTCAAGGGGTTCCTCTTGTGGTTGTGGGAGTGCAGACACAGTTCCCTGGGATCCAAGGGCAGTGTGCTGGGAGAGGTTACTAGTGCCACGAGCACACAAACTGACCTAACTCAGCATGGCCATGCAATCCAGCTCAGAAAGGTTTTAACAACAGCGTTGCGTCAAGAGAAGGGGAAACAACCAAGGACAGCATGTAATGGGATCCTCCTTTCACCTTAAGCAATGGCAGGTAGTTACTTCTACTGTCATTTCTTCCTGAAATCTGGCAGATCCATAGAAAGGACTCCCATACTCCGAGTCTCTCCTTGTTGTGGGGACACTGAACATTTGGGAGCATTTCTGTTGCCTGAAGGTGGGTGTCTGGTGCCATTAGAGATGCTCTGGCATGTCCTGCCTGGCTCCTAGCTGTTACTCCAGAGGGTGCAGAGCTCCATAGGGTCTGTGTCGCATCTGTCAAACCCGAGCAGATGGTTTGGACCCCTTACAGTGTCAAAACTGACAGCAGACTTATGTGTTTAGTATCTCGAATCTCTCCCCTTGTATAGCTGAGAATTTCCCCTCTCACTTCAGCTCCTATGACTTTGTGACCCCATCAGGTCTGTACTGTGGAAGTTTTCCTGAAACCTTTGCTGACCAAGTGCTTATGAGTTTCCAGTCTGAGCAATTGCACTGGTGTTTGGGAGAATCATGTTTTCCCTGTCCCCTAAGACAAGAGGAACCTAGGGGAAGGATTGGGGTCCTAGCACAGAGAAGTGGGAGCTGCTGTCCTGGGACAGTGGTGGAGAGGAGTTAGCTATGTGCGTAGCTTCAGAGGATTTTGTGCTCTGTCATAACCACATGCAGCAAGTGAAACATTTCATCAAGTTATTTTAACCCATTAGCAATGGATTTCAGGAAAACACCAGTAATGTATGTAACGTGCACCCAGGAGAAACAACAAATGGTTGGTTAGAGAATTTAGATTTTAATTAAGTAGATAACGTATGCTTGCATTTAGTCTTATAAATGAAAATGTATTCACTGTAGAGTAGCTGGGTTCTATTAGGTCTCCCTGAACATAAAGAGAAGGGTTGATTACTACTGATTACTGAACTATTAGAGGGTTGTGCCTTGAGCTGCTTGATTGTAGCTCTGTTTGCTTCTGTTGCTAAAAGGGCTCTTGTCTGCTACCCAGATATGTGCGAAATAGGCAGCGTTTGGACTCAATTTGAAAATTAATTCTAGGTTACAAACCTCAGCAAATCATACAAATAATAGTGCTGGTTACTTCTCTCTGGTCATAACAGCAGGTTTTCATGGCTTGTGGAAGCTTGTAGCAGGGATGCTGCACATCACTCCCACTCATGAGAGGCAGAGGTGAATGTGCTGCTAAAAAAGGGGTCACAGCAAGAAAAGAGCTCCTGGAAGTGAAAAGCAGACTTGGAGCTCTACCAGGGTATTCCTGTGCTCTGTGATGTCTCCTTTGCATGGCAACATCAAAAGATTACAAGCCATACAATACACTTATAAAACTACTTGATCTCTGGATGCCCTGCGAATATTAAGTAGATAAGCCCAGCAACATCTTAGGAGGTAACCAAATATTATAGTGATTTAGCAGTAGGGAGACTGATGCACAGGGTTGTTAAGTGATTTAGCTTTGAAGAAAGCTATGGGAGATCCCATCATGGGATGCAAGTCTCCCACCTCCAGCCACCAGCGCTGCCTCTTTGGTGTGCTGTTGATCCACGCACTTGTATTCACCAGCAGGCCACTGAATGCTGTTCTCCCTATTTTGAAAGCCGATGCTGAAGCATTAAATAAACCACAAGATTTCAGGGACTTCTGTAATACAGAGGACTCAGGTTTCAGAGCTCTCACAGCAGAGCAGCCAGAAAGCCAGAGGCTCTGCTTCACACCTGAAGTGATCTCTCTTGATTGTTAATTGCCTGGGGAAAGGGTTTGCCCAGGAGGTAGTACAGCCAGATGATACCCAGCTGCCCAAATGGCACTTTGGGCCGTATCAGATGGAAAGAAGTTAGGGTAGTTTCATGCTGCCCTGATTTGCTAGAGACCAGACAGTGGCTGCTGGCCTCAGGAGGAAGGGAAGGAAAATGTGTCTTAAACCTCACTTTCTTATAGCTTAGCCAGGCCACAGCTTCTCAACCAAAGTTTTCTGTTTACACGCACGTTTTTGGCCTTTCTTGAGCTCTTGTCATTTATCCCCATCATCTTGAAATGCCTCCCAGCATTCCGAGTTCTGTCTTGGCTGCGCTTCCCTGACCACCCAAGGAGGATGTCAGTTCTAGCCATCACCTCGAAGGATGTAGTTTCCCCGTAAAATGCATTACCAAAACTGTTAAGCAACAGACTACATACGTGTTTAGAGAGATTTGTCTTCCAAGAAAAACTTATTTAGGTTTTGTTTGATGGCAAAACCTGAAGGAACTGACCATGGAGAAGTGGAAAGAGTCCAAGACCTCTTGATCCATGGTCCTGGCAACATATCTGAATATCTGGAAGAAGGACTTTCTAACAATTTCCATTAATGGAAGGAAAGCTTCTTAAACTGCTTTCATTTGTGATGGAACTCTGTTACAGACTTAGTTAAGTTTTAGTGAATTTGTCTTTAGAGAGGAATAATCTGTTTGGGTCTACAGACGTTGATAAGGGCCTTGAGAGAGCTGGGTCTGGTCGTTTACTCTGTAACAGACTTGATGTGTGTTTATGAAATGTCTGCACCCCAGCTCTTGGTAAAGATTGAGGCTGCAATCAACAATGGTGCATTTTTTTTTTTAGCTTCTATAAAACTGGAGATAGCCATCGATACATACGCAGCAGTAAATGAGCAAGTCTGAGCTGATGGGCATTCATGAGACACTTGCATCCTAAGATGAAGACTTCTAGAGAAAATGAATACAAATCAGGTGTGTTAGAAAAGATTTTGCATTCTGCTGTCTATCCTTGCTGAGTGCATAGGTGAAAGAAAAGGTGACCTTTCCTGGGCCCCTCATTCAGCATGTTTCACCTTCTCTTGCATTTGTGCAAGGGGATGTGAAGGAATTGGGGGAATCTTTTTTTTTTGCTTTGTGTATTTAGGACAGTAGAGAGTGACTGAAATTGTTAAAAGACTGAAAGTCTTGTGAGGGGCTGCCTTTCATGAAGGGGAGGAAAACATTGTGCTGGACAAAGGCAGTGTCGAAGCCTCTAGCTGAGAAGAGAACAAAGCCTCCGCTTCTGTTGCTGCCTGGCTGCGCAAGGCCCCCTCCCTTAATAGACTGGTATAATGCCTAAAATGGCAACACCGCCGGGGAGGCCCAGCAGGTCCCCCCCAAGGCCGGGGTGCCTTGG
>Ga0181612_182489_pt1 | contig 12164 bp, 8 predicted proteins | sample HoacroProtozoa21_FD_119630 | JGI IMG/M metagenome (GOLD analysis project Ga0181612, IMG submission 119630) | Hoatzin crop microbial communities from Cojedes, Venezuel. Combined Assembly of Gp0051906, Gp0051904, Gp0051908
TACTTCCCTCTCTTACTGTTGACTGTTGAATGATAAGGTGGGCTCTTCAGACAAGACCTTCAGTTTATTACCTAATGTTGGGCGAGAGGTACTAGGATGCAAGACCCCAGTCCTGCATGGTGCGGAGCACCTCTAACCATCACGCCAGGCCACGCAGTGCCTTTCTGATCCAGGATTTGTTTTGCAGCAAACTGCAAGGAAGTCAGTCCTAGGCAAACTGCTAAAATTTGCTGTTAAATTTAAGCAGAATCATCCTCCTTATATAGCATATCCTCATTGTCTGTTTCTATCTCAAGATTGTTTGCATGTCAGCATCCCTGAAAATATGATGTGTAGTTTATTGCTTCTGAAAAGCATCGTTGCCTCTCATTCTCGTGGCAAAGGAGGAGACAGAATCAGGCTTATCTGTTACTGATTAGGTCTACACAAATAGTAGGGCTGCAGTGGTGAGGGAAGAGACATAAATTAGAGTTTTCTTCAGAAATATGCGTATTTTTTGAAAGCAATTGCTAGAATGAGCAATTGTCACCAAGGACATGCAGAAAAATAAGGTCTTTGAATAAATGTAGGCTGGAATGCCAGAAGGCTTTCTCCCCTATAACTTTAAGAAGTTACAATAACAGTAGTACTTCTTGCTTATTGTGGTTTCTTTCATGTCAAGATTATGGGTTTTCGAAAAGGTTGATGTTGAGTGACTTGCCAAAGGTCACTGAAAACTTCATGAGTAGAACTCTTCATGTCAGGATGTCTGATTCACAAATCCCTGCTCAAACCCTCAAAGTCATTGCTACTCCAGCATTACCCCTTACGAAAAGGTCTTCTAGGATTTATTGGGACTATCTAAAAATGAAATAAGGGTCTGTTATGCTAAGAAATAAATACGCTATTTTAGGCATTGGTTTAGGAGTCCAAAATAGTAATTCTTTTGTACTCTATTTGTTTCCCTTGATCTTTCCTTCCAATTATCTCTTCACATGGCCTTGCAGCTTTTTCATGATCCTGCCTGTCACTCAGAGTGATCAACCCTTTCTCATATTGCTTTTGACTGATGGCCAACAAAAGGTATTTTCATTAAAGTGAGAAAAAAACTAGCCAGACAACAAAGAGAATAATGGTAGCTAGTTCCTGAAGTATAACCATAACAATTTCACTGTGTTTTCCTCCACGGAGCAGCTGCTCAGCTGGCTGGTTACTTTCCGCCTCTGGTAATGAACTGCACTCATGATTTGAGATTATTATGTCTTGCTGGGTAGCAAGGCCCAGTTTAGGTTGAGCTGGTCTGGCACCATGACCTGTTTCTTCTAGCAGCTCCTCTCCGTGCTAGTCATCTGCACTAACTCTTGCTCCTCCTTCTAGCAGCTCTACCTGACTCCACACCACAAACTACCTTTACTAGCCCTGCTCACACAGCTGTGTTTTGCAGTAGCTCCTTGCTCTGTTAGCATCTCCTGTTGGCTGTGCCTCATTTCAGCAGCTGCCCTACCTAACCGACTTGACTGAAGAGTTCTGGTATTTCTGTCCTTGGAAGAGAGGTTGCACAATATTTAGGACTAAACACAGTGTTTTAGCTCACAGGAGAGTTTTAAGCAACTTCTTTCATTTCATATTCCTCATAAGGAACTCTTACAGAAAGCTTCTTGTTTGTTTTTTAAAGTTGTAATCTTTGGATTGTAGTTCTGGAAGCTATTGCCTAGGCTGGGGTGACCCTTCAGGCATATTTAGACAGAGCTGGTTGGCTCAAACTCCTGTGTACTATTACACCTATAAACTTTCTTTTATGTTATGCTATGGTTCTCTTCTAACAAAAATGTCCTTCAAATGTAAAAACACGCAAACCAAACATATTTCAGATCTATCCATTGGTCTTTTACTTTTCTCCTCCCTTTGTTTTGATAGTTCTTTACTTGTTTCTTTCCTGTCTTTTGGATTTTTTTGGATGCAATGTGTGTTGAGGGATGGAGAAAATTACTTTTATTTTTGGCTTCAGCAATATACAAATGTTCTGACCTTGAGACACTTCCCAAATAAGGAGGAAAAGACTGGGGGGAAGGGAACCACAAAAAGGATTTTTTTTTTTTTTAATTTCTCTCTCTATGCAGCAAAAAGTAACTTTAAACAATCAAAATATATTTCAGGGCATTGTTTCTGCTTGCTTACCTCCTCAGGTTTTCAAAGTGCATAAGGTGTCAGGAAAACAGAAGAGATGGAAGTTCAAGATGAGAGGATGCCAGATTCTGGGAGCCATCAGGCTAGGAGAAAAACATAAGAAAGCAAGCAAATTTTCACAGAAAACTTCAGTTTGGGGGAAACTGAACTATTCATCAAAAAAGTTCTCTTAGGGAAAGTCCCCAACCACATCTGCCCCTCACTCTGCCCATGACTCTTACTCCTGGAGTCTTTTAGCTGGCTTCTCTTCTCTCTTGACCAGCTTAAGGTTGTTCCTTGCTGAAAGGGATTTTCGTAAGTCTGGTCCTGCTTGCACATATATTCTACTCTGTTCTTGCATTGTCTCTACCAGTCTGCCAGGGGACTCAGGGCTCAGCATCCATTTGTTTGCCTCCTTACAGACAGCTTCTCAGTGCCATTATCTGTGGCCCCTTTTGGTGAATCTGTAAGGTCACTGGCCTTTCACCCTTCAAAACACTCACAGGACCCATTTCTGCTGTGACATACAGAAGAAATCAGCCATACAGCTATGGGTAGATTACACAGTGATGCAAATGTCCTGGGCTTTTTATTTCAGCTCTGCTGTGTGTTGCATACTGAGTGCCTAGCTCAGCACGGGGTCTGTGTGCTACATACAACGCTTCTCACACACCACAGCAATTTAGCCCTTTCCCCACTTATTTGCAGTACTGATCTGTGACTTCTCTGCCCCGGGTCAGAGCCCCACAGGGGAAAGCTTATGTTTTCCTAGGCGATGGCACGATGCTCAGCCCCAAGGGGCTCTGACCCTGGCAGGGGCATTTAAGACTAATGCAGCGTTGTACCATCCTGGGGAATTTTTCTGTTACTGGTATGAGACTATGCTCCGAGAGTCATTTGTCCCAGTTGGGATTCGTTCTCTTACTAAATCTGTATTTGCTGTGTGCTGTGATTATAAGCCTTGTTAAACCAAGATGATTAAATCATCTGCTCCCAACAGTAACCTAAAGCAGCACTTTATTTAATACCCTGGTCAATCAGCAGTTTTCTCTGTGGTGAAGCAGACAGCTCAAGCACAGTGGAGAGTGCCTATATGGGGCCTGGAGCATAGTGCTTGCATTAAAGACTACTCGGTTGTAAAGCTCATCCTTGCTTTATCAGTCCTTTCTAATTGTTAATTGCCTCTGAACAGCTTGTTTAAACTAGTAACAGTTTAAGTAGGTTGATAACAGTAATGTAAACAGTACTGTCTTAAATCATGTCTGAATTTGGAGAGCAATCTCAGGTTAGTACAGTGGTAACAGTTCCAGACAGTGACCCGGAGCACTGAAATTAGGAGTCAGCCATGTAGGCTGGTCTTTCCCTACAGAATAGATGAGGAGTGTATTTCCCAAGGTAGGTGCCTACCCATCTTATCATTATAATGTTATACTTCTGCCTACACTAACACATTTATGTTCTGGTTACAGCTGGAGCTGAAAAAACAGGTAGTAAATGTGTTCAAGGTTTATTTGGGGTTTTTTTCCTCAGTGTTTAGTGGCTACCACTGAACATTTAATAGCAGCAGTAATGATATCATTACATTAGTCTGACAGTTATCTGTCAGTGGATTTCTTTCTTCGTTTTGCAGACAGGGAAGCTGAGGCACTGAAAGTGACCATAAAGCAGATCAGGGTTGGAACTGTGAAGAACAATCCTTTTTTTCCTGAATCTTTATCCACTCTCTATTAGTGTTGGTTCCTCTCTTGAAGCCCGTAGGCACATCTGTTGCTGGCAGAGTTAAAACCAGTTGCTCTGTTTACATACTTGAGGATAAGATACTTTTCAAAAGAGTTCATGTAGCTCCTTTTTTCCCTGCTATGTACTTGCTGTATTTCTTGGGCACCTCTTACATTTTGGACAGTCCTGCTGAGAAAAAAAATGAAGCAAACATATGCAAGGAAAATACTTCACAGCCAGAAGGTGCCACGCTTTCAAATGTACAAATTTCTCTATATGATCAGAATGCTTTTCCTCATAAACAGGAAAATCACCATGATGCTGTGTTCACGAACATGAAAAATAGCTGTGATGATACCTGTCATTAGTAACAACAACTTGGAGGCCAACACCTTAGAAGTCTAAATGAGAGCTTCCAATCAGAAATCTAAATCAGCTGGGTCCTGCAGCTGTCTCTACTTACTATGAGGTCTCCAAACGCTGGTTTTCTAGTGTTCTGATGTCAGAGAAGCAAAATGGAGGTACCAGAGGTAGGAGCAAGGACAAGTTGTTAAATCATTATTTGAGGAATTAAAAGAAAGCTGCTAGTACACATGGTTGCAGCATAGTCTGACCACTGTTACCTCAACATACAAGAGCTTTCTATTAATTAGGATATTGTTTCATCTGTTGGTGCTTAAGAACTGTAGAGAACCCCTACTTTGGCATGCATGAGAAAGAAACTGGGCCAGATGTTGAGTGTGCTCAAGTATTTCTCTTCCTGGGAGCTCCAGAATGTAAGTTAAAGTGGTCGAGACAACCAGAGTGAAAAATGAAAAGGAGGTTTGCTTGAGCAAAACGTCAAGAGCTTTTCAGCTTGCCTTTGTTTCAGTGCTCACTCTGCCTGCGACAATGTTCTACTCATCCACTTGAGCTGTGGGAGATCTGGGATATTCTTTCAGAAAACTCTGATTATGTCCAAGCCAGCAGCCCAGATGGGTAGAACCCAGGCCCGAGACTAGAGCTGGCCCCAGCCCTGAATGACCTGGCAGTCGAGCCCTGTAAAACTGATCTGAAAGGACAAGCACAGCACAAGGAATGGAGACCTGGGGAAAGCTTATTAGCTTCAGAAGGAGTAAAATCACTGTTCTAACTAGTGCTGTGGACAGCAGTGACCAAAATCTTCTATACACCCTAGGTATGAAAATATTTCTTTATTTCTGAATATTACCGTTGGTAAGAGACTGACAGATCTGATTAGTTGTATTGCTAATTCACCACACTACAGCTAAATGCCAGGTATGATCCCTGAGTTTTGGAGAAAAGACTCACAAACAGCAGCATAACTGCAAAAGAAATAATCTACCTGCCAGCACTGAGAAGCCTCATGCAAAGCACAGCAGCATCTTTCTTTGCTGATGCAGAGCACATTTTTTGTGTCTTGTACAGAAGGAACATGCACAAACGTGGTTATTTATAGCTTCTCCACCCACACACAGCTTTGAAACTTGCTCTAAAAGAAGTGCAGCATTTAAAGAATACAACAGGTTTTTTAACATGAAGATATTTTTTCCTTGTTTTTTGATTTCCTTAAAAACAATATTCTGGGAACATTAGTAACAATCCAGGCAGTAAGGAAGAAGCATTACTACTTCATTTGTCTGTCTATTGTTCTCTTACTTGGAATGTTTTTAGAGAGGCTGTTGCCAAATTTTATAAAGTAAAACATTTAATCAAGAAAACGAAAGATAAATGGAATATATTTGATGAATGGGAACTTTTCCAAAAGAAAGCAATGTTAAATTGAAAGAACTTTCTCAGGGTAAGAGAGGCATATGTATTCCCACTCCCTTTTGGGGAGCTTGCATCCAAGGTGACAGCATTTAGGGAAGGAGCAGGCTGGGGCTGAGGTCACACAGCCAGTGCCCGGAGGAAACAGGCAAATGTTGCTCTCAAAGTGCCCAGCCTACACCCAGCCAGCTCTGCCAGAGCCCTGAATTGAATGTGCTGTTCCCAAGAGAGCAGCATGACTAAACGCCACACGTCTTTAATTACTACGATTGGGATCAGCTCTTTTCTTTATGTGGAGTGAAGGTGGATGGGCCCAGAACATGTCATATTCTCGCTCTTCTCCTGTGTGTCAGATTTAAACCATCGTAGTATGTTTATAGATGTAAAGAACTGTACAAGTACATAATAACCATCTGCAGAAAGCAGGCATGATGTTGTTTTTGCCATATAAGCTTGTGAAAAGTTAAGGAGTTAGAGCAGCTGTGTGGGAGACTGCACACCTCATCATCACATGAAGTGAGCAGTCATGTTGCCCATGGGAGGGTGGCATATCTGTGAGAAGGCAAGAGTATTTGTGACTTTTGTACAGGTCTACAGTGGTGTGAAAGCTTCTGGAGGGGGCTGGGGAATGGAAGAGCAATGCTGCTGCAAGCTAAGGCCTGAACTGGCAAATCATCATGAACTTCTGAGACTGCTAGAAAATGAGAACAGTCTTCCTGGTGTTCAGGCCATTGCCATGGGAGATATTTAGGATGTCTTCACTTAGTCATACTGTTAACTTTGGAGCCCTTTCATGACTAACTTTTTTCAAATACTTTTGCAATAGAAGCTGCTAAGCAGGAGGTAGCCAGGGGGCGTTGTTATTCTGTAGTGATTTCCACTGCAGAAGCTGTTGATGAACAAGCATCCTGCTGCAGAGAGTGTCTTGTCTGGACAAACTCCTACAGTCCTGTTTCCAGATGGGCTTGTAGGATATCTGTGGGTGCTAGAAGCAGAGAATAGTCTGAAGAAGACTCTGTGCATGTATTTTTGTGTATTGAGGACTTCTCTGACACTTTTCTAAATTGGTGGACCCACGTGTCTCAGCAGTTGTATGATTTACTCAGATGTGTTCGCTAGTATCAGCTATACTTTGCAAGGCTGTCCTTGCTGCAAAGAACAGAATATGAATGTTCTGCTTTTGGAAAACCAGTGGGATTTTTGACTACAGAAGTTAGATTTTTGTGGTTAAAATGAGAAATTGTGCAGAGGTGCAACTTTCACATAATGTCCAGGAAGCTCATAAAAACACCTACAATTTGATTTCATCAGGACTTCTTTTTTTTGGTTAAAAGTAGACAAGGAAATAAAGGAAGTTTTTTGAATGTTATAATTGGCTCTGCATTTAATTCTCCCCGTTAATTTAGTTGCACTGTGCAGCAAAATACTTATACGTCTGTAAGGCTGCTTTTTCCTCCAAGGATAAAAAGAACTGCATGTTTTTTCTTTTTGAAAAGACCTCTTTAATTATGTGGTGGTATTTGGAATAACTACAATTAGAAGGGAAAAGCAGGGAGTGATTAAAAAATCATTCTTAATAGCAGCTGCATTACTTCTCTGGCTTTTGAAAGAGACCCAGACACAGCTGAGTACATACCTACCACACAGAGGAGTTGTGGAGAAAAAGAAAGGCAAAATGGAGGTGATAAACTTTTGACTGACTTCAGGGAAAGTTGTCTATTGTAGCATTTTAAGAGACATCTTCCTTGAGGAAGGACTGAAGAAGTAACAAAATTCTTCATCCTCATCCAATCCTCAGACTGTGTTAGTGAGTGTAGCTCTGTTCATTCGATTCCACCTCTTCTTTGAAAAAAAAAAAAAAGCCCAAACCAAAACCCTGAAACCTCAAATTGCCTGGCTGGTGATAGTGGGATACATTGATTAGGTCTCAAGCCGATTTGAAAAAAGTGACTCTTATGACTGACTGTCTGAGCTGAGTTACATACAGAAGAACTTGCTTGGCTGGCTATAATATTTTCTGAAGGTAAATTAGTCATCACCACATGGACAGGTCAAGTTGTGGTATTGCAGGATTTATAGCTATATGTTCAGCAATTAGACATTTATACCACTGTGAATTCGGAGCAAATCACTCGAATTCCAGTCTACTTTTGATATGAGGTCCTTGTTGCTTTTTTGCTTTTTTCTTATAACTCTTGCATAATTTGACATGCTTAACCAAAGAGAGTGAACAGAATAAGGCACTGTTCCCTTCCACTGCTACTGAACTGCATTAGCAGAACTGTATCTGTACATTAGGAGTGCACTTACCTGCATTAATCTGTGCAACTTGAAAAGTGCTGTCATACAAACTACATTTGTTCAGAAGTTGCTAAATGGGAAATAGAACATGTTATTCAAGCTCGTGTCTGGAAGCTCAGATTCTGCTGGATGCCTAACTAGCCCTTGCCTATTAACTTTACAAACATACAGTCTTTGATCCATGTTTCCTGAAGTCACCTGAAACTTTGCTGTGGATTTTAGTGGGAACAAGATCTGAGTTTTAGAGTCAGATATAGATGTATCTGAAATTAAAAATAATTTCATGGGAGCCAAAGATTAAACACGAGTTGTGATTCCCTTCTTCAAAAAACTGTATTTTAAAATACTTTACCATGCCAAGAACTTAAATTTGTAATAAAGAAAGAAGTAAAGGAGAATGGCTGAGTTTTGTTTTGGGTTCTATTATAAACCATTAATAATAGCAGGAAAAGCCAGAGGATAAGTTCCTTTGTATTTTGGTGTATTTTTTCAGCTAGACCTTTACTTGACATGACCCTGCTGTGACAGGGCCAAGGACAGGAGGAAAAAGAAATCTCTTTTCAGCAAAGATTGTGAATACCACCAAGAAACTATATTTTAATTTAAATCAGGCTTGGTGTGCATTTTATTCATTAAAAAGGATTAGGATTTGTTAAGTCTCCTTGAGTTGTTGTGGGTTTGGGGGGATTTTTGGTTTTGCTTTTCTTCTGATTCTCAGTGTTTTTTGTGTCTTCCTTGGTGCTGTTGCTGACACCAAATTCTCCTGGAGGGCCTGGTAGCAGGCCAGGGGTTGGGCTGCCCATGCCAGCCTGCATGCCACAACGTTATCCAGGAGCAGATGTAATTCCAATGGATAGTAATTGACAATCCCACACTGGCTACTGCCTCTGCCCAGAGATTCAGTGGTCTCCCTGGCAAATGTGCACTCTTATCACTCGGAGGCCTTTTCCTTTCACCTCCCAAGAAGGGAGTGGTTTGTGGGTATCCTGAGTGCACACCTACTTTGAAATGTGTTGCTCATAAATGTATATGTAATGAGTAGCTTGTAGTTCTTCTCTTGTAAGAAAACAAATTCATTATCTTCTGCCAAGAGATTTTGTCTGATATCTGCTAATTCTAGTTCAGCCAGTAAGTGTTACCAGCTAGGCTTGCGCAATTTTGAAGAGCTTTGACAGAAAAGATCAGATTATGTTGCTCTGCAGTATAAAAAAAACATTTACAATAAACTTTGGATGTAAAATATCTATGAAAGCACAGTCTGAAATGTGAACCTTTTAACTACGCTTCCTGGTTACAAAAAGCATGGTTGGCAAAGGCAGAGTTTCTGGAATAGGGGTTTCAGACATGTAAGGCCTTGGAGTTACTGAGCATTCATATTTGCTGCTACAGAAAGGATTAAGAAGGTTTGATTCTTGTGAGTGGAAGTGGTGATGAGACTATAAAACCACAAGTTTTGAAGTGCCATGTGAATTCCTGCTATCGTACCAGGACTCTAGTTGGCCCATAGTATCTCAAGAGCAAGCAATAAAGTGCACATAGTGGCAACTCGATACTGTTTGGCTTCCTTTCACTGGTATAAGCCTAACAGATTTTGGGGGCTCTATCCATGTGTTTAAAGTTAGGCAGTGCTTATGCACCTATTTGAAATTGGACCTCATTTAAAGCTGAATAAATTGGGTGTACTTCACTGGAATTGCTCTGGAATTTTTTTACAACTCTGCTAGAGTTACCAAAGAGTTAACCTAACCCCTTTGAGTTATGCCAGGTTTGTACTCTTTTGAGATCAAGATCTGACTCTTAACTGCTTAAAGTGTAAAATGGTATAATTTATTTTCAGTTTGCAGAGTAACCTAGTTTTAAGAGTCACTATGGCAACAACAGTGGATCTTAGAGTAACAACAATTAGTGATTCCCTTGGCCAAGGCACTTCAGTGGGTCATCTCTCTCAGGAGCGGAGAAATTGTTCAAAACAGACCCGGGTCAAATGCAGAAGCCGAGGTGCCCTGTCACTGCCAGCACAACACACTGCATCTTATTAAAGCTGGTTTAATCACCAGCTTACACTTCTCGTCTCCTTTCTGCAGGATGAGGGCAGGGGTCAATGATTGGTACATTTGAGCAAGCCTCTGTGTTCTGCTCCATATCATTCTCGTTCCATCTTCCTTCATTGCTACTAAAACAAATACGATTTAAAAGACGTGAAAATGCAGAAGTTTTTTGACTAATTTCAACAACATATATGGATCCTTGAAGTAGTGAATTTACTACTCTTTTCACATTTTGTATTCATGTAAAATGGGAGCAGAGCATGCGGACTTGCTAGGAAAGAGTTGGTTCCTAAGGAGATTTTAATTTAAAGTCAAACAAAGTTATGAGGTGCTTCTTAGTTTTCACATTTACTGATTAGGAAAGATATCTACAGGAAGAGGCTTCATTTTCAAAGAGCTACATTGAAAATTCTGTCTTTTAAATATAGTGCCCATTGCTTTTTCTATTTAAAAATCAAATTAAGCTATTAAAAGAACTGACCTTATATTTTACTAATGCAATCATCTTGGCATATTCCCATCACACAAATTAGCCTAAAGGAAGAGCAATTATCAGCCCAGAACTTTTCTTAATTATTGCCTGATTGCTTCTTCAAGCTTTTTCCTTTAAAACCATTCTTCCATTTCTGTTTTCCCATGTTTTCCTACTTTGTACTGTACAAACTATCCCCATTCTCTGCAAAGAGACTCTCAAGTACGTTTTTCCCTGACCTCACCTGGGCAGTATTTATTTTGCCAGTTTAGATGTGCAATAGGCCTGAGACTTCCCAGAGATGAGAGTTCGATCATCAGCAAGGAGGAGTGTGGAGAGGCCTCTGAAAGCGTTTCCCTTCTAAGCACCTGCTTCCTGATGCTGTGCTCAGATGAAACCTGCCTGAATTGCCATTATTATTTTCGCTGTTACACAGATCATTCGAAAGGGACTGTTATGGCTATTCTTCCTCCAGGTAGCATTCTGAATCTTGTGGTTATCCAGCCGTATAATGGCTGTAATAGCTAGCGCATTCAGGCTGCTGTAATTGCACTGGAGCTTTATTTAATTTTCTTGGTGGCCTGGGCTTTCTACTTCTTTTGTTGGGTGTGTAATTGTGCCCCTGAGGAGATAAGGAGACAGGACATGCACATCATGATAGAAAGAAAATAATGCTTTTACCACTTTTGATCTTAAACTAGATGAAATAAAAAAAGAGATATTAACATCACCTTTTTAAGATGTGTGTATCCTGCAGCATTCCTGCCAATAAACGTCACTGGCATCAGATGTGCTTCTTGAGCTTTTGGTTCATGTTCTCCATTAACAAGCTTCTTTTGCTAGCTGGGAATTATGCACAGAATTATGACTCCCTATCCAGAAAAGAAAGGGAGCCGCCTCCTCACCTCCTAGCCTCACATGCACGCTTTCTGGAGTTCCATGCAAGCTACCATCAGAGTAAAAGGAGCAGTTTATTGATTTCCTCACATGGACATCTTATGGGACTGGGTGGAGAAGCAGCAGAAACACCTACCCCAATAAACTCATCAACAGCAATTAGGTCAGCAACTTATGGGATGGGAATTTGCCACAGGTGAAAGTAAAATACCAAGACTTTATTATCCTCCAGTCCTTGCAGAAGACATCTGTGAGTTATAAAGTTTCCCAGGCAACTCCAGGGGCAGCTTTACCCATGCTTGGAGACGTGCCTTGAAGTTTGGACTCAGCTATTCATGTCCATTACCTAATGGACAGCAGCCTGAATTGGAAAATGCTGTCCTGGGTGGGAAGTGTGTCCACACAGCGGTTAGCCCGTAGTTAAATTGCAGTCAGGCAGGATCAGGCTTTACTGTGCTAGGAACTGCAAAGCAGGAGGGAGGTCCTGGCCCTTGTCCCAAGCAACTTTCAAACTAGTGGAAGTAGGGTAGTAAATGCACACTGGAAAGAGAATTGGCATTTACTGGAGTTACAAAATATATTTTACTTCAAGAAACACCTCAGATGATGGATCTATCTGTAGCACAGTATTTTCATTTCAAAGAATTCATGACTTGCAGCCTTTTTCTAACTGTTTTAAGAAAAAATAGCTTGGCAAGAAAGGACAATTAGAAAATTTGAATATGTAATTTAGAAAACACTCTTAACTGCATTTTTTAACAGCATCTTCAAGATGTTAATGTTTTTGGGGAGTAATTAAATTATTTGAAATA
>Ga0181612_168583_pt1 | contig 12163 bp, 7 predicted proteins | sample HoacroProtozoa21_FD_119630 | JGI IMG/M metagenome (GOLD analysis project Ga0181612, IMG submission 119630) | Hoatzin crop microbial communities from Cojedes, Venezuel. Combined Assembly of Gp0051906, Gp0051904, Gp0051908
AAGGAAGGGGCTAAATTCTTAAAACGGTAAAAAAGGAATGTGAAGGGACTCCACTGGTGTCGGATTTAGAGCTTGTCCAAACATGGATTTGTCAGGAATGTCTCTGTGGTAAAGTCCTCACTCACTCTTACCCTGGTATGAATTAGAAAAGACAGCTGATTCCTGTGCCAGAATACTCTCTTATCAAAAGGATTCCTACAGGAAGAAATAAATATACTGTAAATATTGATCCTTAAAATATTTTCTAGCGGATTTCTGAAAATCATTTTTTTTCTTGCTGCTGCTGCTGAACTAGAGCAACAAAGCTGCCTCAAAATTTACAGGAATTGAAACAATATCGGGTAAGGTATTTGCAAAATGCAGAAGTAGGTTGCTGTTTTTTCCCCCAGAAATACTGCAGCTTACAATTCTGGACTTGCCATTGGAGCATAGCTTTTGAAATAGTAAATTTAAAATAAATTGCGTAACTGTCTCAGACTAAATTTTAAGCTGGTTCAAAGCTTCGTGCCATTCAACAAATACTATAGAGGCAGCTACTGTAAATATGTATTTCCTCATACATAAATAGATGAAAAGGAGAAGATTTTCTCACATATTGATTGATTTTAACATAAATAATTTTTATTTAATCAACTTTTTTGTTTTTCTTTGTGGAAAATATTAATTTTTAACTTTCCATTTCAAATTCTTAGACATTGTATGTTTACATAATGTAAGTGTATTTTCTCAGACTGTGCAAGCCTAGGTCAATTAAAAGCATGCAATAAAGGGTATGCTCATTTTTACAATTCTGTGTATATGCGGTCTTTCCTTTATTATTCTTACCCTAAAAAGACTCGCATCAGCACTGTGTCATATTACAATATTCCAAAATTTACACCACATGTTTAGATGCTTTAATCCATCTCCCCATCTAATTGCTGGGCAGACAGCCAAGGGTAAGAAGAACTTCATTCCCACTCCCAACGTGACAGGATCTTGGCCAGCACAGAACAACAAAAGATTTTATGATAAAGAGCTTAGAATACAATCAGGATTGCTAATGAACCCATTGTCTCAAATTAAATTCTGAAGCCACCAATATTATTCAGTAATTTGAATACAAGTGGGGAAATGTTTGTGCTTATAAGCATTCATTTTGTGCTTATAATAAATTCTGAAACTGGGAAGCATTTTTACTTCTTACTATTAGAGAATGCCGCCTTCGATTCTGGCCTCAGGCAATTTTCCATCTTGGTTCACAACATCTGCTTTTAGCTGACCAGACTTTAAAGTTTAAAGCGATAATACAAACAGTTCATTTTTTAAAGCTATTTTTCCTTCGATTCCCTTCCCTAGGTGACATCTCCCTCAACACACACACAAATCACATAAAATATATAGCAAAGCAGTCTCTCAACTGCTCTGAGACAGTTTAATTTTTGATTTTCCCCAAGCCTAACATCTGATCTGCCATATGTTTTGAGTCTTTCCAGCTCGTGGAGATCACATACTAAGTCATAAACCTGCATGTTCTGCAGCAACGCAACTAGAAAATCATGAACACAAGACATTGGTCAGTGATCCATACGATAACAGAATAATACTCAGTAAGTACAAAGCTGTTAGAAGATTCAGTTTTCTCCAGAACTTAAAAATGAACAAATCAGCTACAAACGAATGCAGAAAAGTATCAAGACATAAGTGGGCCGACAGTCGTTGGTGTCTTCTCTTAGTTGCCTTTGTTTGGTTTTATCCACAATTTCAGAGACATGACAAAACCATTGGTCACGTCCCTACTTCATAACAAAAATCACTATGAACTATTAGAAGGTCTTAAAATCACAGGTGACCCCTGAACTGTATGATTTTTACCACATGCTTGAGATGGTTGCAATGATTCAATTATTAAAGAAATTGTAAGAGTCAAGGATTTAAAAAAAAATTGCAGCTTTAACCTTTTCCAGTCAAAATTGGGAAATAAAAATACAGTAAAAACTAAGTTGCTTAGATGAGGAAATGAAGAGCTTCTTCCATTTTATCCCATTGGCTAGCATTTACAAATGTGGGCCTGATGTTGCACCACCCTTGCAAAAACTTAAAGCGGGTGAATAACTTGATTCGTGGCAGCTGAAATTACTCATGTGCATAAGTGTTTGCAAGACTGGGTCTTAGGAGAGCTAAACGCAGCTCCTGCTGGGACCTGGCAATACGGCTCTGCATGTCCGCCAGAGGGGATCTCCCAGACCTGATACAAGGCACGGCTCCCCAGGGCGGCAGCAGGCAGCCTTCTCTTCCTGTGCCCCTAACATACGCTTCTCCAGGAAGTTTAGCTCTCAAACTTTGCGTCTTATGTGGCTAAAGTAAAATATATTTAACACTGGTGGGGTTTTTTTCCATAGTGAGGTGGGGAAAGTGTTCTTTTCTGTACATTTTTACCTTTGCTTCCCTTTTCAGTTTCTTACTCATACTTTTTTTTCTTGTAAGACATAAACTCCTCTTACTGAACTCCTCAAGCATAGATGAACCACTAAGGACCATTTTCATTATATACAGTACTAGCATCTTACTTCAGACTAACAAAATGAGCATATTTCACATTCACGACTCCACCCTGAACAAATCTCATCATGTACAAACACATTTTATGTCACATACTATTTAGAGACATTAGCAATTTTGCACATAGAGAAAGGAGATATTATTAAGTATAGATTTTATAGTTCACATAGCTGGTATTTTTTAATTTTTGTATATCTACATCATAGGCTCAGTTGATAGAATGAGACATAGGCAGAAGGAAAGAAAGTAAAATTACTGCCGAGGTGGTATTTGCTCCTTTGGAATGTAGCCTCTGGGAGGCAAGTCAGTGCTGCTTCACTTAAAACTGCGAGAATTTCCCATTGATAGTGTCCATGGAGTCTGCCTTTGAATAAATGACAAACCTGAAAGTTATATCTGCCACCACTGCTTTGAAAAACAACTAACTTGGCTATTTTCATCTTGTCAGTTCCAAAAATGTACTTTTTTAAAGGGAGTAGAGGAATGGATATTTTTTAAGCTAGAGCTATTTTGTTGAAGTCACATCCAAACAGAAGTACAAGGTACAACAAAATGCTCTGATTTTATTAGCTTTTAGCTCTAAATTATTGACTCAGTGGTATTTACTACTATGCAATGGCTAACATCTGGATTCCAGATCCTCTAATAGCTCATTCCCTTTGACAAGATTTCCTGCCAGCATGATTTCTTGCTCTGGATTGGAAACTATAATTCTATCATTGAGAAAAATGATTCAGAAACCCCTGAAATGAAATACATTTGTAGATTTCTTCTTTTTATTAGATAAGCATATTATAAAATCTACGGATTTTTCCTGGAATAATTTCCTCATTTGTAAAAAATATAAACAGTTCTAGTAAAAATTAATGTTATGGATAGTCCCAGTTCTGTGATGAGCTTTGTGAAGGAACGGGGAACTTAAGTGATAATGTTTTCTTGTTGTAGTGTGAGCCTGTTTATCATTTTATCACACTGGTTCTCTGGAGAAAATAAAGGCTTTTTCTGCCCATGTTTTGAAGTAATATGCACTGTTTACTAATTTAATTTTGTTTACAACTTTGTCAATTTGAAAAAAAAAATTATTCATAGTAGCCTTCATGTATCACTCTGAATGACTGAATAAATATATGTCCAAAATGTCCACCTTCTAAATCCTTAGTTCTACAAATACTCCTCAGCAATACTTGCAGATGAGTTGACTTTGAGTTAGGATTGTAAGTGAAAGCCTGCCAGCTTGCTTCTGCTCATTAAACTGGCAGAAAATACATTATGGAAAGAAAAGGTCCATAGAATAAGTCAGGAAATGTAATTCTCAGGAAAAGGGATGTTTCTCATGTCGGAAAAGCTGCTTATACAGAAATCTTAATATGACTGAAGTATTTGTCCTCATTCAAGGGACAGAAGAAAATTTGTGAGTTTTGAAAATACAGGTCTGATATAAGATTAATTTTTAGAATATATTTTGTTTTACATGTAGCATTTTTATTCACCAAGAGAATTTATGTCTGTTGAAATGTTTTTACTTTCATAGAATAGTTTGAGTTGGAAGGGACCTTTAAAGGTCATCTGGTCCAACCCCCCTGCAATGAGCAGAGAAATCTTCAACTCGTCCAGGTTGCTCAGAGCCCCGTCCAACCTGGCCTTGGACACTTCCAGGGATGGGGCATCAACTGCCTCTCTGGGCAACCTGTGCCAGTGTTGCACCACCCTCACTGTAAAAAATTCCTTCCTTATATCCAGTCTAAATCTACCCTCTTTTAGTTTAAAACCATTCCCCCTTGTCTTATCGCTACAGGCCCTGCTAAAAAGTTTGTCCCCATGTTGGCAGACAATGGCTTGAGGAGCCGATGAGAGGTAAGGAGACCTGGATTCTTTATGTGACACTACAGCCACTTAACTGTGCCTGATATATGCCTGATTCTTCCTCAAGGTAATTTATTTTCCTGGTTTTGTGGCCAGGCAAAACACAAGTGTTTTAGCTACTGTCCTCTTTGAAATGCTCGTCCAAAGATTTCTACAAAAGCTCGTCTCATTTCCTTTCTTCCTTCCCTGGTACCACCCTAATTACCAAACTTAAGTTGATTAAGGTGGAATAAAGCAACTCAGACACATAAACTGTGATTAAAACAGCAGTGTGATCCACATGTGAGGTGAATGGGATCCAGCCAATATGATTAATGGCGTGATGTAGCCAGGGCTGGGACACACATGTATTCTAGAGCTAATTCTGATAATTTTAAACTGTCTTTCCTAGGATGACAGTCTGCTTACTCCGTTATTTCTAATAATCTTCCATACTGTAGCTATGCTGTGCAATTTAAGTTAAACAGCAACAACACGCCAATTAAATTTCTGCAGGCTGTATGATCTGAACACCCTACAGATTCTTAGCTTTTTCAAAGTAGGTCCATGTATACAGATGATGTTTGATCTCTGGTTCATGTCAACCTGGTTTTGAAACATACTGTAACTAGAAAATATTTCTTTATATGTTAGTTATCAGGAATGATCTATACTGATAGAGGGGGGGAAAGTTCATGCAGTGAACTTTTTTCAGAAATGAAGTTTATTCTCCTTGCATTAAAGTAGAAAGCATACATCCCTCAAAGTTTGTATTTTTTTCCCATACTTATTTATTTTAACTTTTATGATCTTGAACATTGCCTTGAGCCTTATGATTTTAAATTTCATAATTTGATGCTTGATGATACAACAGTATTTACTGATTGCATCATAAAAAGGTTAAGTGCAAAACTTTGTCTTTCGTGTACAGCTAACAATGTGCAGTCTAGTCCTGAGGAGAGCTTTAGGTTATTGCTGCAGTGTGAGTAATAAACAGTAGGAAGTACAAGTGCAGAAGTATTACATATCCTTGCAAGTAATGGAAGGGATGTAAGCCAACCCTCCTCACTCCGTATCAGACACCGGGAAAATGTTTGTGCTTTACAGCACTTGGACCGTATTGATTTAGGAACTTAACATGATGTGGGCCTTTGAAAGGTGCGAGGACATTATATTGTTGTAAGATGCAACAAGATGTTGATGTTGTACTACACACAAGAATGATACAAGTATCTAATATTGAAGAATCTGTTGAGTTCTTTGTCATATTTCTTGGGTTCACTGACTTCATGTACAGATCTATGAAATTCTGTTGCACAAGTCTTGAAAGCATTTGAACACTATTTTTTCCAGTTTAACCAAAATTGTACCTCTAAACTTCAGTGTTTTATTTTTGGTCTGAAAATCCTTGTGAAACAAGTACAATTCAAAACTTGAAGAAACAGCAGAATAGAAAGCCTGACTACACTCACATTTAAGAAATTGCCCATCACGAGATGGGTTTGTTCCAAGCAAATGTTGGGCTCCACATTGCAGAGCATGACGCAGATAGGCATTGTGTTAAGATTGAACGTGTTCTGGGAGACTTCCAAACTAAGAAGTAAAGGCAATGACTGAAGCTCGGGGACTTCTCACCATCACAAAAACATTTGAGTTCAAAATTCCACTGCACTTTGGCACAAAATGCTGAAGATGGATTGCACAGACTCAACTTATCCTCAAAGTAGCACAACTGCTTTTGTGACAGTGGAGAATCTGAGATACCAACATGTTGCAAAGAAAGAGAAACACTTCTGTCACACAGAATTTTTGATAAAAATGGAAGAGGCAGCAAGGAACACAGCTGAAAAATGCAGTATGTCGACACACTACCAAAAGAAACAGAGTTAGATATGAAACACTTTTATAACAAGCTGACTACTGACAACGACACAGAAAGTAGGTGACAGCATTTCAAAGTCAAGACATTCTACATACTTGTTGATGTGTTTACAACACAGATGAAAGAGCAGTTCAAGATTTCACAGAGAAATGCAGGCTGACACATTGACGTTGATAAAGTTTTTAAAACATCTTCTCATATATAGCCACAAAGAAAACTTTGTAATTTGCATATTTAGTCCAGCTCCTCACTAATCAGGACTTTCACGTATTAATTCAGACCATGTAGACTTGTTGGTTAATTTTTTGTAAGATGTTCAGAAGAGGACATACATATTTAAATACATGAAGAAGGATTAAATGTTCAGTGGACTAAGGCTGTATCTACAGAAGAACTCAGGATGCCACAATGCTCTGACAGTTTTGTGTGTCATCTGCTGGAACATGGTGTGTGTGTTTTCTACTGAAACGTCCTGTGAAAAACTGAAAGCCTTGGATTCCTGTGTAATTCTGGGGAAGACTTAGGAAGTTAGAGAATCTAGCAAGTTACTACAAAGTATGGTAGGGCTCTCCCTTCTCATTTTTCCCAAACAGCATTATAGTTACAGCATTCACTCAAGATAGCTTCCCTTTTCATGAAGTGATTTCAATCCACATCTCCCACCTTCTGAGTGAAAACTCAGGTTTTGTGGGCCAGGCCTGTCTCAGCTCTTTCATGGTAAAACTATTCAATATGGTATGGAACAACTAAACCTTGTGTAGAAAGAGTGCATATGTGCCAACAGGACTGTATGGCTCAGCAAAATCACCTGATAGTTGAGAGGACCGCACCCCCCCAACCAAATAATTGCGTTCCTCTGGCCTACAGGAGAATACAGTCATCTGCGCTCTTGTCCAAATATTTAATTCATGCAAAGGAACCCAACCAAATACCGACCACAAGCAAGCAAAGTATTTCTAGTGACATCAGTGATGTTTGGATCACATTTGCAAGGAGAGCCAAAGAGTCATATCAATATTTAAAAGTGGAAAGTGTGGAAAGTGTCATTTGTTCACATTCTAATAAGGCTGCATTGCAGGAGTGGATTTCATGTAACTTCAAAAACTGTTTAATTTAGTATGAAAGAAACTAAGGATTAAAAACTTGTACCGTAACAGAAAGGTTTTGCAAATCATATTAACTCAGAAAACATCAGCTTAAGCAAAACTGTTGCTGCAGTATTGCTAAGTGTTAGAAAGTGTGGGTTTCAAATGTTTATTAGCATTGATTACTTCGTACTCTTTTAAGTGCCTTATTTTCTTGTAAAATAAGCTAGAATTGCAGCATCTAGGCAAATTAACATTTGGTCTTCATAAGCTGACTACAAAATACCCAGTGTGAAAAAAAAATTGTTTCTTTGTGAAAAGTGTTACTTTGTTTCTTGATAAGTTGCTGATAGATAATTAAACATATATACAAAAAGAAATCTATCTCCTGTCACCTTGTTTTAGCTCTTGTTTTTCTTTTGGCTTTACCTCTACAGAGCCAGAGTTGTAAGACCAGGGAGGCCATGAAAATCTCCAGCGTGAGCTCCTGCATGTAAAAAGCCAGTAAATGTCACTACATCCCCCCCTTTTTGAGACCTGCAACGTTTCCTTTTCTCTCCTCCCTTCCTTGTTTTCTCCATAGTGTGACCTTTGGCCTATATTCACTGTCTGTGCATAGACTTTGGAAGCAGAGGGATTTGAAGGAGAAACATTTCCGTGGGTAACAGAAGTGGCAACGGCAGGAGTACCAGGGAAAACAAAGCATAAGGAAAAATCCCCTCAAAAAAAAAAAAAAAAAAAAAAAATCACAGTGCCAAGCCATTCCTCCCAGCTACTGCATACATATGGGGAAGAATCTTAATCACCAGTGCACGAGGTACAGAATATAGATCTACAGAACTTTAGAATCAACTTAGGTAAACTTACAGTACTCATCAGAAGTAATAGTAATTTAAAAAAATGGAGTGTGAGCAAGAAAAATGCACTAAAGTGTTAAGACTATAAGCCCCACGTTCATGCAATTTTAGAGCACACCTTTATTGTGTTGCCAGTCAGCACAGTGCAGCTGGCAGCTCTGCTACGTGGGTCTGGCCACAGCTTTGCAGGTGCTGGAGCGGTGCAGGGAGACACCAGGCAGTGAGCGTGATGGAGCTGAGATCTATCACCACGATAACACCCGTGCAGTACAACAGTGGACATCAGCTCGGTGGAGGAGGTTTACTCAGCAAAAGAAAGAAAAATAGAAGCCGCACAGGGAAGGACTCAGAGTGGCTGAGACTCCTGGAAGGGAGTCTCCCTGTCTCCCTGGGTTTGACAGCACCCGCATCAGCCACTTCCCAAAGGAAGATCCGGTCCCCTTTGCTCACAGGTATTTTGTGTTTCAAAAAAGTTCCTACTTCCCCAAATGCATTCCAAGCTTTTAAGAGACAGTCATTACTACTGCTTCTTCTCATCTGTTTCACAAAGACGAAAAGGAATTGGCAGTGGTCTTTCACAGAGACTTTCTGCTTTGTCATTATGGTGTGTGTGCTGTACACATTTCAAGGGTTTAAAATAGAGCTGGGGTGTCACCTGGTCCTTCCTATCTGACACCAAGAGCATGAAACGTGCCTCCAGCACTAAATACAGATCAACATACATTGGAAACCTAGAAATATAAACACACACCTGTACTAGTACATATAGCTCTAAGAGCAGAAACTAATCTACAGCAATTACCTTAGGGAACAAGAGAGCAGCAGAACTCCCCCCTTGAGACCACCACTGCTGCATGTCCACCCCAAAATAAGTGTGTTAACCATTATTCCTTTCCTGCCAATTAAACAGTTGTATTTTGGTAACACATTGCATTGCACAAGGAATTTCAAGGACTCAGAGTAATTTCCCAGTAACTGCCACCTCACTTCTCTGGTAAAAGCATAGCTTCATTTTTAACTGTTGTAACTAGTGATTCCTTTGTTGATTGCTGGGAAGCCCACAGGCATTATCATCACAGTAGAACTGTAAGATTTTAAGATATATGATACTAGTGCTAGGCAGTTTGGTAAGCTTTGTCATTACATTTGGCCAATTTGGTACCAATTCAAGGTAGTGCTTGAGAAATTTACCTTAACACCACTGTGCTTTAATTTGTTACAACTGCTGTCTTTCTGTTGAAGATCATTTCAGATGACATGGTGTAGAGTAGCACAGAATCAGGTCTATTCTCCAGACCACGTTGACAGCTTTCATTGTTGAAAGGGGATAGATAAGTAAAAGCTAGTGAGATACCATGATCACCATCAACATGACACAGGAATTAAAACAATGGAATGAAGGAAGAAGAGGTGCACTTCCACCTAGAGCGGGTTGAAAAATAGTTCTTATCATGCTAAAATTTTAATTCCTCAGACTGCTTCCCTTTTAAAATATCCAATTGTTTTGAGATTTTCCATCAAAACCTTGGGCAAAGGTGATATCTCCAAATGGAATATTCTTACTATGGCAAAATCTCAGCAGAACATGGCTTTGCTTCAACAATGTTTCAGTAATTTCCAATTCATTAAGGACTGTCTTGTAGAAAAAGGAATTGAAATGAGATTTTGCAGGTGCAGGGTTTTTTATTATTTCAGTTGTATTTTTGCATTATCTCCATTTTTCCTGTTTTTATTTTAATAGTGGAAATCTTGGCAATGTTATTTGCTGCTGTCATAAAAACAAGTCATCTTTACCATGATGATTTATGTAGCTAGACAGTATGCAGCATGTATCTGAAGTCATATACAGTTGAAATTTTCATGAAATAGTATTTTTATGTTACATTTTGACATTATACCAATAACTGTTGGATGTGTGTTTGGAAAGGATTAAAAAAAGCACTATCCTTATATTAATTGGGGAGAGGGGCTTGCTACTTATCAAATTTCTGTTGGATATTCATGACATTTCAAGTAACTGCTATTTTAAACATCAAAATCCACAAGAAATATCTACAGAAATACTGGATAGAGAGAAAAAAACCCCCGATACTAAACATAAAAGAAGATGCTGCATTTCATTAGTAATTGTTTCATTAAACCAGGCTTCTAGGTTAATAATCTACCAGTTCTCAGGAGAAAGACAAAAATATTTCAATCATATACATCCAATTTCTCTGCTTTAAAATGAATTCCTTTCAAAGGCGGCAACAGTTACCACTGCAGAGGGATTTTCGCCCCTTTGCAATGCTCTCCAGTTCTGAAACACTAGCTGGAAATAGGACTTCAAGGCAGCAGAGGGGAGTGTAAGCTGAGTTCAGGAGCTTTCTGTGATTCTGCTTCCATTGAATCATTAGTACTTCTGAAACTCGAGAAAACTGGGTATTGTATAAAATACCTGGAGGGAACAGCTTCAGAACATTAAAATACAGTCCACAGGCGATTTTCTAAAAGAACCCTCATTCCATAGTTCTGTCCTCCTCTTTAATATTTTAAGCTAGATGCCTTAAGTGATATATGTATTACTTCCCTTTCAGTATAAAATTTCTCTCTTTGATGGACTGCTTTGGTCCGCAGGCGCCAAACCTCTTCCCTCAGCCCACCGGGAGCCCGGCACACCTCCGCCAGGGATGCTGCCGTGCGGTGTATGGCATGGTCGTCTTTGTATGGATCGCTTTCTTCTTCTGTATGGGAGTATGGAGCAGTTTTCTTATGAACTGCTGTTCTTTGTTCTTGTGTTGGTTGCTCTTCAGAACTGCAGCATGGTGAGCACATGGAAAAGACCAGACAGCACTACTGCTGCTCTTCATTACTCAGTAAGCAGAGGGCTTAATTGCACCTCTGTCACACTGATGTGAACAAGGAGTAAATACAGTCTTGCCTATAATGCTAAACTAAGATAAAATATACATAAATAAGAGCAGCTAGAGCCTGGAGTTTTGGGACAGGAAGTTGGCAGCTTTTAGAGATTTAAAATTTTTTAATTTTTATTTTAAACTGTAGGTGTTAGAGACAAAGTTTCCTGTGGGTCAGGAGTGGGGGGCAAAGACTGAAACCACACCAGCCACTTTCTCGTGGGAGGGGTGGGCTTAGAAAGGCTTGTGGGCTTTGTCTGGCTGTTTGTAAAGTCATCTGTAGGGGTTTTCTGCCAAACAATAAGAGTAAGAGCTAGAGTTTAAAAACATAAATATCTGTAGTTTCTTCTGGATTTAGGGTAGTAAAGCCTTGTGTGCCCACACACATCCATAATCTATAATAGCAGATAGGTGGGCACAGTTTTATTTGTATGCAAAACCAGGTCTTAGATTGAGATAACTTCTCACACCGGTGACAACTTCAAAAATAATATAAACACTACAAGTATAAAATATACAATAACAAAAAGGTTTCCAGCAAAGTCAGTTTTCCTGCTTAGTGATTCTGGGAGCTGATTCTCCTCTTTATCACTCCTTTTTACACCAGTGACGCCAAAATATGGAAAATGTGAATACTAACTGTAAAAAATCCTAAATATTTTAAAATGAGCATTGACAGATAGAATGTACTCAGAATTCATAGTTTAAAAATGTGCATAAAATAGTATACTGTTCAAGCAATAGTGTACAGTATCATGCTTTCCTAAAATCATCTTTTAATTTGAAGAATTTAATCTTGCTGAAGCAGAACACAGATGTGAAACAGGTAAATGTTTACTCATAAAAGATACACAGGAGAAGAAATTCAGCAGTATCTAAAAGGACCATGATAGTAACAGCAGTGGAACAGTAAAGTTACAATTGCCTAGAAACAGCATAAGAGAGTAGAGAATTTAGCCTTCTGCACTGATTTAAATAAAAGCCTTCATGTATGTTGTTAGATCATATTGAAAGTGACATTGTGGTAAGAGGCTTCAGCCAATGCAGTTGTACTGACGTAAG
>Ga0181612_175049_pt1 | contig 12163 bp, 10 predicted proteins | sample HoacroProtozoa21_FD_119630 | JGI IMG/M metagenome (GOLD analysis project Ga0181612, IMG submission 119630) | Hoatzin crop microbial communities from Cojedes, Venezuel. Combined Assembly of Gp0051906, Gp0051904, Gp0051908
CACATCGAAAGCACTGCTACAAATAGATTTCTGCTGTTTTTCATGTCTTTTTCCGTCGGCACCGGCGATCCACCGTGGTGGCATCATCCAGATAAGCCTTTCGGAGTGCAAATTTACAAATATTTTTTGGCAACGCGGCCGACACGAATAAAAATCTATAGAACTCATGGAAAAACCTCTGCGCAATAGAGTCAACAAGCAAGTGCAATTGTGTATTGCACTTGCTTGTTGACTCTATAAAAAAGAAGCGTTTAACTTATATTCTTGTCTCTGAAATTCGGAAAAATTGAAGAAACAACCAAGATAAAGGTAAGAACGCTCACGCTTCGGCATGGGCTTTTACTCGTATATGGTTGTTAGGTGTTTGCCGATACCTCAGAGACGTAGACGAAGTTTGAGTCCACGTCTTTTTTATTGTCCCTAAACGAAAACCTTATGGACTATATCGTAAGTTAAACATGTAAAATATATAATTTTATGAAACAGACTCTATTTAAATCATTATTTCTCATTGCTGCGTTAACAATAAGCAGCAACGCATTGGCGGAAATTGCATCGGGCACATCAGGAACCTGCACATGGGTTATTAGCGATGATGGTGTTCTGACCATTAGTCCAACGGATGACGTAAGTGGAACTCTAGAAGACAATTCTTCTAATTCAGGTGCTAAGTGGTATTCTTATGCTGAAACTATTAAGAGTGTTATCGTTGAAAAAGGTGTTGCTACAGGAAAAAAGCTAGATATTTATTTAGCGGATTAAGTAACTGTTCAAATATGGACATGAAATATCTAGATGTAAGTCAAGCCACAGATATCTCCCGGATATTTTATAAAAGTTCATCGATAATTTCACTAGACTTGAGTAAATGGGATGTAAGCAACGTAACGGACCTCACTGCAACTTTTTCAAATTGTTCCTCTCTTAAAAGTTTGAATGTGAGTAATTGGAATGTGAGTAATGTCACAAGCCTTAATAGTACTTTTGGCGGGTGTAGATCTTTGATCTCTTTGGATGTAAGCAAATGGAATGTAGGCAAAGTAACAGACCTTATCTATACTTTTGGGGGTTGTTCCTCCTTGACATCATTGGAGATAAGTGGTTGGGATGTAAGTAATGTAACTGATCTTTGGCAACTATTTGTAGGATGTTCATCCTTAACATTTTTAGATTTGAGTAAATGGGATGTCGGAAAAGTAACTTCTCTGCAAGGTGTTTTTTATAATTGTTCATCATTAACATCTTTAAATATAAATGAGTGGGATATTAGCAATGTAACATCACTTCAATCGACTTTTCATAATTGTTCTTCTCTAACGTCATTAAATCTAGCAAATTGGGATGTGAGTCAGGTAACCAGCTTTTATCAAACATTTTGGGGCTGTAGCTCATTAACAATGCTTGATTTGAGCGGATGGAACAACACTAAAGGTTATTGGGGTTATGCATTAAACACTTGTCGGAATCTTGAAACATTAAAGACACCTACAAACATAGGATCAAAAGAAATCACTCTACCCTACGTCATGTACGACTGGGACGATAATAATGCAGAATACAAGAAGCTCCCTGGTGGCAGCTTGACGCTGCACAAGACTAAGATGGAAGATTCTGCCGTGGAGAGTATAAACGCAGAAAGCTCTGTTAGAGAAAGGATGCGCTACGATGCCGTGGGTCGCAAAATCGGTGGAGTGAAGCGTGGACTGAACATCATAAAGATGAGCGACGGCACCACACGAAAGGTTGTAGAGCGATAAAACATGTTTTGCGAAGAACGCAAGAGGAACACTTTCAAAAGGACAAGAAGCCGCGAGCAGACAGCCTTCTGCTCGCGGTTTATTCATGGAGAAAGGCGATGAAGTACGGGGAAACGATGGACGATGCGGAATAAAAAAGATGTTGGCACGGCGAGTGATGGCGGGCAGTGTATTGGGGACTGCTGAAGAAACGGTGGGGAGTGAGTTGTTTTTCGAGTTCATTCTGCGCAACATTTAAAAAAAGCTATTTGCTATGGCTGCATTGTCGTGGTGTCGTCTTTTTTTCGTAATTTTGCCGCCATGATTAAAAATCTGTTGATGGCCATGAGTGCAACATGCGCCATGGCTGCCCCGATGCAAGCACAACAAGCGTTGACCATTGGCGACATTGCCGGCAATGTGTATCGGAGCGAAGCGCTGGGCGGTATCACCATGCTGACCGACGGCGGGCGCTATGCCTATGTGTCTGACGATGGCAAGCGCGTGGAGGCCTGCGACATGAAAAGCGGCAAGCACGCCGCCACGCTGTTTGACGCCGGAAACACCTTGCGCCACAAGGTGGAGACCATCGATGGCTTCGAAATGAGCCCCGATGGCACCCGCATGCTGGTGTGGAACAACGTGAAGCAGATTTATCGTCGTTCGTTTGCGGCTGACTATTATATCTATAACATCGACACACGCGTGATGGAACCGCTAAGCGGGAACGGCGCACAGCAGTCGCCCGTGTGGAGCCCCGACAGCAGAAACATCGCCTTTGTGCGCGACAACAACATCTTTCTGGTGCGCCTGCTCTACGACAATGCCGAAACACAAGTGACCAAAGACGGCCGGCGCAACGAGACCATCAACGGGCTGGCCGACTGGGTGAACGAGGAGGAATTTGCCACCGAGCATGCCCTCACCTTCACGTCTGACGGCGCCATGATATGCTGGATACGCTACGACGAGCGCCAGGTGAAGACTTATCGGCTGGGCGATTACGAATATAAATATCCGCTGGCTGGTGAGACAAACTCCACCGTGGAAGTGCGCAGCTTTGACATCATGAGCAAGCAGACGCGCACGCTGCAGGTGGCGGTGCCCGAAGAAGGATACATCCCCCGCATCGCGCCGAGCGGCGAAGACCACTTGGTGGTGTTCACCATGAATCGCCGCCAAGACGAGCTCTGCCTCTGGGATGTGAACACGCGCTCCACGGTGAGCCGACTGCTGTTGAAGGAAAAGGCCAAGAACTATGTGAAGGAGGAGGCCATGGCGCAGATTGTGGTGGACAGCACGGGGATCGTGATGCCCAGCGACCGCACAGGATTTATGCAACTCTATCACTATAATGCCGATGGCACGCCCGACAGGCAGTTGTCTGATGTGAAGGGCGGTATCACCAACTTCTACGGCTACGATGCAAAGACGGGAACAGCCTATTATCAAGGCATTGGGCGCGACCCACTGAACCGCGAAGTATATGCCACCGACCGCAAGGGGAACACCACGTGCCTCACGCCCCGCGAGGGATGGAATGCGGCGCTGATGAGTGGTGACTACAGTGGGTTTGTGCATATATGGAGCGACGCTGACCACCCACGCCAATACTCGCTTTGCGACCGCAAAGGCAAGGCACTCGCCACACTCATCGACAACCGGTCACTGCAGGGCAAGATCGACGCGCTGCAACTGCCGAAAAAAGAATTTTTCAAGATGAAAACGGCTGACGGCACGGAGCTAAACGGCGTGATGATTCGCCCGCGCAACTTTGATACTTCGAAGCAATATCCCGTGGTGATGTGGCAATACAGCGGGCCCGGCTCGCAACAAGTGGTGAACTCGTGGAGTATGGGCTCGGTGGCCCAGGGCTGTCTGTTCGACTACTATTTAGCACAGCAGGGCTTAATCGTGGTGTGTGTGGACGGGCGTGGCACGGGCGGGCGCGGCAGCGCGTTTGAAGAGCTCACTTATCGCCACCTGGGCCAGCTCGAAAGCAGCGACCAGGCCGAAGTTGCCCGCTATCTGGCCTCGCTGCCCTATGTGGACGGCGAACGCATCGGCATCTGGGGATGGAGCTTTGGCGGATTCAACACACTGATGGCGATGAGCGAAGGCTCGGGCCGATTTAGGAGCGGCGTGGCCGTGGCTCCGGTGACCGATTGGCGCAAATACGACACCATCTACACGGAGCGCTATATGCGGACGCCCCGCGAAAACAATGGCTACGATGACAACCCCATCACGCGGGCGTCGAAACTCGAAGGAGAGTTGTTGCTCATCCACGGCACGGCCGACGACAATGTGCATCCCGAAAACTCGACAGACTATGCCGAAGCGCTCGTGGCGGCCGACAAGGATTTCTCAGAACGATTCTACAAGGGAAGGAATCACAGCATACGCGGCGGTAACACGCGCAACCACCTGCTGCGACAAATTGCCCGCCACTTTGAGCGAACGCTGATGCATTGACGCACAAAAGATTGAACAAGATATAACGAACAAAAATGAAAAGACTGCTATTGGGCGATGAAGCCATTGCACAAGGTGCACTGGATGCCGGACTGAGCGGCGTTTACGCTTATCCGGGCACGCCTTCCACAGAAATCACAGAGTTTATTCAAGAATCGCCGCTAGCCAAGGAGCGCGGCGTACACAGCCGATGGTCCACCAACGAAAAGACGGCCATGGAGGCCGCACTCGGCATGTCGTTTATGGGCAAGCGCGCGCTGGTGTGCATGAAACACGTGGGTCTCAATGTCTGCGCCGACCCCTTCGTGAATTCAGGCATGACGGGCACCAACGGCGGCCTCATTGTGCTGGTGGCCGACGACCCATCGATGCACTCTTCGCAAGACGAGCAAGACAGCCGCTTCTACGGCAAGTTCGCCATGATACCCACACTGGAGCCAAGCAACCAACAGGAGGCCTACGACATGATGGCCATGGCATTCGACTATTCGGAGGCCGTGAAACTGCCCGTGCTGATGCGCGTCACCACCCGCATGGCCCACAGCAGGGCCGTGGTGGAAGTGAAAGACACGCCGCGCAAAGAGAACGAGCTTAACTATGACGCCAAGGCTTCCGACTGGGTGTTGCTGCCGGCCTTCGCACGCAAGCGCAACGTCGTGGTTACCGCCCAACAAGCCGACTTGGAACAACGCTCCGTTGAATCACCATACAATATATATAAAGACGGCGCAGACCATAGCATGGGCGTCATCGCTGCCGGCATAGGATACAACTATCTGATGGAATGTTTCCTCGATGGCTGTCCCTACCCCGTGCTGAAAATCAGCCAATATCCGCTGCCCAAAGACTTGGTGCGCCGCATGACGGCCGAATGCGACAAGGTGCTGGTGGTGGAAGAAGGCCAGCCCTTCATCGAAGACCAGCTGCGCGGCGTGATGCCGGGCAATGCCGAAATACTTGGCCGCCTCACCGGCGAACTGCCTCGCACGGGCGAGCTGAACCCCGACCACCTGAAAAAGGCACTCGGCATCCCCGTGAACGAGCACTATGAGCCATGTGAAGATGTGACGCCGCGCCCGCCCGCACTCTGCCAAGGCTGTGGCCATCGCGACGTGTATGCCGCCCTCAACAAGGTGCTGGAAGACTACCCCAACGCCCGCGTGTTTGGCGACATCGGCTGCTACACGCTCGGATTTCTTCCGCCCTACAAGGCCATCCATTCCTGCGTGGACATGGGCGCCAGCATCACCATGGCCAAAGGTGCCGCCGATGCCGGGCAATGGCCGGCCGTAGCCGTGATAGGCGACTCCACATTCACCCACAGCGGCATGACCGGACTGCTGGATGCCATCAACGAAAATGCCAACATCACGGTGATCATCAGCGACAATCTCACCACCGGCATGACGGGTGGACAAGACTCCGCCGGCACCAACAAGTTTGAAGCCATTGTGCGCGGACTTGGGCTGAACGACGAACACCTCAAGGTGGTGGTGCCGCTGCCCAAAAATATGCCAGAGATTACGCAGACGCTGCGCGACGAGATCGAATATCGCGGCGTGAGCGTCATCATTCCGCGTCGCGAATGTATGCAGACTTTGCAGCGCCACATCAAGCAACAGAAGGCCGCCGAACGAGCTGCCAAGGCCAACCAATAAAACACAGACTGACACAAATGAAGACAGACATTATATTGTGCGGCGTGGGCGGACAAGGCATCCTCTCCATCGCCACCGTCATCGGTGAAGCCGCCATGAACGAGAATCTATACATCAAGCAGGCCGAAGTGCACGGAATGTCGCAGCGCGGCGGCGACGTGCAGAGCGATCTGCGCCTCTCGTCGGACCCCATCAGCAGCGACCTCATCGCACTGGGCTCGGCCGATGTCATCATCTCTATGGAACCCATGGAGGCCCTGCGCTATCTGCCGTTTCTGAAAAAAGACGGCTGGATCATCACATCGAGCACTCCGTTTGTAAACATCCCCAACTATCCCGACATGGACAAGCTGAAGGCCGACTACGAGCGGCTGCCCCACGTGGTGATGCTCGACATTGAGCAAATGGCCAAAGACAACGGCGTGCCCCGCTCGGCCAACATCATCCTGCTGGGCGCCGCCCAACACGCACTGGGCATCGAAGTCGAAAAACTTGAGGACGCGCTCCGCAGCGTGTTCGGACGAAAGGGCGACAAGGTGGTGGAACAAAACATCAAGGCACTCGCTTTGGGACGTAATTTTAAATAAGGCATGAAACCAACACCCATCAACAAGGAACTCATCGACGGCGCCATCCGCGACTACGGTATCCAAGATTTTGCCAAAGCCACCATCCGCGAAGTGAAAGCCATCGCCGCCTTTGCCGAAGAGCAATCGGGCGTGGAATTCATCAAGATGGAGATGGGCATCCCTGGCCTGCCCGCCGCGCAAGTGGGCGTGGAGGCACAAGTGAAAGCCCTGAACGACGGCATCGCCCACTCCTACCCCGACATACAGGGACTGCCGGCGCTGAAACAAGAGGCTTCGCGCTTCGTGAAAGCCTTCATCGGCGTGGACATCGCGCCAGAAGGATGCATCCCCGTGTGCGGTTCGATGCAGGGCACATTTGCCTCGTTTCTCACCTGTAGCCAGGCCACCCGCGGGAAAGACACCGTGCTGTTCATCGATCCGGGTTTTCCAGTCCAAAAGATGCAACTGCAGGTGATGGGCGTAAACTATGAAACATTCGACGTTTACAACTATCGCGGCGACAAGTTGCGGGCCAAGCTCGAAGGCTATCTCAAGACGGGCAACGTGTGTGCCATCGTTTATAGCAATCCCAACAATCCCGCTTGGATTTGCCTGAACGAAAACGAACTGCAGATCATTGGAACGCTGGCCACCAAATATGATGCCATCGTGATGGAAGACTTGGCCTATTTTGCCATGGACTTCCGCAAGGATCTGAGCACACCTTTCCGGCCGCCCTATCAGGCCACCGTAGCGCGTTACACAGACAACTATATCATGCTCATCAGCGGTTCCAAAGCCTTCAGCTATGCCGGCGAGCGCATCGGCGTGACCTGCATCTCCGACAAGCTCTATCATCGACGGTTCCCCGACCTGGCCGAGCGCTACGAGGGATTGCCCTTTGGGCCCGTGTTCTCCACGCGCATGCTCTACGCCCTCTCGTCGGGCACTTCTCATAGCGCACAATACGCCATGGCAGCCATGCTGAAAGCGGCCTCCGACGGCACTTACGACTTCCGCAGTGAGATACGCGTGTATGCCGAGCGTGCCCACCGACTGAAAGAAATCTTCTGCCGCCACGGTTTCCATGTGGTATACGACAAAGACCTCGACGAGCCCATCGCCGACGGATTCTATTTCACCATCGGATATAAGAACATGACCAGCGGCGAGCTCGCCCACGAGCTGATGTACTATGGTGTGTCGGCCATTTGTCTCATCACCACCGGCAGTCAACAGGAAGGTCTTCGCGTGTGCACCTCTTTCATCAACGACAACCAATACGACCTGCTCGAAGAGCGCATGGCCATATTCGAAGGAAACAACCCCTAACATCGCACTTGCTGGCATGGATTTCGTGAACATCATCCTCTGGCTCTCCTACATAGCCCTCGTCGTAGCCGTGGGCGCTATCGCATTCAGCTTGTGGCGCACCACCCGCACACGCTCGTTTTCGTGGCACGACAACCGCATCTCCGTCATCGTGGGCGCCATCACTGTGGGCGCACTCGCCGCAGGCTATGCCATCGGGCGCTCGCTGCCCGACATGTTCATCATTGCCATCGCCATCCTCATCGTCGCAGCTCTCATCGCAATATGTTTAAGCATCGCTCGCACAAAATACCTGCGCTGAACACCACGTCAACGGCCGACATCTCGTTCATGCTGCTCATTTTCTTCCTAGTCACCACATCTATGGATCGCGATCTGGGACTGCAGCGCATGTTGCCGCCCATCGACAAACCGAAAGACCAGCTGGTGGAGGTGAGTCGCGACAACGTGATGCAGCTCACGGTGACCGACGACAACCGCCTCTATGTGGACGACAGCATTTGTGATATGCGGGCACTGAAAAACCGCGTCATGGATTTTGTGCGACAAGACGACCGCCGCACGGAACACGTGTTGCAAATCCAAGCTTCGCCGCAAGCCGACTACGACACCTATTTCCGCCTGCAAAACGCCATCGTCGCCGCCTACAATGCTTTGCGAGAGGAGCGGGCCCGACAAGTGTTTCATCGGGCCTACGTGAACTGCACCCCCGCACAGCAACAAGCCCTGCGCGACTATTATCCGCAACGGGTGGCAGAGGTGTACGACGACATGTCCGACAAAGCCACGAAAGGAGGCCGCCAATGAGCATCATCCGCCGGAAAAAGGAGCGCGAAATGCCGAGCCTCAACACGGCCGCCCTGCCAGATCTCATCTTCACCGTGCTCTTTTTCTTCATGATTGTCACCCACATGCAAACCACGCCGCTGAAGGTGGCGTATGAGATGCCCGACGGCACCGAAATCACCCGCCTTGTCAACAAGCAAGACGTCACGCAGATATACATCGGCAAAGTGGGCAACGACTATCGCATACAGATGGGCGACCAACTGGTGGATGCCCATCAGGTGGAAGATCATTTCAGACGCACCTTCTCGCACATGGACGCCGAGACACAGCGCCGACAAGTGGTTTCGATCAAGGCCGACCGCAAGGCGCCCATGAAAATCGTCAACGACGTGAAGCAGGCCCTCCGCCGCGCCCATGTCTACAACATCAACTACAGCGCGACGCTCGAAACCGCCGGTCTCGACCGCCAATAGCCGATGAAACCTTTTACAAGAAACAACAAGAATTAAAACCCAGAGATATGCACAACTTAGACCAGCTCGACAAGAAGATTCTCCGCATGATTTCCGAAGATGCCCGCGTGCCGTTTCTCGAAGTGGCGCGCGAATGCAACGTCAGCGGCGCCGCCATTCATCAGCGCATACAGAAACTCACCCAGCAGGGGGTGCTGCGCGGCTCCGAGTTTGTCATTGATCCCGAAAAGATTGGCTACGAAACCTGCGCCTACATCGGCCTCAATCTGAAAAACCCCGAAGAGTTTGACAGCGTGGTGCAGGCGCTCAAAGAGATTCCCGAAGTGGTGGAATGCCACTACACCACGGGCGACTACGACATGTTCATCAAAATATATGCGGTGAACAATCACCACCTCCTTGAAATCATCCACGACAAGCTGCAGCCTCTCGGACTGGCGCGCTCGGAGACCATCATCTCCTTCTGCTCGGCCTTCAAGCGGCAGTTGCCCATCGTGGAATAGCCGCCCCTACGGGCACAGGGCACCGTCCTCAGAGTTTCTCACACTCAGCCAGCCATTGCGCCGACGAGGCATCGGTGGGCATCCGCCAATCGCCACGCGGCGACAAACTCACGCTGCCCACCTTCGGACCATCGGGCAAACAAGAGCGTTTGAACTGCTGGGCGAAGAATCGGCGCACGAACGTGGTGAGCCATTTCTTGATGGTGGCATCGTCGTAAGCGCCGGCAAAGGCATGGTGCGCCAGCATAAAGATTTTTTTCGGACGGAAACCGAAGCGCAAAAAATAGTAGAGGAAGAAATCGTGCAGCTCGTAGGGGCCCACGAGATCTTCCGTTTTTTGTTTGATATGCCCTTGCGCATCGGCCGGAATCAGCTCGGGCGAGATGGGCGTATCTATCACATCCATCAGCACATCATAGACGGCGCGGCCCCGTTGGTCGTCAGCCTGCCGATGCGTATCTGCCACATAGCTCACCAAGTGGCGGATGAGCGTCTTCGGTATTCCGGCGTTCACGCCATACATCGACATGTGGTCTCCGTTGTAAGTGGCCCAGCCCAGCGCCAGCTCCGACAAGTCGCCCGTGCCTATCACGAGGCCGCCCTCCTTGTTGGCCACGTCCATCAATATCTGCGTGCGTTCGCGGGCTTGCGAGTTTTCGTAGGTCACATCGTGAACGTCGGCGCTTTGTCCGATGTCTTCAAAATGCTGCATCACGGCCTTCGCGATAGAGATTTCGCGCACCTCCATCCCCAGTGTTTCCATCATGGTGAGGGCATTGCGATAGGTACGGTCGGTGGTGCCAAATCCCGGCATCGTCACACCGATGATGCCTCGACGGTCGAGTCTCAGTTTGTCAAACGTGCGCACGCAGACGAGCAGCGCCAGCGTGGAATCCAATCCGCCGCTGATGCCCACCACCACGTGGTGCGAATGCGTGTGCTCGATGCGCTTGGCCAGTCCCATCACCTGTATGTTGAATATCTCTTCGCACGAGCGGGCCATGTCGCCGGTCTTGGGGATAAACGGATGGGCATCTATTTCGCGCATCATCCGGAAGGGCTTTTCCTTCACCGGCTCCAGCTCCACCGTGCGCGCCGTGTAGCCCCGTCGGGCGTTCACATAGGTGCTATTGGTGCGGCGCTCGGTGCGCAATCGTTCCACATCCACTTGTTGCACCACCAGTTGGGGCTCCATCTTGAAACGCTCGGCCGTGGCCACGAGTTTGCCGTTCTCGCAAATGATGGCATTGCCGCCATACACCACGTCTTGCGTGCTCTCGCCATAGCCGCAGCCGCTATACACATAGCCCGTCATGGTGCGCGCACTTTGCTGCATCAGCAGCGACAACAAGTAGTCGTGTTTCCCTATCAGTTCGTCGCTAGCCGAGAGATTGAAGATCAGATCGGCACCGGCCAGCGCCAGATGATTGCTTGGCGGCGCCGGCGCCCACACGTCTTCGCAAATCTCCACGCCGAAGAGTACGCCATCGGCCGTCTTGAACAGCGTGGGACGCGACGTGAGCATCACCTGCCGGCCAGCATAGGTCATCTCCGTGTCGCTCAGGTCTTGAGCCGAAGCAAACCACCGTTTTTCGTAGAATTCGCTATAATTGGGCAGATAGGTTTTCGGCACCAATCCCAGCAACCGCCCGTGCTGCATCACGGCGGCACAATTGAGCAACAGATTGCCGCACTCCACCGGCACGCCCACAATCAGCGTAACGTCGGCCTGCTGCGTGCGCTCCAACAATCGGCCCACCGCCGCCTCGGCCTCATCGAGCAACAGTCGCTGCCCGAACAAGTCCTGACAACTATAGCCCGTAACCGACAGTTCGGGGCACACCAACACCTCAGCGCTCTGTTCCTCGGCCGCGGCCAACATGCTTCCCAACTGTTCCTCGTTGTAGGCGCAATCGGCCACCCGCACGCCCGGTATGGCTGCCGCCACCGTAATCATTCCGTATTTCATAGCGTCTTTTCTTTCGGTCTTTTAAACGTTTTCCATTGCAAAGATAATACATTTTTCGCGCCTTGGCACCCCTTCCTCGCAAAAATCTCATTCTCCGCCTGCCGACGCGTCCTCTCTTGCCCGCTAGTGAGCGGCTCCTCCTCTGCCGAAACACCATTTTCTAGCCACCCGAATACTATTCTCCGTCCACCGACGCGCCACACAGAGGTTATTGCTTTTCGTCCTCGTCTCCCATTTGGCGGATACCATAAATGATAGTTTTTGCGGAAATGTTCCAACCGATTGGGATGAAATATTTTGTCTTGATGCCAAAGAAAGACAATTAATCGTAAATCGTTCAAAAGTAAACAAAATACTCTATAAATGTATGTATATCAATGCAAATTAATTAAATCCAAAAGTTATGACACAGAGAAATGAAAGTGCAGTAACGCTGCCGAATGAAAATCAAATGTTTGATTTCAACCAAGTGAAGGTGCAGCCAATTACGCTCCAACAATTAGAGCGCACCGTAAAAGAGAAGAAGTCGTATTGCGACGAGCCATTGATGGGCATCTACCACTTCGATTTGCTTCATAAGGTTATTGGCCTCTGCAAGGAGCAGAATTATAACTGTGAGATTTACGATTTGTTTGCCGCACAGAACCGCGATAAGCAGG
>Ga0181612_133528_pt1 | contig 12162 bp, 8 predicted proteins | sample HoacroProtozoa21_FD_119630 | JGI IMG/M metagenome (GOLD analysis project Ga0181612, IMG submission 119630) | Hoatzin crop microbial communities from Cojedes, Venezuel. Combined Assembly of Gp0051906, Gp0051904, Gp0051908
AGATGCAAACTCATTAAGCTAAAAGGAAACATGTCTTTGCTTCTGATCAAGCCAACTGTAAACAAAATATCAATGTTTTATGATGACTTTTACTTCCAATAATATGGGAGACAAGATCTGATTATGTAGTATTTGGCCACTAAACCCTGAAATAAGGCTGAGTCAGTCTGGTAGAGATGTACCAAAGTACCAATGCAAAGCCTCCAGTTCTGTACTGGCTTCTTTCCTTAGTCTTCGCAGACAGGGAAGAAGCTGATGACACAGTGGGCTGGACAGAGGGTCACAGAATACATGGAACACGGCAAAATCTATAAGACCACCTGAATTTACTTAAGGAAAGTCAATACAGTCTATTCTTAGAATTGATCCTCATGCCTAAGAGAGCTAACATGGGAGAAGCCATGATGGAAAAGCCATAATATCAACTCTGTCATGATTTCCACCAAAAATGGAAATTCTAGTCAAAGTCCCTTTTTACGGAGAAGTTCTGTTGTTTATGATTTAAAAACTATTCCTGTTCTACATTGGGAGAAATCCACAGCAATATAGAACATGGGTGGAAAAGGAAAAGTCCCCTATCATTGTAACTCACTTATCTGGGTTTTTATTTAGGTGACAGAAACTAGACACAAGTGAATGCAGAAGCCCTATGTTAACAGACAGGGTTTGTTCCTGAACTTGCTGCACAGCTTGGAGGAGTGAACCTCGGAGTCCATAATCTGGCACAAGGAGGCAACAACACTAGATAAACTTGGTTCATCTCCAAAAGCGCTCGGCTGAGATGTTGAATACTAGTCTAGGAATTCACTTCACAGAACTCCCGTTAAGCTTAATGAATACAGCATAGCTTAAAAAAAGAAAACAAAAACGCTTAAAGTCATAGGCTTTTAGAAATTACTTTTTCTTTAAATGTGATCAGTATTGTTTTGGCATTTTAGTAAAATCTTTTGCTTTCCTCTTCATCTTAAAAAATGCCTTTCTGATTTTCCTCTTCCATTATTTGCTTTCTTTTTTCTTTACTACTTTTTTTTTCCACAGCTCTTTCTCAATTAAGGTAGTTAAAAACAGGAAGACCAACCTATGGGTAGGGAAAAAAAAAGTAGCAGAGCCTTGCAACTGGAGAAATAAAACAACTCCCACAAAAGACAAAATACTCACTTTCCATATGTCAATTAAAAAAGAAATTATCTTTTCCAAAAAGCAACCTCCAAATTAGAAAAAAAAGGCCATTTTTTGAAACACAGACTGCAGAAAGACAGCAGTCTCTGCTTGTTTCTAAAAGTGAGGTCATGGCTCAGTGTGGTCACCTTTTAAAATCTTTTCATTACAGAAACACTCATTTGGGGTGACTGTAGGACCATACCCAACCAAGATCACATCAAATTTTTGCACCAATAGAAATTTGGTAGATATAAGGATAAAGCTTCTGGGGGCAAATCCCCTCCTGGAATAAATGAATTTATCTGCACTGCAGAGTTCTTCTAATCTCAACCAGCTGATGGTCCAGTCCTTCGTGTTTCAAACTATTGTTACAACTCAGGCCAGTTGGTTCATGCCCCAGCTTGCTCTAACACCCCATAAACTTGAGCATTTCAAAGGAGCAGTGCACAATGACCCTACCAGGTTGTCTACTGTCTCTGATTACCCTGTGCTAATCTGCAGCTGTTCCTCATCAAAAAAAAAAAAAAAGACATAAGCCCTACTAATAGCAACCTGAAAAATCTAACTGGAATTTTTCCTCTCTACTTTGCATATTTGAATGCTGATTTGCTTATCCCTCAAGCCAGTGTTGAGTATAAAATTATTAACTCCTCTGTGAACTTCATCCACTTCATAACCTGATGCCTTTACCTGCTGACATGCAAGGGCATGAAGAGTACTTAAGAGGTGGAATACTCAGCACAGGAAACATTATTACTGGGATACACTGTCCAACACTGTTGCCTACAGTTTCCTATCAGCTGAAAAATCATATTCAATTTAGAAAGTTACCAGGTTTGTGTTCTACTGAAACAGTTTAATAACTACATTTATTTGCAACTCTACTTGTCTGGCTCACTGTAACTAAGATTAAATAAGTGAAGCGATGCTATTCTGTCAATAGGAAAGCTTGCACACCGATAATTTTGTCTCTTTAAAACCACATACAACAGGGTGAGTTGGTAGTCCTCTTCTAACATGTAACAGGGAAACCCCTACTTTTTATATACACACAAAGATGTCAAAAAGCAAACGTTGCAGATATTACACATTTAGCTGAAGAACCTCTTAACTGGAGGATGGATCAGGCAGCAGACAGCGCGTGGCTCTTGGAGAAGACTTAGGTCTGCACGAGAACTATCACTGCTGCTAGCAACAGTCTCCTGTTTTCTTTTTGGGAGGCAGGGAAAACAAAAATGCCTTCCTGATGCACAAATCTGACACAAATTTTGCTGAAGCTAAAAGCGATGCTTCCTGTTAATTTCTGTGAGCTATGGATCAACTCCTGTGTTTGGCAATTTAAATGATGCTTGTGCACTGGAGATAAGAGTAGCTAGAAATGCATCCAGTAACAGAGAAGCAGGGTCCTCCACCAGTGCAGTCAAAAGTATTGTTCAGAGAGAAAGCATCTGTTTAGAAAGACATAAAATGAAGTTTTGCATTATTTGTCCTTACTAATAGCAATACTTCTAGTAATACACTCTTCAGTACACCTAAAAAAAACCTGTAACTGATTTTAGTTTGTTCACCTAAAGCCACAGATAGGGGGCACAACAGACAAATCGAAGCAACTAAATCACTAACAAATGCTAGTCTCTGTGGTACTTGTGGAGTCAAAGTGCTACTGCAGAAGCCAGAGTCTGCACAAGCATATGGTACCTGATGGCTCAAAAGGCCCAAAGATCTTGGGAAATTAGCTGCAGGGTTTTGTTTTCCCATCCCCATGTCTCCAATACACAAAAATACAAAATTGTAACAGCTAGATGACGCACAGCTCAAACTGAGTTTTGTCCGTGATGAGGAAGTAACTCAGCATCAGACACCACAGACTGTTCTAGGGCTTAGAGCTACTGATTTACATGCAAAGTAGTCAAATGCTGCTATGACACAAAGCAATGTAAAAGTCGAAAGGATTGCAGCTTTGCTTGCACAATTCAACCATGTGGATTAACTCATACATATTAAAATATTACAGTATAACCTTTCATACCAGTTCAATTCTATTCTCATTTGGCAACTCAGACAGTGCCTCAAACGTCTGGGTATCTTACACATTTCACCACAATAGAAAAACTATCTAAGCATAACTCTTCTTAGTGTAACTGTCCAAAATGGAGGTGAGGAACAAGTATGAAGAAATTCAGCATGCTTCTGCTTTAATTGTAGAGATACAGAAACATCTTGCTCTCTTGCGGCACAACAGGGGGAGAAAAATTCAAACTCAGCAGCTAGGAGCTACTGTACACATTGTAATTAAGTATACCTAAGGTTCAAGAGACAGGTAAAACAGATATAGACAACAGATATAGTAGTAAGCATCCTTCCCACTATAACACACAATCAGGCAGAGGAGTGACGATAAGAATCTGCGGAATGTAGACATTAGTATTTGGCCACAGGAACTTGCAATTAAATGAATCAATTGCAGGCACATGAGTGCGATGGACAGAGCAACAACTGGATCCAGCACCAAAGACTAATTCTTCACACTTTCTTGGTCATACAGTGTTAGCCTACTGTAGTTATTTGAGTGCTTTTAAAGAATGTTTCCCACATGCAGTAAAACAAAATATGTTTCTACTTGTTTAAAGAAACATACTGTAAAAATGAAATGTGACTTGCTAGAAGCATGTCGATGCATTAGAAATACAGCAGGCAGCTACTGGGCATTACTGGCAAAGGTATTAGCTGACATCACTGACAACCAACCCGAGAGCTTCGGTGGTATCCCAAATTCCTTAGCTATTTCATAATCTGACAGAGTACACTACACCACTGCTCCTCCTCCCTTCCAGGCCTCCTCCGGAAAACACCCACAAGTACCCAGACAAAGTTCAAGGGATGCTCCATTGAGCATAGGGCATCGGGATGACTGCCCACCAGGACGTGAACCTGAGACTTAAGTCAGCTATACTGTTTTGGGAAAGTCTGGATAAAATAACCATGGCAATACCCTCACTTGTATAAATGACCCCACTTCAAGTTCAGACATTCATTTCAGCTCTGAGTACTGCATGCATCTATTTTGTTGCATGGGAGGGAATCACAGTCAAGTAATAAAGCTCCGTAATGGAGTTCTGCTGAATGGAATTGAAATGCAAAATTTCCTGTTTATTTTTTTTTAAATGAATGAACAGAAAAAGTTTCACCAGCCAGCCTGATGCACACTGAACTTCTGCAAACCTTTGAAGAGAACACTGACAATTTGTACTTCAACTTTTGGGGGGAGGCAAGAGAAAAGCGGCAGAGTTAATGATTTCTCCAAATCTTTTGCAAAATAGTTTCTTTGTTGGTTTTCTTGTTGTTGTTGTTTGGGGTTTTTTTTTAAGTTCAAAAATGTTTGTTTTCAATCCTCCTCTTTCACTTAAGGGGTGTTTAGAATTTTTTATTTATTTATTTTTTAACCTGATTTATCAAGAGCTGCTGATTGGCTGTTGAGTCTGACAGATCAGTGAGGCAGCTCAGTAGTGAAATCAGATCTCTATCCGATATGTAAGCATATGCGTACATGTAAAGTTTTCATCCATAGGTATGTTGGTTCACAACTTTTTAATTACTTGTGTGTCCACAATCTTAGCCTAATGATGCAACTCCACTTCCTATAAAACACTAGAAGACATACACAGAAGGCTGCAGAAATCAGAAGACCCATGCAACTCTCACAAAGTTGTAAATCTAAAATCCTCTGCTGTCACTACAGAGGCTCCTATCAATCTCAGAGCGCCTGTTAGGAGACAGAGCATATCGCACAGGACATCCCATTCCTCAATGCACTGCACAGCCTCTCTTGCAACAGAGCCAAAATACAGAACACAGCATTTCTACCACAGCAGTTCTAACTCAGGCTGTGGAAATAGTGAACATTGCCATTGGGTGACCAGGGAAAAAAAAGGCCAGCTTTGTTGTGCCATAAGCAAACTTTGGGGTTTACAGACAAAAAAATTGTTCCCGATCAGTTCACAATGTTGGATTCAAAATTATTTTTTGCTTTAAATTATAAACCTTAAATTTTTCATTTGACAAAACTAAGTTTTCCAAAATAATTAGTCTGTAAACTTTTTACACTTTTCTTCTCTTTAGTTAAGTCCCTTTATCTGTACGGGGCTTTGAGCAACCTGGTCCAGTGGAAGGTGTCCCTACCCATGACAGAGGATTTGGAACGAAATGATCTTTAAGATCCCTTCCAACCCAAACCATTGTATGATATGTTCAAAATCTGATATAGAAATTAAAAAGCCAAAAGTTCTATGCAGATAAAACTTAGACATCTCAAATTTCCAAAAATATATAGTGATAAAACACTGAAAGTTTCAATTTCTTTTCCATCCACACAGTGCTTTTAGCCAAAATTATTTACCAGTTTGCCCCAACCTTACAGAGAATGTATCTATTTCAGAAAATCTACTATTCATTGAAGTAACTGTTTTGTTCAACAAGCACTTCAACTGATGTACTGAAAAACATGTTAAGGCTTGAACCTAGGATGGAAAAATAAAAAATAAACCTTCATGTTCCTAAAATGAGGAGCAGAGCTCTATAAAGAGGAATACTGCTGCTTGCCATGAAGCATGCCATTTTCTTCTGAGACAAGCAGGTAGAGCACTACCCTGGGGTTAAAGACCAGGCTAAATTACAGGAGGATGAAAGAGAACGGCTGGTGTTGTGTTGGCGAGACCCTCCAAGCTGAGCTCTGACAGAGGCCAGCACGTTTCTGCCAGGGATCTCACCTGCAAAGCATAGTCGCAGTGCCCATCTATCCACTCCCTGGGTAGCCATTTCCAGCACAAGAGGACTGGCTGCTCAGCCTACAAAGGGGCTTCGGTGCCAGCCTGATCAGCAGGCAGGACCCAAAGGCATGTGCAACAGAAGATAAGGAGTTGGAAGAAATGGTACTATTTCTCCCCATTCATTAATTTTTTCAAGGAAAAGCAGCGCAGAGTGGGAGAACTCAAAGAGTGAAATAGCAACTTACTGAAATCTTTGCACCTTTTTTTATCTTTACAAGCAACTTACTGTGGATGCACACCCCTCATTCACCTACTGACACAAAACTACATTACTCGTCACACAAATGGCTACTGAATTTAAGTAATTTGTCAATTATATTATTCACCTGTTTGTGCTGATCCCACACATTGTACTGGAAGAAGGCTTGGTTTGTTGTTTGTTTTGTTTTTCTCATTTATTTGGTTTTGGTTTTTTGTGTTTTTGTTTTATTTTTTTTCTTTTTTCAAGAGTCTTGCCCAAATAGGAGGAATGAGTGAGGGAGACCAGCCCTAGAGATGTACAGGCAGGCAGCTCCTCTAGAGCCAATGCTGACAGCACACACCATACCTTTTGCTGCATGGAAATGATTTATAGTGTGTCCTAGCGTACTGGTCCCTGCTGGAGGGACTTCCCTTTACTCCTGGAGTAAAGTTGCCATGAAGTCATGATGTTTAACCCGTAGACAACTGTCAAGAAAGATTTGGAAGAAATGCACTGTATAATCAGGCTTGGACTGGACATGCAAAGATGGAGAAACTTCAAATACCATGAAAGAGTCCGGAAGCAACGGCAGCATTGAACATGACTCAGCTCTTGGCTTGTTTTAACTTGGACTGATTTTTTGCACCACAGTTTTATGGACAAAAACAGGTGGCCATACAGTGGGGAACAGACAAGTAGCATGCATTTCTCAGCCCAAATCTAGACATCTACAAGTTGTTTATCTCAATTGCCTCTATAATCACAGCAGAGAACAACACACTTTTAAAGTCACATTTCACTTCCAAGATAGAGGATTAAACCGTCAGACGAACCGTGCCCAAGTATTGGCTATAATTCCTACTGATGATAAAGAGGGCCCAGAGGACTCTATCAGCTGTGGATATCTGCACAGGAAACAGCTGAAGGTAGGCAAGTTGAATTCAGTGACACCAAAAAGACAGCACTGCTTGCACATGCAACAATTTATCCTTCATTTTTTGCATAGCTCAACCACTGTTTTCCTCCTCCTCCTCCATGCAAAAGACATGATAATTCAACACAGCTTTCCAGGTGTACTGAGCATTCACAGTTCCCCTTCAAGACTGCTCCATACATGGTTCCTCAGCACACCAGTAAGATAGGTCCATGGCTATATCGTGATATGCCACTTCATATCTGTGTTCTGGTTAAGCCTGCAGGAATTGCATAGTAAGTGTTGTAATATGCCTAAAGCAAATGGGTAAGAGTATCTTTACTTATAAACTCTGGGTCTCTCCTACTGAACAAGACCTCCTTGACCCAGGATTTGGGTGAGGATCTGGCCCTCAAAGCAGTGATGTGCCAATAGCAAAGGAAGTTAGAACTGCCATTGGACACAGTCAGAACAGATTTCTTCCGCTTAGCTGTAAATACCAAAAGCAGGGTGTACAATTTAAACAGTGCCTTCTCATTCCTAAAGGGTTTAGGCTAGGAATTTGTCATGTCCACGGAAACACCAGAAAAAAAGGATCTCGAGTGAGACTTCCGCTTTCTACCTGTTAATTGAGTCTTTTCATGATACATGGGTTGCTGTTGAGTTTGCCTGTGAACAAGGACCTGCGCTTAAGCCCAGCTGTCAGCCAAGCACTGCAAACAGCCTCTATTCATTATCATGCTCCAGTCGCACTTTGGAGTCTCACGTGGAGGCAATAAATATTCCTGGATTAACATCCAGGAGAGAGGTAGGTTGAATAGAAGCATGAACACCTTACCCTGAGAATGGGCTGACACAGTCCATGCCTGGGATGGCTTTGTTATAGCAGTCAGCAGGGCAGTTGGAAGACAAATAATTGAAGAAACAGCTTCTTTAATATAGTCCATGGGCAGCATGTGGTGCAACTTTCCCTCTGTTTCCCCCTCCCCAATAAGAATTCTTCATATCAGGCTGGTTTGGTGTTAAGTGCACATATCTAGGAGGCATTTCTCTCCAAAATTTGGATCCAAAGACACATCAAAAATAACAGTTCATCCGTCACAGTTGGGAAGCATGTATGACAAGAAAATATTTGCTTTGCTCTGGTTTTGCGTTTGGTTTGCTGACCGCTTATATCAAAAAGCTAGAACAGCTTTTTCATCTTGGTGGAGTTTAGAAACATTTATAGGACAGATGGTCTAAATTTGCGGGTTTTATAAACTTAATGAGAATGTAAAAAAAGCACATATGGGTGCAATATTTTCTGGGGCTTGAGCTGGCCAAAAAGTAGCCCACTGCAGAGCAGAGCAACAATTCGCATTGGGAACTCATTCAAAGGTTTACAAATGACTGAGAAGAGGGACTGCTGCAGGCTTTCTTCACCTCAGTGGCAGTTTCACTTGCACTGTGTGGTATAGGGAAAACATACATTTATTCTTCCCAGCAAGCAACTGTTTGTTAAACTCTGCCTTTACATAACTGTTAAATGAGGTAGCTGCAATAGCTCACCAAAAGGCATAAGCAGTGCTCCATCCTCTGTCCTGAAGACTTGCTCCTGGGACTTCTTGCTGCGCCCATTACAGATGGTTAGCCATCAGTTCCTCTGAGATTATTATTATTTTAGTCCTACGCACAGCTTCCTCTTTCTCCATGACAGCACCACTTAAGCAGAGCAATGACAACGCAGTCTCGTCTTGAGGTCAGGCCACAGCATGGGGATTTTGGAGTTCTGTATGGAGGCCCTGGCCCTGCTCCAGGCTCTGTCACAACCTTCATGGAGTTGTACAGGAGCAAGTCCAGAGATGGCTTTTGTCCCGAACTGGGCCTCCAAACAGAGCCACCGTGAGCACAGCAGGGAGGAGAGTCCTCCCCTCAGGGAAGCACCGCATAGCCCAGCATCCTGTCTCTTTTTCCAGGCACTTCCTCCAAGAGCTGGTGTATGAAAGCCTACCTCAGAGTGAATACATCAGTGTACATCAGAGTAAAGTCAACCTATAAGGTCAACTGAGAGTCCTATTTCCTCACTACAAAACAATGAGTAAGAAGCACCATCTTCTCAGACTAACCATACCAGTCACTCTCTCCATCTAACAAGTTACTCTCAGCTGAAACACTTGCAAGTTAAAGTACACTGAAGATGTATTGATGAAACAGCATCCTTTGTGTAAGATAGATAGCAAAAATATCCTGTTAGACAAAAATCCTCCTCCTTCCAGCTCCCAGTCTGAAATACCCGAGCTAAAAAAAAAAAATCAGCTGCCAGTCCTTCCTTACGTAAGCTATTAAAATATTCATGAACAAAGCACAATTTATCAAAACAGGCTCCTTTAACTTCAGATCTCAATTGTCACCTGAGATAGTCCTCTTCCAAAGAAACACACTAAGAGGTACCACCCTTAAACTATTATCAGCAAAATATTTCAGAGTGTTGGCATGTAAGCTATCATTTTTAGGTTTCTACATAAACACAACATTAAGAAAAAATAGGCAGCAATTCACTCTAAATTGTTGTCTAAGCCCCTTTGAAATGTTAGGCGTGTGCCATTTCCTTTTACACCCAGCTGCTGCTTCCAACATTTGCTTCAGGATTCTGATTTTTTAATTTCATTTTTTTAAATATGACAGCTCAGACTATAGCCAGGTGTCAAGTTCCTGGTGTAGGAACTGTATAATACTTTGATTATGAGGAAATCTTGAACAAATCCTTTAGCCCACTAATTTAATCAGGAATTTAAATGAGCAAGACATGCAGACTGTTCAGGCCTTGCTGTACCTTAGCTAGATTTCAGGCTCTCTTTTGCCAACCAGCAGAGTTGGAATATGTTGAAATTTTACTTTTTAACAGACTAGAGCAAAAACAGCACAGGGCAATACTATAGCCAGTTTAACCCCCTCAGGATTCCTTTGCATGTTACCGGAGACAGAATTTCTCTATGTACAAAGGTGGTTATTCCCAATGATGAGTCGTCTCTATAGAGGATCCAACAAAAGCTAGCTATGCTGGGGGTAGAGAGGAAGACCATAATTACACATATCACCTTTTCATGCTAGGCAGAAGAAAGCCTGCTCCCCCCAGCTCTCTACCCACCCCCCCACCCCCCCCCATTAAGTAAAGCACTCAGCCAATGTTCAGCAAATATTTGGACAAACAGCCAAGGACTTCTCAGAACATGAAATGATTATTAAATCTTAAACTGTACTTTCCAAAAATAATTTTCTGCTGCTGCTGTTTGTTTGTTTGAAAGGAGGGTAGTAAAATCCACAGATGTGTGCAGTCATAAACCTTTAGATGAGACTCAATTTCCTTGATGTCCAACGATAAAATCCACTAATAAATGCGTACAGATGCAAAGGCCTATTTGTTGTCCTGTCAAGTCAGGCCATGTGGAACAAAAAACCTAAAAGCAACCAGGAGAGGAACTAATGATGTAGGCTCGCCTCTGCCAAGATGCACTTACTGCAGTTCCTGTGACATTTAAGGAGCATAATGATGGGACATTCCTTTTTAACTTTATTGTTTTGTCAAAAGCGGGTTTTTACAGCTGAAGATCACGTTCCCAAGATAGTTAATTAGGTTATGCAGATTTACACACACACTGTGATCTCTTTTGTGCAGCGTGACTAGTTTCTTCACTGACAATCACTCACATTTGAAGACAAAGATGGGGCTGGTGTCAGTATCTCCCATATACAGCACGATTTTTTTAATTTTAAGTGCTTTCCATGAAAAGCTCTTTACATCTCACGGTGCATCAAGACAGCATTTTTTTTAATCTCCAGATAATTATTTCTGAATGTGCAAATATAGTTTTCAAGGGGGGGGGGGGGGAACCCACTCTCTGGAGTAACCAAACACCAGATTTCCGCAGTATGAAAGCCATTTTAAGGCACTGTGGTGTGCTTCGTGGTTAGCCCTGCTTCTACTTAATTAGGGACCTAAGTTATAAGTCCACAGCTGCAGGAGAGCAGTAAATAGCTATTGCTGACTTCCTTATTGCCAATATGTACATCATGATTGTAGGGTGAAGAGCAGGGATCTTTTCATAAACGCTGCCTTGTGTGGCAATAGTACTTTGATGTCATAAAAATGCTGTTACATATTTTAAAGTCTTAATTGTGGTCCACTGTGGTGCTGTCAGCTTCCTGGCGAAACACTAACCCTTTCCGTGATTTCTTTGGTACACGGAACACTTATTTGCAGATTTCATAACGAAGTCTACATGTGCCATATTCTCAGCTCTTATAATACAGCCTATCTTCACCGATTTCAAAACACCAAGCCCTCATATAGTACACGATATAGATGCTAGAGAGGGAAAGGAGAGGGGGAAAAGAAAGGAAAAAGAAAAGCCCCGCAGTATGAAGGGTACTTGCCTGCTCCATATTGTTCTGATTAACAGCATCCGCTTGCTTACTGTTATGAACACTCCCTCACTAAACACCCTGGCCAGAAACCCCTTAATTCAGTGCATCCAAGACGGAGTCCCCACAACTGTGTTCCTAGATGACCCTCAGTCTTTGCCTGATCCTTGCTTCAATCTCCAGATAAACCCTCCCACCACAGCACATTCAGGCTTTGTGCATGGACTTCAAAGCCTCTCTCTATCTGCCTTCTCATGGTTTCAGGTCACCCAAAACTGAATGCCTTCAGCTTTCTTACGTAAGTTTTTAAATACCTGATCTTGCTTCTATGTCTGCCGCTACCATCTCAATGACATTTTTTCCAATGAGCTCTTAGTTTCTCTTTGAGCATACCCACAGCAGGCAACTTCCCACTTTTACCCCATAAATGGTGGAAATTTGGTTGAAAATGCCTTAAATCAAAACAAATGAAGCTTGTAAGACCAAAGACTTGCGTGTCAGATTCATCTGGTACTGAGAAAAACATTTCTGCACACAGTCCAGTGCCAAGCCTGGCCCCTAGCTGAAGGGCCAGCTCCTCAGGGGTAGTGGGACAGACATCCCAGTACCCAGCAGCCCTTCTGAGCTTGTGCATCACTTGGCGTTAGTTACTGGGACTAGTGACACAGCCACCTGATCCT
>Ga0181612_139540_pt1 | contig 12160 bp, 11 predicted proteins | sample HoacroProtozoa21_FD_119630 | JGI IMG/M metagenome (GOLD analysis project Ga0181612, IMG submission 119630) | Hoatzin crop microbial communities from Cojedes, Venezuel. Combined Assembly of Gp0051906, Gp0051904, Gp0051908
AGGGGCGGCCACGTGGCGCTTTTGTTGCCGGCCACAGCCAAACCAGACCAGTTGTTCCTCATCAATTCTTTTTCCTCAAGGTAGATTTAAGTGGAACATAGGCCTATGTGTGTGTATCCACATATAGATATTCTACGCTAGACAAAAGTGTTCCTATTTTATACACAAGAATATTCTTCTCTGGTAGGAATTTTCATGAAAAAAAAAACAGCCCTGGATAGAAGATGGAGATTGTTGTCCTTTTGTTCTCAATATATTATTTTTGAAAATATTCTGAACATATTTAAGTGTGCCTCATTAACACATCCAGAAAGGTTTTGACATGCTGAAGACTCTGCTCCAGAAGTTTCTGCTTTAATAGTTTCAAAACAATTTTGAAAATCTGAAATGCTACCAAAAGGCCAACTAAAATCTAATATAAACAAGCTCAAGGCCAGCTGAAAGGTAGCTTTACACTAATGGTGTGGGTCTAGAAGTCCTTACAAAAAGTCTTGAAGTTCTTTTATATAAAGGATTTTCTTCTGTCAGATCAATGCTTTCTTTGCTCTGAGTAACTTTCTGGTGATTTTTTTGATTGAAAAGGGATTTGTTGAGAACTGAGATCTGTTTAAGCTCTGGAAATAATGCCCCTTCACCTAGGTCATATTTTCCACACAGTAAGAAGTTAAGAGAAGTCCTCTTTTTCCATTGGCAAAACATTATGCCACACCCTTACTCTTTTGAGGGAAACGCATGAGGCCATATCCTGCTGCACACTCACTTCTCATGCAGGACAAATCTCTAGACGCAGATTTTTAAAGATAATAACTGAATTTCTATTGATGCACTGCCTGGGTATTTTGAGTTTTCTTGTGTTCCAGGGGAATCACTCTCCACCTTTGTAGAAGTCTGTTGAACAATTTGTTTAAGAAATATCACTGCACTTGCTTTTCTGTTATAATTTTCTTCTAATACTTGGGTCTAGTAGGCCTGCGTTATATGCCCCTACTCAGTCTATAAAGCTGCCTTTCTCTTTAAAAGAGCTAATTGTTAGTGTACTACTAAAAGCCAAACAAAAGTGAATTTGTTCGTTATAGGACCTTGTGCTGTAACTCATTATTGCGACAATGAATCTGTTTGTGATGCCCTGATCCTGCCATCATGTAAGCACATGATTACACTGAATTGAATGACTTCATATGCGTAAGGTGAGTCATGAGTTTAAGTGCATACTGAGATTAGCTAATTTTCCCTATATACTTTGCCAAATCTCCGTCGATTTAAATATTTCTGAGAAAGGAAAAAAAAAAGGTATTTACACTAGACAATGACAAAATGATTTCATTTTGGCACCACTGTGTTAAAAATCTGTATTAGCAGATTGTTGGACCTCTTCTCTCATTCCCAGCTTGTCTTTTGGTCTCTATTACTGAGACTATTTAGTAAATTGCTGCGAGTCACAACTTCCTCAAGATTATTCTTCTATGCCCTCTCTCATGAAAGATATAAACAAACACAGTGGGAAGGCAAATGGAGGAGAGGGTTGCCATTATTTCCAAGATCAAAATATTTAGGAGGTTTTATTCACATTTGAGAATGGAGGACTTGCAGTAACGTCAAAAAAGCGCATTCCTACGCAAAACATAGTGTACATGGAAGACAAGAAATAATTGCTATATTTGTCGAAAAAACGTCATCTATCGTATGGTGAAATCAGTTGCCTGGTAAATAACATTCTGCTCGGTGTGACAATAATGAAGAATTTTATCTACAGCCACTGCAATCATAGTTTGCAGCATCTGTTAGGCATATTATTTACTCTTATTTAGGCAAGCACACTAAGATTTCCATGGAGAATCTCTGTAGTGTTTGGCAACCTTTCCATCTGCCGTTCTAGCCCCCTCAGAAAGGTTCCTCAAAATTAAAGTTTTGTCTAATTTCATACCAAGTAAAAACTGTGGGCCAGATCATGAACTGGTGTAAAGCAACTCGGTACTTTCCTCCCATTTCCCAGGTGAGGATCCGAGCCCATCCAGTCTGCATTTCTCTGTAGCACAGGTGATGCCAAATCAGAAGCCGGAGGTCACAGAGCCACTGTCATGCCATGCCGTGTCCAGGCTGAGAAGCAAGTCATACTGGCCAGGGGGGTGCACCGACACCGCTATACTGCTCTAGCTGTGCCCTACATATCTGAATTAGCTTGGTATAGGGTGCGGCACCTGATACGTCTTCATGGTGCAGTGCATAGGCAAGACTTCAGACCCAAGTCCTCTCCTGCTGCCAGGATGCCCATAAAACATTTCACTATGGGAAGGCAGAGCCATCATGGCTAATTAAGTTTACAATTATCTGTAGCCTTGTCCTCCCTGATCTATTTCCTGTATTCCCTGTTGTGGTTGGTCGTTTTTTAATTATACTTCGACTGCATGTAGTTCAAGGCAGGAACTGGGAGTTTTTGCCTTCCACACATAACCTGGGAGGTGCCCTTATTCGTAGTAGACCATCTAGGCTGAGTGATCATCATGATGATGCAAATGGGTGCGGCTCCAATAATGGCATAAGATCTTAATTCAGAGGGAATGTAATCTAGTAGGGCTGTGTTGTGGAGTCTCCCTCTCTGGAGATATTCAAGACCCGCCTGGACAAGGTCCTGTGCAGCCTGCTGTAGGTGACCCTGCTTTGGCAGGGGGGGTTGGACTAGATGACCCACAGAGGTCCCTTCCAACCCCTGCCATTCTGTGATTTACGGTATTTTGACCAAATCGACCATAAGGTCGATGAATGTGCTGTATTTACCTATGTAGGTAGTAAGCAGTAAGAATTGCACGAGAAGAGTAAAACGAATTTTCTTAATATATCTTTATACAGTACGTAATTTTAAAAATAACTGTTTCTGGGTCAATTCTTTTCAAAGTACACTCCTGAGGAACGTGATCCTGTCCCCTTGAGTATCCACCACATGCCTATTTGTGTCAGTTTTGCCTTCTTCCAGCAAGGGTAAGATTTTTAAGTCTTTTGAGAGAAACAGCTGCAGAACTGATTTTAAACATAGAAGAGTCCTAAAAATACTTACACTTGCAAGCTGATTTCCTAAAACATTTTATCTGAAATGAGATGCCGTGGGGAGATACTTAGGTGTTCTGCATAGTGTAACTAACCAGCAGCTTTCCACAGATAACGTAGAAAAATTTGGGGGGGCGAGGTATGCCCGTAATTGCTAATGCGTAAACCAATTCCTTTGTCTAATTGTTTTAAGGGTAGTAACTCACCCCAAACTTTTACTGTTGCCTTATATTTAAAAACTTGATTCTAGGACTTATTTATTGGTGGATCCAAGTGAGCGTGAGGAACGCGTAATGGATGGCCTCCTTGTAATCGCCATGAATAAACACCGTGAAATTTGTACCATCCAGTCCAGTGGGGGGATTATGCTGGTAAAGGATCAGGTAAGTCTTTGCCTTGACTGGTCTTTCTCTTGTATATAAAGTAGTTCCTGCACTGTAATGTTGATATTGAAATATCCTTGACATTTGGAAGCTAAGAAATCAATTACTTGTCTGATATAATTGGAAAATATTATGTATTTTTAGTCCTAGCAGGAGAGCATAATACTGTGTATCATCCTGAAGAGCAGACGTAGAAAAGGCGTATTGTTTGGTCAGATACGCATCCCCTACCCCCCCAAGTGATTTGGATGAGGGAGTCTGTAAATTAATTCAGACTGCACTCTCGCGAGTAGCTAGAGGCTGTTGTATTAACCTTTTGCATCAACTTGTAGTGTATCCAGTCCCTCATACTGAGATGCCGTATTTTAAATGTTTGTGACTCCTGTGATGTTCTGTGGTTTTAGTGAAAAACATCCTGCTTTCATGATCGTAAACTGTTGCTGTATGTATAACAAACAGGTTCTGAGATGCAGTAAAATAACAGCTGTTAAGGTTGCAGAAATAACAGAACTAATTCAGAAAGCCTTGGAGAACGACCAGAAAGCTAGGTGAGTGTTTTGGGAAGGAAGGGAAATGGATATTTTGAAGAAACATACTAAAAAGTAATGTCAGCCTGTAGCTTGAACACCAGATTGGTTTTGCTTGTATTGGTTTTAAATAGCAAGTATTAGTATAAGTGAACTTGAAAACAGAAAGCATTTTTAAGTGTGAAAGATCCTGAAATAACATCTGTTGCTGAATGAGTAGGAAAGAAGGTGGGAAGTTCGGCTTTGCAGAATCTATACCGAATCAAAAGATCACTGCCTTCAAAATGGACAGCGCTGCTGTTGATACTAACAGTGTGGAAGAACAAGCAGAAGAAATCATCGCTAACGCTGACCCTCCTTCAGAAGTGTATCTTTTCTCTTGTATTATTCAGGGGAGAGCCAGGCTTCCCATCCCCTGCAGAGCACTACGAGAAGCTAGACAGCCATCTGAGATTCCTCACAGCTTAGGTAGCCTTACAGTCTTCAGAGGAAACACCATCATCATATTGGTTTTGGTTGTAACTGCTTTTAGGTAACTTTATTCCTAGCACAAAGTGCAAAACTGAGGTGTGAAGTGACCGGTGGTTACAGTAACTAGAGAGCTACTCTCTCTCAGCTCTCTGGTAAGGATGTTCTCCCCTGGGGAGAAAAGATAGAGCTTAAAAAACAACTGGTTTGCTCTCAGAATACAAAGAGTTTGCCAGCAAACACCAAGATTTTTCTTAACTACTCCAGTTTTGCCAAACCAATATTGCACACTCCGGGGACAGCCCAAATTGGGGAAGGAATAGAGAACTCCTGGGGAGACCTCGAAGAATCTGAGGTGGAAGAAGCCGCCGAAGAGGAAGGCGAAAGTGAGGCTGCTGCTTTTGAATGTCAGAAAATGGAAACTGAGGATACCGGTACGATGAGGGAAACTAAGAAGGGTAAGTATTTATTTATTGTGATATCAGATATGCTTGTTATATGACTTTAATAATAGTCTAGAATTAAAATGTGAAAGAGCTCCTTGGCAAGAAAGGGGAGCCATCATAGCCGCTTTCCACTTGAGTTACACCCACTCGCTACTTTCACTTCACCTGGTCACTTCTGTTTTCTTCAGAAGAAGACTTGATTTCTGTAGTACGTGGAGGGCTCCAAATTAAGCACTAGCCACTCTGTTTCTTTAAAAATGCTGTGGTTATTAGTTACAGAAGTTGTTTGTACAAAACTGATCACCAGTTTGTGGTTGGTTTGTTTAGATGAACCTATTGTACTCTCCAACAGTGAAGAGGAAGAAGTTGTCATTCTGGAACCAGAGGAGCTACCAAAGAAAACAAGGTAACTATCACATGATATTAGGAGGGGAAGCACCGGATTTTGGCAAGGCCAGAAAAGGTCTCAGCTGATCAAGGGGACTACACAGATAGCCGAGAATGAGGAAGCTTAAATCTAGGCCAGTTTGCCCTGTCCTAGGAGGTCAGTCATCCTGGCTGACCTGCAGCTCTCTGAAATGATTACGGATATTTGATATTATATATATGTATGGATATATATACATGGATATTATATATTAATCATTCCAAAGGCAGTGAGAGCATCAAAGTGGGTTTGAATCCACTGCTCCTTAGAGATGCTGTGGAGCTTTTACAGGCTATTCTAGATGCTAATCTTAAGTGTTATCTCCAAGAAGTGAGATTTATTGCTGTATTGCTGCAGTAGCCATGGAAACCCTCGTGGCTGTGTGTCATACACTTTCTAGAAACTAAGTTTGGACTTCACCCTGAGTGTGGTGGATGGTGCCGTGTTATGGATGGTCAGCCTGTGTTCTTTTGAAATAAAACCATTCGGTATGTTTCTTTGATACAAGTGTTGTTTGCTCACAGAACACAGACCAACTTGAAACAAGAAAATCCAAGTAAGAGAGCATTTAACAAAAGGAGAAAAAAGAAGAGAGCTGCTCATTAAAGCCATCATCTCCTTCAGAAATGCTGTATGATACATAATTTGGTCTATCATTACTAAACTTATTTTTGTAGATGTTATTCCCCCCCCCTCAGGTCCTGCTTTTATGTATATTTTATAAAACTATTGTACACAGCTTTAAATAAAAAAAATTCGCATGTAAGTGAAATTTCCATGGTTAGCATCCAGCTGCAGCAGAAACCTCACAAGTTGTACAGCATGAATTGCAGCGGCACAGTGCGCAGGTTTCCCTGCTGTTACTGAAGTGAGCTGTGTGCAGTCAGAGCTCAGGCAGCAAAAGGAACCGTGGCTCAGGTCTAATATCAGGAAAAGCTTCTTTGAATTAAGGTAGCGATTACCACGCCTTGGAAGTGTTCACAGAGGGAAAGGGTGTGCTGTGACTAAGACGTTCTTGCCCATGTTGCTCTCCTCTCACCTTTCACTGAAACTGCTTTGTATAAAAATCAAGAGAAATGCACGTACTTAATAAAATAGCGTAGAACTTCTGCAAAGCTGTCACAGAGAAGCAACTCGTACTTCAGCAGTGGAGTTTCTTAAAAAGTTTAATTAAATATTACATGCAACAGACAGGAATGCTTCTTGAACTAGATTCAAAGAACTGTGGTCTCAGTTTGGAATCGGGTAAAAACAAAGAGGCGAGGTTTCCAGAATCTCTGATCTAGCCGCTTTGTTCAAACACCAAGTCACTTTGGAAACATGCACATATTTACAAAAGCAAAGCAGGACTATTTTACATATGACCTTAGTATTTCATGAAATACGAACACGAGAGAAGTTACTGTTGCAGATATTACATTCCCCAAATAAGGTTTGGAATTTATAAAATTGCTCCCAGCCAAGCAAAGCTTTAATCAAGCCATGCAGTTTCAGAAAGGGAGCAACACAGCAAGCCCCGTTCCTCCAGGAGCTAAACTAGGGCGTTTTCTTAGTGTCAGTTCTTGCAACCCACAGTGGCTGTCTGTAGGTACAACAATGAGTGAAGAGTGAAGTTTCTCGTTACTTCTGCAGTACCACAAGACCTTAAACTTCCTCAGGAAAAAGAACGGTATTCTTTGCGCTGCTGTTTCTCTCTTCTTCATGTGTAACATCTCATACCCTACATTCCATAGAGGCTTTATTTTGAAAGGACTAGGGGAAGTTTAACGGGACAGGCAAAACGGTAGTACAGTACAACCTGGGATATTTTGCTCAACGCTTAATAGCAAGAGCTGGAAGTTCCCTATATTAACTTGGGAAAGCAAGAAGATGGAAAAAGATGGCACTTATCGCAGCAGCAAGAGCTGTCAGCGAGGAAGGAGGCACATAGTCCTGCTGGGCTGACATGCCAGTCCATGACTGAAGCATTTTTTTTTAGGCTGTGGAGGAAGTTGTAGTGGCCATGCTGAAAGTAAAGCTCAGGGAGCAAGGGCGAATTTTCCTCTGTGCTATGAGAGCAGTGACAGAACAACTTCCGTTGTGAATAGAGCAAGGAGACATTTCATGAAGCAGTAAACTAATACCACAGACCACTGAACTCCTTTCACTCCGGTACTCCTACTTGCTCTTTTCTGGGGAATATAATTCATAAGTTTCCTTTAAATTACTCCTCCACTGTTCGTATTTCTCAGTGGTCTTGGAGAGCTTGCAGCATACGCCACAAAAAAGAAGGGGAAGGCAGCACCCAGTTTCTCAGGAAGAGCGCTGTGCTCTGGTGTCCTCGCAGTCGCCAGTCAGCGTTTTGCGTTGCCCATCCAAGGTCACAAACTGATGTCGCAACTGTGGCAAACGTGGTCCTGTACATACAAACCCCCACTCCTGCGGGGTCAGAGCATTTCCCATACCAGACATGATACACGGCACAGTTTTTTTCCCCAACTTGTTTCAGCTTTTCAGTGGCAACCTACTGAAAATAAGCTAAATAAATGCTGTTGGAGAACATGGTAGGCCAAGGAGATACAGTTCTTCATTACACATTATAACATGTATAAAAGTGAAAGCGCATCCTAAAAAGCTCAGATTGGCCAAAAAAGGCAGCCTCTGCTGCACACTTTTGTCTTGATCAGTTTTGTGAGCGGGTGGGTTGATGGAGGGCTCCAACTGCAGAGCAGGGCTGGGGGCTGAACAGCAAGTTTTCAGTGACCAAGTCGAGACATGCGCGTTGTCGCGCTATAACGTGTGCTTGTCAGCTTGACAGAGGGCTGATGAGTTTTTCTATTTTAAATGCCCCACACCATGACAGCTGCTCAACATCTGTGAAGAATTCATACTGCTACCTGCGGGGTGTCCAGATAACCAGCCAGAGAGTACTGAATCAGCTTCAGGCTGAAGTGGCACAGGCTTCACAGGGCAGCCCTTGCCAAACAGCGTTAGAAATGAATGCCACTTTCAGATGGCAGTACTACCCCTCAGTGGCTTCAAGGTACTGGCAGGACCACTAACATCAGATGTAAAAACTGTTTATTCGGCAGCTTGGAAAGGGCTTAATTAAACCCACCTCCACGCACTCACTGCTTTACATGCAAAGAACAGCAAGTACAGGGCAGCACCGCTCCATTTACACAGGTTGAAGGTAAACATCCGCTTGATCTAATGCTGGTTATGTGCTAGTTTGCTTGTGTAACAGTTCTAGAACAACAGAAAAGTAAGACCAGTTGGTCTGCGTTTTTGCTGTGTGCTGCAGAGGAACCCTTTCCAAGCAAGAAGGGTGAACAGAATTCGTACCGCTCTGCACACAGCCCACCCGCGCCGGAGGACGGTCCCTCCTCCTGAGGGCACAGAGCAGTAGTTCACCCTCCTGCAGCCAGCCCCTCTGCCCCCCCTAAAGAGGCGCTGGGTAAGCAGACTGATGGCTGTCATTTTTTTTGGTAGATACTGATGAGCTTTCGGGACAGCTGACACGTCAGTGGGAACTCCATGGGTTCAAATTAGTTATACACTTTGTCTAGAAAATACCCTAAAGCATGACCATTTTCTACATACTGGGAGAGAAGAACAAACTAGTGGAAGAGATGAACAAACTGGTACGCTAGGTTTTAGCTGCGCGGTCCCTGCAGCAGAGCACTCAGCCTTTAACCTGATGGAGATCTGGCAACTCATTACATAGCAATCACGGCTTCCAGTAACTGGCACAGCCAAAAAAGCCTCACAAGAGTCGATTCCAGCAAGGTGTTCTCCTCATAGCTATATAGTTTCTTCCAGTATCGTAGCTATTAAGCCACATTTTGGATCTATACTAAGTCTCTGTTTAAACTAGACAGTATAAAAATGCTACAAATAACTGCTGTGGAGTCCAAGTCATTCTTGGAAGGAGAAAAGGCCCTACTATAATAATGCACTGCTAACATTTACGTTTAGTCTACAATTGGATAAGCAGTCTCAGACTTCACTTGGTCTGCATGGTTAATTCTGTGCTTGAAGAGAACTTTTTTTATAAAAACCCAGCTAAATATTTTAACAAGATTGCATGTACAAAAGATTTACATTAAAACCATGTAAAACTAACCTCATAATTAAGCTAATCAAAACCTGTATTAATAATCTGAGTGATCACATCCAGAATTTTGAACCACGTTTAAAACTGTACATAATTTTCTTGTAATATACATCTTTTTAAAAGATCAGTCTCTTGATTATTACAATAAGTTTAGTGTCTCTGGTGGGTCAATAAGCGATACTCCATGGTACCTACAGAGGGGAAAAAAAGACGCAGGATGTCATCTTGCTCAAGTGCCCTCTGCCATAAAGAGCACAGACACTGCAGTGAGGCACGTTTCTCACAAGGCCAGAAACGTTTTGGGGCTTGTCAGCTGCCATGCCGACACGGGTTTTTAGGAGCATTAGGTACCACCTCCTGTCTACCAACTGTAGGAACATCAAGAAAATCCCTCCCGTTTCTACCTGACAGTTCAGGTGGTGACAGCAGGCCTGGTGGTGAGCGCCAGGTATTGCTCAACAAAACGTTGTGCAAAAGCCTGCGGGGCCTGGTCACCATTTCCCTTCCATGGTAGATGTGGTTAGCCGAGTCCGACTGAAGACCCAAGACACAGCCCACCTCCCCACCCCATTAAGCAGTTACATGCTAGGACAACTCAGGTGGAACACACGAGCTGATCGTACGCCTCCACGGATAGATACTCACTTTGTACTCTTGTACTTTTCCCGTATGGACTGTTGCGTGTGCTGTGCTGCTTTGAGGTAGGTGTTGTGTAGGTCCATGAGGCAAGGCTTGATGTCTTCGAGGGTGTAGCCTGTCACTTTGCAGAGGGATTCGGGCTGAGGGAAAAAGGAAAGGCAGAGTGACATTCGAACGTTGCTGTTCGCTCATGCTGATGGATTTTTTAGCTTCCTCGTGAAACTGTTGTTCTAATGGGTTGGCAGTCTCCTTTTCCCAAGCACAAAGTAAGTAGCTTAATACTCACTGCTCGGATTTTAGCAGTTCATGTAGATTTACAGTAATCCTGAAAACTGTCATACTCTAAACAAGTATTCCTTTCCTCTGGTGCTTAGCCTTCCTTACTGCCCACATGCTCACCACAAGGAAGCTGCTTACAGCTTTGAGGTGGATCACCAGAACAGAGCGCATCAGTCGATGCCTCCTCCTTCCAAGAAAGGTGTCGTGTCCTCCCTCGCCATTTTCCAAATACCAGAGGGAGCAATCCCTGATTAACAACCTAGGGGTGCAGAGGGGCTGCGATTGCTGCAGCCCAGGCCTCAGCGTTCAGAACCGCGTACGAATGCGCTAAACATGCATAAAGGTGCGTGAAGGCTCAAGTTTTAGTGCTACGTACCCAAGTGTGTCCCGTGACCGTATAGCCTGCTAGATGAAATGCTGCGGCAGCAATAACTGATGGCAAGTATTTCAGGTAAGGATCCGCATCAATTAGACTTAGCTCCCCAAGGTACTGCAAGGGAAACGAGAGAAAGGGAAGATCTGCTTCCAAAAGGAAGTAGAAGAGCAGGTGACAGTTGCACTGGAACCCTAATTTAAGCTTCCAATCCTGCCGTCAGTTGGAGGAACAGCTTTTACTAGTTTCCACTTACCTTTCTTTTAGCATCTACTGTTAGCTACCGTGAAACAGTGTTCCCAGCGCATGGGTTTTCAACACGTTTCATATTTTGAGGATTTATAATATCTAGAGGGAAGAGTGTAGTCGGACCTGACCTCTGCACAATGAGACAAAGGTACCTGCCATACAGTTAGGATTTAATACAATTTCAGCTGAAACATTATCTGTGCTCTGCTTTAGAAATTAGCCTCTGGATTGAGAGCTCCGTGCTTGTTGAGGGGAAAACCAAAACAAAAGTCCTTTTCAGCCAAAGCGGGTGGGTAGGTGTGGTGGTTTTAGATAAGAAAGAGGGAAACATCTAGCAGTGAAACAGACCCCACATCAATCTCTGCCTGCTCTGAGTAAGCGTGCCTGAGCCAGGCCAAGTGCCAGCCTCTCCAGAGCTCTCCCAGAGAGTCTACAAGTTTAAAAATAGCAGGTGGCAGGGACGCCTGGACTGAAGAATCCTTTAGCATTTCTTTTCCACTGGGACTAGGAAACAGAGCCTGTAAAGTGCATTAATAGTAACGGAATTCTCTGGTTACAAGGGCCAAGCTAGTAATTCTTACTTACCATTGACAGGCTCTCCACTTTAGCGTTTGTCTGCTGATGTAGGAAATACTGAGTGAGGAACTGGTTGATTGTTGGAGCTGCCAAGTCAAACGACAAAACCTTCAAAATTAAGTGCTCCATCCTTAGAACCTGCTTCTTGGTATAGGTATCATCTGTGATGTAGACAAACTCTGCTACTTCAGGAGGGTAGATTTCTTCAAACTTTCTGCCAGGAGAAACAGTTACGAGCAAACAATTGAGTACTAGAAAACCAGATAACCAGCAACATTTAATGAAAGCCAGCATGGTAATTTAAATTCTGATTTGTGAAGTAGCTAGGCACTGTTACACCAAATGAGTTTGTTGCACTAGGTTCATTAGTTCTTAAATCAGCAGAATTTGAAATTACAGAGCTACAATAGCCTGATGTTTTAACACTAAGCAATTTGGGACTCGGAGTTACTGAAATGCCAGAATAACCCACTAAACTAATAATTGGTGCAAGCAAAACTTTCTTTTCCCATGCCTTGTGCATATTCCCTCAAATACTGTTTAGAAGCCTTCTGCTGCTGCAGCTAGAAATAACGAATCTTCACATTAGCTTGTGTCAGGAACAGTGGCCAGCAGGAGCAGGGAGGTGATCGTGCCCCTGTACTTGGCACTGGTG
>Ga0181612_139801_pt1 | contig 12160 bp, 9 predicted proteins | sample HoacroProtozoa21_FD_119630 | JGI IMG/M metagenome (GOLD analysis project Ga0181612, IMG submission 119630) | Hoatzin crop microbial communities from Cojedes, Venezuel. Combined Assembly of Gp0051906, Gp0051904, Gp0051908
TAGCTCTTTGAAGTTGCATTTCTCCACATGTTTGACTTACTCCAGTTAGTATATTTGTTTTAACTGCGGTTTCTAAATTCATTGTATGACCTGATGGATATTTTACATATAATCCATCATTTTTTAATAATTGCCAAAAATTTTATAATGATAAATAAATATAAAATGATATAATAAAATAAAGGAAGAGGTTATATGAAAAAGAGTTTATTAGGGATATCAACATTAACACTAGTTGGTTTATATTGTTTATTATCTGTTATTGTACTTACTGTATGTATATTAGTAAATATACCTATTGTATATGGATTAATTACATCCATAATTATAATAGTAATCCAATTTTTAATATCACCATTTATAACAGATATTATAATAAGACATTTCTATAAATCAGATTTTAATGCTGAAATACCAGCTTATTTAACTGATTTTATTAAAAGTGTATGTGAAAAAGAAAATATGAAATTTCCTAAAATAGGAATAATTGATGATGGCGGACCAAATGCTTTTACTTATGGTCGTAGAAAAAATGATGCAAGAATTGTTTTAACAAGAGGAATATTTGAATTATTAAATCAAGATGAAGTGTGTGCTGTAGTAGCTCATGAACTAGGACATGTTGTTCATTATGATATGTTATTTATGACATTTGCTCAATTAGTACCACAAGTATTGTATTTAATATATGAACTTTGTAAAAATTCATCTGATGATGATTCTAAATCAAAAGCAGCATATATAAGTATAATAGCTTATGTATTATATATAATATCTCAATATATAATATTATGGTTATCAAGAACAAGAGAATACTATGCTGATGAATATTCAATACAAACAACTAAAAAACCAAATTCACTTGCAAGTGCTTTAGTAAAAATAGGATTTGGTTTAAATACACAAAGTGAGGATTCAAAAAGAAGTACTAAAAATCTTGGTGCCTTGGGTATTTTTGATTCTAAAACATCAAAATCACTAATAGTATCTACAAATAATAATGTCGATGATAAAGAATCAATAAAAAATGCAATGAAATGGGAAATGTGGAATCCATGGGCATTTATATATCAATTAGAATCTACACACCCATTAATTTCAAAAAGATTAATAAATATTTCATCATATTCAAAAGAGTATAATGAAGAACCATATATCGCATTTGATTTAGAAAAACCAGAAAGCTATGCCGATGATTTTATAATAGAATTATTAATAAAATATATACCAGTTTTATTGCTTATCCTTGTATTTATTGCATATTGTGGCTTTGAAAGCAATATATTAGGTGCTTTACTAGGATTAATATGGGTAGGATCATTAGTAGTTAGATTTAAAAGAAGACATAAAAATAACTATGTAAAAACAAATATTAGAAATCTATTAGGAGAAGTTAAAGTATCAGATGTAACTTCTATACCATGTGAATTAGAAGGTAGTGTAGTAGGTAAGGGAGATCCTGGATATATATTTAGTGAAGACTTCATCTTAAAAGATGAAACAGGTATAATATTTTTAGATTATAATCAACCATTATTTATTTTAAATAAGATTTTTGCCATATTTAAATCACATAAATACATAGATAAAACAATTAAAATAAAAGGTTGGTATAGAAGAAGTCCAGTACCATATGTGGAAATATATACCATGGAAATAGATGGTAAAACAAAAAAAGTTTATACTTATGGAGTATCAATAGCACTATATATAATATTATCAATCCTATTTATTTTATCAATGTTTTTATAAAAAACTAATTTTATAATGATAAATAAATATAAAATGATATAATAAGACAAAGTAGGTGATTACATGCAATATATTAAACCTAAAGAACATGATGAAACTAACTATTACAATGGTGTTGATATAAATAACAAAGAAGAAGTAAAAAAAGCATATAACAAAATGTATGCTAAACATAGTTTTGTTACTTTAATAGCAATCATTATAATAGCAGCTTTAGGATTTATATTATTTGATTTTTATCGTGTAGTTAAATTAGAAGGTAAACCATTATTTGCTACATCTAAAGCAGTAGAAAATGGTACTCAATATAATGGACTAGGATATAGTGTCTTATATTGTGATAATGGAGAAAGATATGTAGGTGCTGTATTATATGAAAATTGTTTAAGTGCTGAAGAAGATTCTACTAACTTTAAACAAGTTTTATATAATCGTTTAACTAATTATGCTACACAAAATAATATACTTGATCAAAGTAACTTAAATAGTTTAACAATTAATGATTTTTCTATAGATGAAAGCAATGAAGAAGGTGGAACTGACTACTTAGTAGATGTAACAGTAGATTGTAAAAATGGTAATAACTGTTTTAAAACAGATAAAGAATTTGCAGATCCACTAAACTTTAAATTATATGCTAGATTCGATAAATATAATGATGTATATAGTATAATATATTTTAAAACAACTGGTGCCTATACAGAAAAATTAATAGAAGATTATACTCCTAAAGTAAAAGATTATTTAATTAAAAATGGTAATATAACTAATGTTGATAATATTAAATACTTTGATATATCATTAGTTGAAAACCATGGTAAATATAGCTTTAGAGGCACTACATATAATGATTCATATCTTATTGTAGTAAACTTTACTTGTAAAGATAATAGTAATACTTGTATAAAAGCATTTGATAATGAAGATGAAGATGGAGATTATTCTAACTTAACTTTTAGAGCATCAATGTTCTTAGATGAAAATAATAATATATCCTTACTAGGACCAAAAGAATATATAACTTTATAGACCTTTTTGGTCTTTTTTATTGTAATTTAATATATATAATGATAGAATTCATCTTGAATTAGTAGGTGGTATAATGTTTGATTTAGTATCTAATTATTCTCCATCAGGAGATCAACCTAAAGCTATCAAAGAACTAGTAGAAGGAATAAAAGAAAATAAAAAACATCAAGTACTTTTAGGAGCTACTGGTACTGGTAAAACATTTACTATTGCCAATGTAATTAAAGAAGTTAATAAACCTACTTTAGTACTAGCTCATAATAAAACTTTAGCAGGTCAATTATATAGTGAATTCAAAGAACTATTTCCAAATAATCATGTAGAATATTTTGTATCATATTATGACTATTATCAACCAGAAGCATATGTACCTCAAAGTGATACATATATTGAAAAAGATGCTTCAATAAATGATGAAATAGATGAATTAAGACATAGTGCTACAAGTTCTTTAATAAATTATAATGATGTTATAGTAGTTGCATCAGTTTCATGTATCTATGGTATAGGTGAAAAAGAAGAATATGAAAATATGACACTTACAGTTAAAGTAGGTGAAGAAATAGATAGAAATACTATTCTAACTAAATTAGTAGATATGACTTATGAAAGAAACGATTTAGATTTTCATCGTGGAACATTCCGTGTCCGTGGAGATAATATCGATATCATTCCTGCTAATGAAAAAAGTCATGGTATAAGAATTGAATTATTTGGTGATGAAGTAGATAGAATAAGTACATTTGATCCTTTAACAGGTACTATCATTCAAAATAAAAAAAGTATTACTATCTTTCCGGCATCTCACTATGTAACTAGTTCAGAAAAACTAAAAATTGCTATATCTCGTATTGAAGAAGAATTAAAAGAAAGATTAGAAGTCCTTCATAATGAAGGCAAATTACTAGAAGAACAAAGATTAAAAGAAAGAACTAATTATGATATAGAAATGCTTAAAGAAACAGGATTTTGTAATGGTATTGAAAACTATACAAGACATCTAGCTCTTAAAGGACCAGGTGAAACACCATCTTGTTTAATGGATTTCTTTCCTAAAGATTTTTTACTAGTAGTAGATGAAAGTCATGTAACCCTTCCTCAAGTAAGAGGAATGTATAACGGTAATAAAATGCGTAAACAAACATTAATAGATTATGGTTTTAGATTACCTAGTGCTGCTGACAATCGTCCATTAAAATTTGCAGAATTTGAAAATAAAATAAATCAAGCAATTTATATCTCAGCAACCCCAGGTGATTACGAGCTTGAATTAGTTAATCAACACTATGTTGAACAAATAATAAGACCTACTGGTTTGCTAGATCCAACTATTGAAGTTAAAAAGACTGAAGGTCAAATAGATGATATTATAGAACAAATAAATAATATTAAAGCTAATAATGAAAGAGTCTTAATAACTACATTAACTATTCGTATGGCTGAAGAATTAACAAATTACTTAAAAGATGTAGGTATTAAAGTAGCATATTTACATAGTGAAGTAAAAACATTAGATAGATTACGTATTATTCAAGAATTAAGAAAAGGTAAATACGATGTCTTAGTAGGTATTAATTTACTTAGAGAAGGTTTAGATATTCCTGAAGTAAGTTTAATATGTATCTTAGATGCTGATAAACAAGGATTCCTTAGAAGCGGAAGAAGTTTAATTCAAACAATTGGTAGATGTGCTCGTAATGCGAACGGTCATGTTATCATGTATGCTGATTATATAAGTGATGCTATGAATGAAGCTATAACTGAAACCGAAAGAAGACGTACTATTCAAGAAAAATATAATGAAGAACATCATATTATACCTAAAACAATAATTAAAGAAATAAGAGAAGTAATAAGTAATATCGATGAAGTAGAAGAAAAAGAACAAGAACAATTAAGTCCTAAAGAAAAACAAAACCTAATGATAAAAATAGAAAATGAAATGAAATTAGCAGCTAAAAACTTAGATTTTGAAAGAGCGATGGAACTAAGAGATATATTATTTGAATTAAAAAGTGAATAATATCAATTTTATATGTTATACTATAAATGATAAAAGGGTGTGATACAATGCAAACAATATATATATTTGGTCATAAAGTACCTGACACTGATTCAGTATGTGCAAGTATTGCATTATCTTACTTAAAGAATCAACAAGGTCTTAAAACTGAACCACGTTTATTAGGAGAATTAAATAAAGAAACTAAATTTGTTCTAAATTATTTTAATTTTCCAGAGCCTAAATTTCTTAATGATGTTAAAGTTCAATTAAGAAATATGCATTATAATAAAAATGCTATGATAAACGAACATGTATCTATTTATACTGCTTATCGTAAAATGATAGATATGAGTATTACTGGTATACCTTTAATCGATGATGATAAAAAATTAACTGGATATATCAATATGAAAGAAGTATCTAAATATTTAATAGATGGCGATATAACTAAATTAGATACATCATATCAAAATATAATTGAATCTTTAAATGCTAATGAAGTCTTAAGATTTGATGAAGAAATAAAAGGTAATATAATAGCAGCTGCTTATAAAAGTGCAACTTTCTTAGATAAAGTAACACTAAAAGAAGATGATATCTTAATAGTAGGAGATCGTTATCGTATTCAAGACTATGCAGTTAGTTCTAAAATAAAATTAGTTATCTTAGTAAATAATATCTTTTTACCAGAAGATTTATTAGAAAAAGCTAGACAAAATAAAGTTAATGTTATTAGTGTACCTATGGGAACATTCAAAGTAGCTAATATGGTAAAACTATGTAACTATGTTAAATTACTTAAAGTAGTAGATTCTCCAGTTACTTTTGATATAACTGATTATCGTGATGATTTTGTTGAAATAAGTTCTAAACTAGGACATACTAACTATCCAGTAGTTAATAAAAAAAACATATGTCTTGGTATGATAAGTATTATAGATATTAATAATTATATTAAAAAACAAGTTATCTTGGTAGATCATAATCAAGCAACACAATCTGTAGATGGCTTAGAAGAAGCTAATATATTAGAAGTAATAGATCATCATAACGTAAGTACACTAGGTACTACAACACCTATTAACTTTAGAATAATGCCAGTAGGATCCACATGTACAATAATATATCAACTATATAATGAAGCTCATATAGAAATACCATCTAATATAGCAGGTATCATGTTATCAGCTATCTTATCAGATACTCTAATATTTAAATCTCCTACTACTACAGATATGGATAAAATAGTAGCAGAAAAACTAGCAGTAATAGCTAATTTAAATATCCAAGAATATAGTACTAAAATGTTTAAAGCAGCTTCTTCAGTAGAAGGAATGAGTATAGACGAAATGATTCATTCAGATATGAAATCATATAATTTCGATAATTCATCATTAGCTATAGGTACTCTGGTTACATTAGATTTTGATGAAATAAATAGAAGAAAACAAGATATAATAGAATCTCTAAATCATATGTGTTCATTTGGTAACTATAAAATAGCTATTTTCTTTGTAACAGATATTATAAAAAATGGTTCCTATATATTTTATAACGAAGAAAGTAAACCTATTATAGAAGAAGCTTATGGTATAGAAAATATCTTAGAAGGTACATACTTAGATGGTGTAGTATCTCGTAAAAAACAAATGTTACCTCCATTACTTGAATTAGATGAAAGGAAATAAATTTTATTTTCTTTTTTTATGTATGTTATAATTTAATTGGTGATAGTATGCAAGCATTAGTAACTGGAGCATCTTCTGGTATAGGAAGAGATATAGCTATATATTTAAGTAAATTAGGATATGATATAGTTCTAGTAAGTCGAGATAAAAAAGAACTAGAACATACTGCTAGTAAAATTAAAACTAATACCGAAATATTCACTTGTGATTTAAGTAATAAAGAAGAATGTTATAAATTATATAATAAATATCAAAATAAAATAGATGTCTTAGTAAATGGTGCGGGTTTTGGCTTATTTGGTAATACATGGGAGACAGATATCGATAGAGAATTAAATATGATTAATTTAAATATTGTTGCTGTCCATATCTTAACCAAACTATTTTTAAAAGACATGCTAAAAAAAGATAACGGCTATATTTTAAATATATCTAGTAGTGCTGGTTTTTTAAGTGGACCATACTTAAATACATACTATGCTACTAAAAATTATGTAACTAAGTGGACAACAGCTATTTATGAAGAATTAAGAAGAGAAAATAAAAAAGTTCATATAAGTTGTTTATGTCCAGGACCTGTAGATACTAACTTTAATAAAATAGCAGGTGGCTCTTTTACTATGAAAGCGCTAAGTAGTGAATATGTAGCTAAATATGCTATAGATAAAATGTTTAAAAATAAATTAATTATAATACCAGGGTTTACTACTAAATTAGGGATCTTCTTTAATAGATTTATTCCTACTAAATTATCATTAAAAATAGTTTACAATATTCAAAAGAAAAAGGGTGATAAATAATGTTTGGTGTAACATTTAAAAACTTACCAGCAGAATATGTTTTCGCTGGCTATAGCATTCGAAAAAGTTTAACTAAAGTAAGTAGAGTAGTAGAAGGTAAACTTATCTATGACACCTTTGTTTATACTTATATAGATAACTATTTATCATTTTATACACTAATGGAAAATGGTTTATATAAAAATGTCGATGCTAAAATAGAAGTCCCAGAAGCTACCGGTGAAGATATAATAAGTAAACATTTAGGTAGTGGTAATGTTGATACATCTGACTATGATAATCTTAATAAAGACAATATAGTGGGTGTCTTTGGACCTCGTAATATAGAAACACTAATAAAACAAGTCGATGAAATGAAGAAAAAAGATAACACTCAAGATATCTCTTTAGAAGCTATATTAGATGTTAAAAAACAATATATGGGTGTTGAAATAAATGGTGTTATCAATAACTTCAACTCTTTACTTAAATATTCTAAAGATATAATAACAATTCCAGCTATTAAAAGTGGACCAGAAGATAACTACCATTCTATTATAGGAGATGAATTGGATTTCTATGACTTTCTATCTAATAAAGATAGTGATACTATAGTAAAAGATTTAAAAATATTAGCAGATAGTATAGACGGAGTAGGTAATATTAAACAAGGAAAAGAAGAAATAATTAAAAATATCTTAAATAATCCACAAGATCAATAAAACGTTGATCTTGTTTTTACTAAATAACTAATTTACAAAAAAAGATTAAATGATATAATAAAAATGTTTTTTGAAAGGAACTTCGATATGGAAGAACATAAAGGATATAAAGCTTTTAATGGAAATAGAACTAATGCTTATGGTATTCCATTTGAAGAAGGAAAAACATATTCTGTAAAAGGAGATATTATACCAGGCAAATACAGTAAAGAAAAAATGAATGGTTATCATATGAGTGAAGAAATATGTAATACATTTAGATATATAGATATTCCCAATAATGGTATAGAAATAGCATCAGTAACAGGTTTTGGTAACTGTAAATATTTTGAAGACAATTATTATGGCTATTATGACATGTATGTCTGTGAAAATCTTACTATTAATAAATTCTTAAAAAGAGAAGAATATATTGATATAATTTTAAATGAATCAGAATATGAAGTTATTAAATTTATTAGAACATGCCCATTATCATATGAAGAAATAATTCTATTTTGTGCTAAATTCCATAATAATAAAAATATTTTAAATGCAATATGTTATCATCAATTAAATATTAAAGATATATATGAAAAGAATTATAAACCAAATGATATCTTAAAGAAGGTGTTAAAAAATGGATAAAATAATTATCAGAGGAGCTAGAGAAAACAACTTAAAGAATGTTAATCTTGAAATACCTAAAAATTCTCTAGTTGTCATGACAGGAGTATCTGGAAGCGGCAAAAGTAGTCTAGCATTTGATACAATCTATGCCGAAGGTCAAAGAAGATATGTCGAAAGTTTATCTAGCTATGCAAGACAATTCTTAGGAGGTACTAGTAAACCAGATGTTGACTCAATAGAAGGATTAAGTCCAAGTATTAGTATAGACCAAAAAAGTACTAATAATAATCCTCGTAGTACAGTAGGAACTGTAACTGAAATATATGATTACTTAAGACTACTATTTGCTAGAATAGGAACACCATATTGTCCTAATCATCATATTCCAATAAAAAGTCAAAGTATAGAAGAAATGACTAATAAGATAATGGCTTTTGAAGAAGGAACTAAAATCGAAATAATGGCTCCAGTAGTAAGAGAAGAAAAAGGAAGTCATAAAGAATTATTAGATGATTTAAGAAAAAAAGGCTATTCTCGTGTTAGAATAAATGGCGAAGTAAAAGATTTATCTGAAGATATTAAATTAGAAAAAAATAAAAAAGATACTATCGAAGTAATAGTAGATCGTATTAAAGTAAAAGATAGTGAAAGAAGTCGTATCTTTGAATCAATAGAAACGAGTACTAAATTAGCAGAAGGCCGTGTCTTATTTAATATAATAGGTCAAGAAGAAATCTTAATGAGTGAAAACTATGCTTGTATTCACTGTAATTTTTCTATGCCACTATTAGAAACAAGAATGTTTTCCTTTAATTCCCCTTGGGGAGCATGCCCAGAATGTAATGGACTTGGAATGAAAATGAAAATATCTGAAGAACTATTATTAATCCCAGAAAAATCTATTAGAAATGGTGGTATTAAAACAGTTACTCAAGATCAAAATACCCTATTTACAGAAATAGAAACGGTAGCAAACTATTATGATATAGATTTAGATACTCCAATAGAAAAACTAGATCGAAAAAAACTAGACTTAATATTATATGGAACACCAGATATTATGGATTACAAATATATATCTCGTAATGGTAATGTTCGTACTAAAAGTGACTACTTTGAAGGAATAATCCCTCAATTAGAAAGAAGACAAATAGAAACATCAGCTAACTGGATAAGAGAATGGATAGAAGGATTCATGATAGAACAAGAGTGCCCAGTATGTCATGGTAAAAGACTTAGAGATAACGTTTTAAATGTCTATATAAATAATAAAAATATCTATGATATGACAGCACTAAGTATTAGTGAATTATATAAATTTATAAACAATTTAAAATTAAATATAGAACAAAAAAAGATAAGTGAACTTCTTATAAAAGAAATATCTAATAGATTAGAATTTCTAAATAATGTTGGCTTAGGTTACTTAACACTAGCTCGCTCCGCAAGTACTTTATCTGGCGGTGAAGCTCAACGTATCAGACTAGCTACGCAAATAGGTAGTAAATTAAGTGGTGTCTTATATGTCTTAGATGAACCTAGTATTGGCTTACATCAAAGAGATAATGAAAAATTAATAAATTCTTTAAAAGAAATGCGCGACTTAGGAAATACTCTTATAGTAGTAGAACATGATACTGATACTATGCTAGCAGCAGATTACTTAGTAGATATTGGCCCAGGCGCTGGAACAGATGGTGGTAATGTAGTAGCATCTGGCACTCCAAAAGAAGTAATGAACAATAAAAATTCGTTAACAGGTAAATACTTAACAGGTAAATTAAAAATTGATGTTCCTCAAAAAAGAAGAAAAGGTAATGGTAAATATCTTGAAGTAAAAGGAGCTAAAGAACATAATTTAAAAAATATAAATGTTAAATTTCCTCTAGGCAAATTTATTTGTGTAACTGGAGTATCTGGAAGTGGCAAAAGTACTCTAGTAAATGACATTTTATATAACTCACTTGCTAAAAAAGTATATAAATCAAAAGTCTTAGTAGGTAAAAATAAAGAAGTAAAAGGACTAGAAAATATTGATAAAGTAGTTCATATTACTCAAGATCCAATAGGTAGAACTCCACGTAGTAATCCAGCAACCTATGTAGGAGTCTTTGATGATATTAGAGAAGTATTTGCTAATACTAAAGAAAGTAAATTAAGAGGATATGCTAAAAATAGATTCTCATTTAATGTTAAAGGAGGACGCTGTGAAGCATGTTGGGGAGACGGAGTAAAAAGAATTGAAATGAACTTCTTACCAGATGTTTATGTCCCTTGTGAAGTATGTCACGGAACTCGTTATAACACTGAAACACTAGATATTAAATATAAAGGAAAAAGTATTTCAGATGTTCTTCATATGCGTGTTAAAGAGGCTTTAGAATTCTTTGATAATATTCCTAAAGTAAAAAAGAAATTACAAGTAATGTATGATGTTGGTTTATCATATATAGAAATAGGTCAACCAGCACCAACTCTATCCGGTGGTGAAGCAAGTCGTGTTAAACTAGCTAAAGAATTACAAAAAAAAGCAACTGGTAAAAGTGTCTTTATCTTAGATGAACCAACTACAGGACTTCATACTGATGATATAAAAAAATTATTAGTAATCTTACAAAATATAGTAGATAATGGTGATACAGTAATTGTTATTGAACATAACTTAGATGTAATAAAAGTTGCTGATTATATAATAGATTTAGGGCCTGAAGGCGGAGATGATGGTGGCCAAGTAATAGCAACAGGTACACCAGAAGAAATAACTAAAGTAAAAGAAAGTTATACTGGTGAGTGGTTAAAGAAGGTGCTTTAATGGTAAATTTAGATATTAAAAAACAAACTAAAAATAATCCTAATATTAAAAGATTAGAATTAGAATATAAAGATTTAAATTATATAATAATAAACTTTATAGAAAAAGTAATAGATGTTAATGGTAATATATATGAATATAGTATTACAGAAGAACTAACTAAAAAAATAAATAATATAATATGGGAATATAAAGACATAGATGAATATGACTACTGGCCAGATAAAAGTAAAGATCATAAACCTCTTTCTCCTATGTGGCGTATTGCATGGTATGATGAATTTGATACATACTATCATAAAAGTGGTGCTTTAAAATATCCAGATAACTTTATGGACTTAGTAAATATTTTAAAAGAATTAAGATAGATATATGTTATAATAATAATAGAGGTGTATAAGATATGGTTAAAAGAAATAATGAAGTTAAAGATGCTGAAATAGAAGAAATAAAAGAAAAAACAAAAAAAGAAGAAGTAGAAGAAACAACAGTAATAAAACCAGAAGTAAATAATCAAAATAAAAAAACAAATACTTTCTGTTTACTAGGATTTATTTTTTCTTTAACAATTTCATCTACTTTAGGTCTAGTCTTTTCTATTTTAGGACTTAATGAAATTAAAAAGAATAATGAAGATGGTAGGGGTTTAGCAATAGCAGGTATCATAATAAGTATTATAAAAATAATATTTGCTATTATTTATTTAATATTATTTGGTGGCTTAATTATTAAAGCTGTAGAATATCAAGAAAAATTATGTCCTA
>Ga0181612_181947_pt1 | contig 12159 bp, 8 predicted proteins | sample HoacroProtozoa21_FD_119630 | JGI IMG/M metagenome (GOLD analysis project Ga0181612, IMG submission 119630) | Hoatzin crop microbial communities from Cojedes, Venezuel. Combined Assembly of Gp0051906, Gp0051904, Gp0051908
AGCTCGTGGCTCTTGTTGCCATGGATGTTAACAACCATACCCACACCACAAGCGTCGTGCTCATACTCTGAATTGTACAATCCTTTTCCAATCATTTGAATGCTATTTTAATTAATAAATCCGTAATGTTCTTTAAGACAAACCCGACCCAGTCGGGGCAGCTCTTGACAGAGGGTCTTTAAGTCAAACCCGGCCCAGCCGGGACCGCTCCTTGCGGTGAGCTATACTGCATCGGCTCGCCGATGCCACCTCTCACTGCACGGCCTGCCGTGCCACCTCTCACTTAGCGAGCTTGCTCGCATTATCCAGCCGGGACCGCTCCTGCGGTGAGCTTTGTAACTTAAAAAGCGATTTTGCTTTCATTTCGGGTGCAAAGTTACAGCTTTTTAAAGCAAAGTGAAAGCAAAATCGCCGATTTTTTGAACTTTTTGTCAGTAACTTACAGATTGTAATAAATAAACACTCGAAAACTGACAATTTGCAATGATTTTACACCAAAAAACTGACAATTTGTAAGTTTGTAAAATTTTTTGTCAGCAGGCTGTTTTTGGATACATTTTTATAGTAAAAACGAACTTGCCTTCAGAGGCATACACCCCTGAAGGCAAGTTAAACTATCCGATTACTGAAATTACTTCGAGAGGAACTCGAGAACTTTTTTCAGGCTCTCGGGCTTTTTCCACTTAATCTTGTTTTCTTTCAAGAATGCTGGCCACTGTGCCTTCTTCTCCTCGCTGAGACATTCCTCCACAGATTTCTTGTCGGCATCTATTTGTACGCCGTTAATAACAAAATAATACTCTTTCACCAAAGGAATGGCATAACCATCGTTCTTTTCCTGAAGCATCTTGCCTAATTCAGGCATGCCGATGCCGGCCATATCAAACGATGAAAGGTTTCTTGTGGAAGAGGAGGTGAGGTCAGCGCCGTAAGCCCCGGTACCGCTCTTGCGTATCCGGTCAAAAGCCCCGCGTTGCAGCAGCAGAAGCACATTAGTGCCGTTGCTGTCAAGAATCTGCATCAGTTTATGGTTGCTGAAGATATAGGCGTCGCTGCCTATCTCCACCCTTATCACACCTTTGTCGGGAGTTTGGCATACCCTTCCATCGCTATTGATGAAATGAAGCACATTGCCACTAAGGTGCACATTAAGCAAAGACTCACTCTTCTCGTTATTCTCAGAATACACCGTGCCAGAGGTAAAACTCTCATACAGGTAGGGCCATTTCGTGTTGGGCTCGAAAGAGTCGGCAAAGGCCGACAGTACGAGGGTAAGTGCCACGGCTGCAGAAAAAATACGTTTCATAATTATTCCTCCTATTGTTTTATTATTCCACCACCAAGGTCTGCGACTTCACCATACCGTTGGCGAATTTATATTTCACAACGTTCACACCCTTCTGCGGCACATCTAAGCGGATACCGGAAACGGTGTAGTACTCTGCGGCCTCCGCACTTTCCACAGGCAGCTCGTTGATAGCGGCAGAGGAAATCACCTTTATAGTAAAGGTGCGGGATATGGAGTGACCGTTGGTTGTGTTGGTGGCTGTAATTGTAACCGTGATAGTAGAGCCGTAAGTCTCACTGCTGAGTGTCTCGGTGGTAACAAGTTGTCCGTCAACAATCGTAAAAGGAACAGCATTTTTACGGTGTGTTCTGATATTATATTCACCCTCTATAGTGTAAGTGTAGGTGGGGTTTGTTGCCTCGCTCTCCACAGTTACATCACCCACGACCGTGGATGCCGGCATACCCTCTGTCACACTGGTGTTTGACAGGATGATATTGCTCGGATACTCCGAGGGAGGACGGATGCCCACGATAACGCTCTGATAGCTCGGGTCGCTATAGTCCATGTTCATTGTCAGGTCCTTAAGGCCGTTGAGTTGGAAATAACCATTGTTGCTGCCGCCCCAGCCCCAGTTCACATGATAGGTACCGCTATTTGCAGAATAACCGTCGATATTGAAACAGTGACCATAGCCGCCGGTGGCATCATAGCCGCTAAGACATACGGCACGGCCGTTGTTGAGCTCATTCATAATCAACTCCTCCCAGTCGCCGCTGTAGCTGTCGCGGGCATAATATGTAACTGAGTTGGGATAAGAGAAATTACGTTTCAATGCCGATGCGATATATTTGTCCTGAGTACCCGAGCCTGTGGGGGTATAACCCATATTCACCGACACGCCGCAATGATAAAGCAGCTTTGCCACATCGTCCTTGCTGTTGGCGCCAGAGAGGATATTACTCCAATTGTAGGCATCCTCGTTATCGTAATTGATATACAGGTTGCCATACATCTCGCAGTTATAGCTGTATTCGCCTGTAGGACGGGCAGGATACTGCTGCACCGACATCGCCTGTGCCATAGCCACAGCCACACAACCTACGATGGCCTGTCCATTGATATTATCCGAAGGACAATACTTGTTGTAGGGGGAGGACTGATTCCATTTAACTGAAATAAGGGGTTCTACGTCTGACGACGATGACGATGCCAATGTGCGGTTGGCACTCATCACACTTTTGCCGCCTACAGACACTGCCGCAGCTTTACAGTAACGGATTTCCTTGCATATCGTGTTCATCACGCCACGCATATTCTCCGGCTGACCCTCAATGACATACCGGCCCTCATCGGAGAAGGCGAGCACAGGGCCACAATTGTCATCTGCCGACACCAGTACCCAACCGCCTTGCTCATACTGCACCACATAATAACACAGCGAACCGTTGTTTTCCACAGGAGTAACAGTGGCAGAGCCGGTATCCACAGAGGGGAAAGACTTCGACATCTGTGCCTTGGCAAGGGATTGGGCACGCACACTGGTTATATCACTTGCGCTGGCAGTGGCGAAAGCCGCGGTGGCAGCAATAAATAAACATAAAAACTGTCGTCTCATAATAGTTGAAATTAAAAAGCCCCCTACCCGCGGCAAGGCCACAAAGGCCTGCCGGAGGAAGAGGGCATAGATTTTAGAATATTACTTGCTTACTCTTATATGACGGCTCAATGACTTGTTTATCTTCTTAGAAACAGTCTTTGAGGTCTTCTTAGAGAATGTTGTTGACATTTTGTATGACTTAGCTGCTGAAGTAGCCTTAATGAACGAAGAGGCTGTAATAACATCATTCCAACCAACCTGTGTTTCGCCACTCTCATCAAACAGATAGAAACCATACATCGCGTCAGCGGTAATGGTACCGTCGGCATTGATTGTAAATACTATATTGTCTGCACTGACTGCGCTGAATAAATAAGCCTGGTATTTAGTACCTGTTGATGAAGAGGTTACATAACAAAGGAACTGACCGGAAGGAACGTAAATCTTGCAAGCTGTAAGGTCGTATGTGGCTGAAAGTACAGTGTTGTCACGGAACATATTATAAATAGTCAAACCATTCTCTGTGCTTTCATCCAAAGCAATGATGATGTTACCATAATCTTGCATACCACTGTCTTTATCAAAATACGATGTGGCCTGCCAGTTGAAAGTACCTGTGATATCCTCAACGCTCGGTACGAACAGAGCCCAAGAGAAATCATTTGTTGTTTCGTATGAGCTGTTGGGGTTGCCATAGACATCAAAGAGAACGCCCTCGTTGATAATCACTCCAACATAATCTCCTGCTGCGGGAGCCTCTGACAAAGTAACCGTCAATGTACTGTCCTGAACAGTCCAGTTAGCAACAGGCAAATTGATGATTGTCTGCTTCGATTTGCTGTAATACTTCACTTGAATGTCACCATCCTTTACACTATAGTCGTTACGGTAAATGTCGAATTCGAATTTGAATACCACCTTAAACTCTGAGTAGTCAGCGAACACATAACCGTCTTCGGGGCTAACGACATCATCCTCAGAGATTTCCCAGCTCTGATAAGTCTTCTGAACGTATGGACCACTAATCTTACCAGTGTAATCGTTCATCTTGCTTGTCACAGCCGAGTTTACATTGCCCTTGAGGTCTTTGACGAAACCTTTACCAATGCCGAAAGCAGCAATCTCGCCAGCTACCAAGTCCGGGAATGTCACTGTCACCGTATTGGTTCCAGCAACAATGTTTACAGTGGCGTCTCTTACAGAGTCAGCATTCCACTCCTTATAGAAATAGGTGGTATATGCCGTAGTGTCTGCAATTTCGATTTCCTCCGAGAATGTCAAAGTAATGCTGCCGGCATCGGCGTCGGCCTCCCAACTTTCAAGGTATGGGGACACACCGTCGGTGGTGCTCACTTCTAATGTTTCCATCGTGCCTAAGATGCCATTGCTGTCGCCAGCCACAGCATAAATGACGTATGAAATATTAGGGTCGGAAGTTATCGTTACTTCAGTGGATGGTTCATCTGCCGTTTTTATAACAGCACTATAAGCTCCGCTCACGGTGCCTTTATAGACTGACTCCGCTGTTATATCCTCATCATATTCGCCCTCCACCACAGCATACGAGTAATACTTCGCTGTTGAGGCAGGAGTAACGGTAAAGGTGTAGGAAGAGTCTTGACAACTAACCAGTTGAATTGCGACCGACGGGCCGGAGCCGAAGCTCTCTGTAACCGGTGCATCCCATTTATTACAAGATGTAACAAGCAAGAGGGATGCCAAAGTCATAAAATATAATATCTTTTTCATATCTCTCTAATTTAATTTGTTATTTCTGCAGTGTGAATACTGCTCCATATTGATAAATACAATACCAACCGGCACTTGAAGTGGCAGCCTCGTCAGTATATGCGTGAGCGCCAAACCAGTCACGAATGGTTATAGTTGTCGTACCCGAAGCAGCACTGTAATTAATATAACCAACGATGTAATCGGTGATATCCTCATCACCATCTTCGCCAAACCAACCTTCAAGACGTACCACCGGGTAGCTGGAAGAAGAAGCCGTTATCTGGTTCACTGGTATGTGAAGCTCGGCGGTGATATTACCGTCAGTATCGGTAAGCTGATCCACGACATTACCATAAACAGGATAAGCGGAGGACTGACCGCCTTTTGCGAACGGATAGATCCAAACTACTGTCGGGTCGTCAGTATCCTTAGTAAACTCTGCTGTCCAATCCTCTGCCTCACCGCTGAAGTATGAAACGGCAGTAGCATTGTAGGTTCCAAGGAGATATGCCAACGGGTGCTCATCGTCGGAAATGGTAACGAAAATGGTGTCCATAGCACCAAGGTTGCCATTCTGCGGGTCGTAGAGGCGCAAGCCAAACACAACGTCACCCTCATACTCGTCGTTATCAATAATTTCAACGTTGATATACTTTGTATAAATGGAGTCACCAGTGAATGTCAGCTGATTAACGTTGTCAACTAAATTAAAATGCTTACCCTCTATGGCGGGTTTGTAATTCTTGGCTGCGACAGAGGCAGAGTCTAAGAGGTCAAATTTTACGGAACCGGAATGACCGGGCATCGACACTATCGAAACAGGAACATTCAATTTTCCTCCCGTCTCACTCACACTCATCGTATTGCTCGTGAAAGCATAGAAAGAGTCTCCGCTGTTAAACGAGGGCTGGTCGTTGTTCTTGCAAGAGGCAAATGCCAATACTGCAACGGCTGCCAAGGCGTAAGTTATATTCTTTAATATTTTCATTGTCGTAATCTTTAATATTAATATCCAGGATTCTGTACCATACTAGGATTGGCATCCATCTCTCTCTTTGGTATAGGCATTGCCCACATATAGCTCGGATAAGGCACATCCTTGTTAGACACGTCGTCGAAATCTGTACGGGTCAAAGACCTGTTGCAACGGGCGTAGTCAAAGGCGATGTGACCCTCGAAGAAAAGTTCCTTGCGGCGGTCGGTGAACACACCCTCAGTAGTGGCGTTGCTGGCTTTTGTGCCACGGGCAGCTGCCAAGGTCTCAAGGTCTGCCTGTGCAGAGCAGCCAGGAATGGAAGCACCTTTCAACAGAGCCTCTGCCCTATTGAGATACATCTCTGCGATGCGGATGATAGGAACATTGGTCTGTTTGGGGTCTGCACCCTCCTTGCCGGCATATTTGGTGCAGAAGATGTCACCATTGTTAGTATAGAAGAATTTCTGACGGATGTCGCCATCGGCAAAAAGGTCATAAAGGTCTGAGGTGGCACAGATATCACCATAGCCATCCTCACGGGTAATGTAAGGAAGGTGAGTCCAGCCCGAGTCATCCCAATAGTCGTTCTTCTGTGAACCATAAACCTCGAATATCACCTCACCTCCGGTAGGAGTAACGTCAGAGGCGTAAGAGTTGATATAGGCATCACCTGACATAAGAGCATATTTTCCACTGTTGATAACCTCTGTGGCATAATCTGCTGCCTTCTGCCACTTTTCCATATAGAGATACACGCGTGAAAGCAAGGCCTTGATCGACCATTTAGAAGCTACGGCGGCAGGGTCGGTAACGCCAGAGCGTGAAAAGTCTGAAGAAATCAAACTCTCGGCCTCCAAAAGGTCCTTTTCAATCTGATTGTAAACAGTCTTCACACTAGCGCGGGCAGGGGTGCCGTTTTCGGTAACTGTAACCACAGGCACACCGAGGGTGTCGGTGTTGTTGTTATATGGCTGGGCATACACACAGATAAGGTTGTGGTATGACAGGGCGCGCATAAAGAGGGCCTCAGCCTTCAAGTTGTCGAGATCCTCCTGAGTAACGTCATCTATTTTAAGTTCCTCTTTAATATTGTTTATCACATTGTTGGCACGTGCGATAGTATAATAAGCGTATGACCACAGGCTGTATGTGGAGCTTTCGTTGAAATTCCACTGTGTCTGCACACGATAACGGCCGGAGCCTGACACCGACAGGGGGTTCTTGGCATTGCCGCATCTAAGCTCACCATTGAGAATAAACTCACCGTCATACCAGGAGGCACTCTGCATCATACCATAGAGGGCAGCTCCAGCGGAGTTGAGCGACTCAAAGTCGCTGAAGGTAATCTCATTGCTCTGCTTAAGCTTCGGCTCCTCATCAAGATATCCCTTGCAAGAGGTAAGGGCAGCTCCGGATACTAATGCGAGACCAAATAATATCTTTTTCATATCTGTTCCTTTCTTTTAATTAAAATGTAACATCCAATCCCATCACGAAAGTCTTGGTAACCGGATAAATACCATATCCCAGTCCGTCAACGCCACGCTCAGGATCCCAGAAATTCACCTTGTGGAAAGTGTAGAGGTTCAGGGCGCTTGCATATACCTTGATACCGCCGAAGCCAATCTTGTTGAGCAACTGCTTGGGAAGGTTGTATGAGAGGGTGATGTCCTTGATGCGGAAATAATCACCACGCTCCAAGTAACGGGTAGAACTGAAGCTGTAAGAGTTGGTGGAGTTGTTGGCAATAGGTTTCGGGTTGCAACCGGTATCGCCAGGCTTCGTCCAGTAGTTCAGGGCACTCTTAGCCTGGTTCATAGACATCTGGTTGCCGTCTGACTGCAAGTAACGGTTCTCAACAATAAGAATCTTGTTGCCACCCTTAAACTCTGTAACCACGCTCAGTGAGAGGTCTTTCCAAGACACCGTGGTGTTGATACCACCGGTAACGGTAGGCTCGGGGCTGCCAGCCTTTATCCACGCAGCGTCGTTGTAGTTGTTGGTCAACTGGCCGCTCTCCGTTCTCCACAATGCCTCACCATTGAGGGGGTTCACGCCATAATAGTCCTTCAGGTAGAAGGTGTACATACTCTCGCCCACGATGTGGCGCAGACGGCTGTCCGCGGAATACGACATCATCTCATCTCCGGCAAGCTCGAGGATCTTCGACTTGTTGTGAGCGATGTTGAAACCGGCGGTCCACTTCCAGTCACCCTTGTTGATAATGTCAGCGTCGAGCTGGAACTCTATACCGGCGTTGCGCATAGAACCGACGTTCTGGTAAGCGCTGTTGAAACCGGAGGTGGAAGACTGCGACTTGGCAAGGAGCATATCTGTGGTCTTACGTGTATAAACATCGATGCTACCATAGAATCTCTTCAAGAAGCGGAAGTCGATACCGAAGTTCCAAGACTTGTTGCGCTCCCAAGAGAGGTCGTCGTTGGCAGGAGTAGATGTAATCAAACCACTAACACCGTTGTAGGCTGAGGTGGTGTAAGTACCATACTGCTGATAGCGGCCGATGTTCTTGTTACCGTTCACACCATAGCTGACACGGAGCTTGAGAACGTCCAACCATTTCACATCCTCCATAAATTTCTCATTGTGAATGTTCCAAGAGCCACTCACCGACCAGAAAGTACCCCAGCGTTTGTTCTTTCCAAACAATGAGCTGCCGTCGGTACGGATTGATGCCTGCAAGTAATAACGTGAAGCATAGTTGTAGTCTGCAATACCGAAATAAGAAATCATCGTCTCTGCACTCTCATAATACTCCATATCGTTGGTGGTGTTACCCGACACATGATAAGGGATTTTGGGGTTCAAGCCCTTGGAGTACATATAGTTCTGTCTTGCTTTCTCACGGAATGCCTCCTGACCAAGAACGACTCTTACGCTGTGGTCGCCAAACATATCCTGATATGTTGCGGTGTTAGAGGTGGAGAACAATGTGTAAGTGGTCTCCGTAGTCTGAAGCACAGGATAGCCACTGGTATAATTGTGAGCCTCCAAAGACCAGTAACGGCGGCCCTCGATGGTTTTATACTCCATAGAGTTGAGGGTCTTGAAAGTTAACTGCTTGATAGGAGTGAACTCCAAGTACATACTACCGTTGAAGTTGTAGGTCTTCTGCCACTGGTCGTCGTATTCTGCCGTGGCACGCGGGTTGGTATCACTGTTCTCTGAGATATCGGTGTTAAACTTGCCATCCTTATCATAAGCGGGTGTCCAAGGCAAGATGGTAAGACCGGCAAAGGCAGGGTTGGAATAATACAGACTCTGCATAGGCACGTCCTCCTGATAGGTGTAGCCAAAGTTGGTGCGCGCGCCTGTCTTGAAATACTTGTTTATCTCATGGTCGGCGTTTAAACGGGCTTGCATACGTTTGTAGTCAATGCCATAGAACACACCCTGATTGTTATGATAAGACAAAGAACTGTAGTATTTTGTCTTTGCGCTACCGCCGGTGAGTGAGAGCTCATACTCCTGCATCTTACCGTTGCGGGTGAACTCGTCCATCCAGTTGGTCAACGGACCCTGAAGAAGGGATTTCGGACGGTAATAAGTGGCACCGCCAGTAGGATCATCGGGGTCCTTGCCGGCATTGGTAATAGCCTGACGCTGGTATGAGAGAAGCTCCTGGGCTGTCATCACACCATAGTTGTTATCATTGGCAAGCTGAGAAATACCGAATTTGGCGCGGGCGGTGATGTGGCTCTTGCCCTCGCGACCGCTCTTGGTGGTGATAAGGATCACACCATTGGCAGCACGTGAACCATACACAGAAGCAGAAGCAGCATCCTTAAGCACGGTGATGCTCTCAACATCGTTGGGGTTGACCATTGCCAACGGGTTGCTCGTGTTAGTGAAATCAGCGTCATCACCCATCAATATAGCAACACCATCAACTACAATCAGAGGGTTGTTGTCAGCATTGATGGAGCTGTTACCACGGATACGAATATCGGAGAAAGAACCCGGCTGGCCGCTACTCTGTGATATAGACACACCGGCGAGCTTACCGCCGAGCATCTTATCTATTGAGGTAGCAGGAATCTCCGAAATCTCCTCGGAACCCACAGAGGCGATAGAACCAGTCTTCGCCTCACGACGGGTGGTACCATAACCAACCACAATAATCTCATCCAAAGCACGCTGGTCGCTGGTAAGCATCACCTTTACGCGTGAGCGGACAGGAACTTCCAATGTCTCCATACCCACAGAAGAAATCCTCAGGGTCTTCTTACCCTCGGGAACTGTGAGTGAGAACTCTCCGTTAATGTCGGTCGCTGTGCCCACAGAGGTGCCAACAACAACTACCGACGCGCCGATAACCGGCTGACCGTCTTCCTGTGACACCACGGAACCAGTAACCTTTGTCTGGGCAAATGCCATTCCTATTGAAAGGAAGAGGCATGCCAAAAACGTAGTTAATCTTTTTTCCATAAAAACTCTCTCTATTAATTAATAATAATTGTTATTTCTTTTTCGTCTCTTGCTTTACACCTTATTTATATATAGGGTGCGAGTTCTGTTTCTAAGGATACCACATTGGCGTTCCCGAATACGCGCTGAACCAACACCGGCAAAAGCCTGGATGAACAGCGTTTTTTTACGTCTGAAATTATACTTTATTCATACAAGCCGCAAAATTAGTGCATTTTTTTTAATTCCGCAAGAAAAATTATAAAAAATGTACATTCAAACTGCTATTTTTAACGTTTCAGCCACTTTTTAAGACATTTTGATGCCAAAAATCGAAAAAAACTTACACTTTGAAAAAGTTAAAGAAAGTTTATACAGAAAATATGCAAAATACGCACTGCATAAATGAATATTTAATAAGAAAAAAACACACGCCGTTTGGGGATAAGAAAAAAAATCACTACTTTTGCACCAAAATAAATTCAGATGACAGAAACACAGAGAAAAGAAATAAACAACTACGGCGACTGGATAAGGGAGAAATTCGCATACAAAGTGCAAAAGATATCCATCGACGCAGGATTCTCATGCCCGAACCGCGACGGAAAAAAGGCACAGGGGGATGCATCTTCTGCGACAACAACACCTTCAACCCTTCCTATTGCGACCCGAAACTCACGATTAAAGAACAACTCCGGGAAGGAAAGGATTTCTTCGCAAGAAAATACAAAGATATGAAATACATAGCCTATTTCCAGGCTTACAGCAACACCTACGCCCCACTCGACACACTGAAAAGGCGCTATGAGGAGGCTCTCGACGACAGCGACGTCGTCGGCATCGCCATAGGAACACGCCCGGACTGCATAAACGAAGAAATACTCGACTATCTCGAACACCTAAACCGCCAAACATTCGTAACCGTGGAATATGGCATCGAAAGTGCCAACGACGACACGCTAAGGCTCATCAACCGGGGGCACGACTTCGAATGCAGCCGCAAGGCCGTGGAGCAAACGGCGGCACGGGGCATCACCACCGGCGCACACGTAATCCTCGGACTGCCAGGCGAAGACAAAGACGAGATACTGCGACAGGCAGAGAAAATATCGGCTCTGCCTCTCACCTTATTAAAAATACACCAGATGCAAATCATTAAAGGCACACGATTGGCAAAAATGTATTCCGAAACTCCTTTCCCCCTCTTCTCCGCACAAGAATACATCTCGCTCGTGGCAGAATACCTGCAGCGCATACGCTACGGCATCGTCATCGAAAGAGTAGCGTCGCAGTCACCCAAAAACCTCCTCATCGCACCCGACTGGGGACTGAAAAACTACCAACTCACCAACCTCCTAATAAATTATATGAAAGAAAAAGGCATAAAACAAGGCGACAAGGCGTTTGAAGCACCTCCATAAAAGTTTTTCAAGCATATATGCAATTTTCCTTTAAAAAATTTTGGAAATTCGAGAAAAAGCACTACCTTTGCAAAAAAATAAGAATGTTATGGAGCAAGAAAAGAAAAAAAGTTATAGAAATTAAAGAGATTACAAGAGAAGAGGCTTTGCGCAAGTTTAAAGCTGCAAAGCAAAGGAAAGCTGCGTGCGTGGCAAGAATGAAAGAGATTGGAAAAGACCATAAATAAAAAACAATGGTTTTACCTTGATTCTATCTAAAAGTGTTATTTTTTACCTCTTTTAGATAGAGTCTAAATATTTTTTTGTAACTTTGCACCCGACAAATCTTTTTGATATGGAAATAATAGGAAGAGAAAAGGAGATAAGGGTGCTGCAAGAGTGCGAAAAGTCGGAAAAATCGGAATTCATAGGACTTTTCGGCCGGCGACGCGTGGGAAAAACATTCCTGATAAGGGAATTTTACGGCGACAGACTAACGTTTCACGTGTCAGGAAAATACGGAGCCCCGATGCAAGAGCAATTGGAAACATTCAATAAAGCCCTGAAGAAAATCACAAAAAAAGAGGAGAAGGCACCGCAAAACTGGAATGAAGCCTTCGACAGACTGCAAGAGCAATTGGAGAAAATGCCAAAGAAAAAAGGGAAGAAGAAAATACTCTTTTTCGACGAACTGCCTTGGATGGCAACGCCAAACTCCAATATGCTCGCCGCCTTGGAG
>Ga0181612_155633_pt1 | contig 12158 bp, 11 predicted proteins | sample HoacroProtozoa21_FD_119630 | JGI IMG/M metagenome (GOLD analysis project Ga0181612, IMG submission 119630) | Hoatzin crop microbial communities from Cojedes, Venezuel. Combined Assembly of Gp0051906, Gp0051904, Gp0051908
ACCTTGTCCAGGCGGGTCTTGAATATCTCCAGAGAAGGAGACTCCACAACCTCCCTGGGCAGCCTGTTCCAGTGCTCCGTCACCCTCAGAGGGAAGAAGCTCTTCCTCGTGCTCAGATGGAACTTCCTATGCTTCAGTTTGTGCCTGTTATTTCTCCACTTAAAGCTTGCCGGCTTTGAGATTTATATCCAACTTTTATCTACAGCTTGTTAAGATCTTGAGTTTAAATCTGTGAGTACCGTTTGTGCCTAGTGATGCCTCCAGGGTTTGATGCTTTTACTGATCAGTGAGAAAGTGGACCTTGCACTGTGTTGGGTTGAAGGAATGACCGCAGCATGTAGGCTTGTGTGATGCATAAAAACTGCTTGGCTTGGCTCCCAGCAGTGTAAGCTGTGGTCAGAAATTTAATGCAGGTGACAACACTGAGCTAATACGCTGGTTAAGGTGGCTGCTCTTCACTAAGCTCTGCCTTCTTAGTACACATTTCTAGGCACCCAAGCTATCTGGTTCTCACGTTAAGCTGCAGATTTAGATCACAGACACACCCACTAGTGCTGGGGAACAATGGCTGGGCATAATCTTGACTTAGAAATGTGATTTTTTTTTTTTTTTTTTTTTTTAAGGAAACTCCATCAGAACCTCTTAATGGTGAGGCAGCAGGAGAAACTGGTAAGACCTCACTCATGGCTGAAGAGGAAACAGCAAAGGAAGTTCCAAGTGGTGAACCAAAATCGCAGTCTGAGAGTCAAGGAGAAGAACCCTTAATGCTGTTTGTTCCATTAATGCTTGAGTCTCTGGCAAAACCTTCAGAAGACACTGTATCAGAGAAGGTGAGAGAATGGAAACAGAATGTGAAGTCACCTTTCCTTCAGAGTGTACATATCTGCTGTTTTTTTAAGTAACAAATAGAAAGTAGCCCCTACCATCATACGAAATTCTTGGGAGAAGCAATTACCAAGTCAGATTATGTAAAACCATAAACAGAATTTACAAACATTTGTGGTTTAATATGCAGAAGTGGACCATTATATGCATGTGATACCAAAAATAAATACACTTCTCCAGTTTGCCTTGGCAATAATGAAGCAGCTCCTTCTCACTAAAATATTAGTTGGATGTGAGTGTAAAGCAACGTACTTATTTTGTCTAGTAGTTCTGCCCCGATGAATTGTACAAGCAATTAATTACTGGTAAAATACCTTTCTAGAATACAGGTTTTACTGGATTTTGTTAATAGTCCAAAACTGGATTGTTGTGTGCTAGCAAAATGATAATTGTATATGTCTGAAATAAAAAATGTTTATTCCCCCCCCAGTATTAATTTCAGAATGTTTTTACTGTACCTGAATAATCCTTTGAATAATTTAAATTTGAAAATAGGAGAGCAATTCTGGATATCAAATGCAGTTCACAAAATAGTCTTGTGCAAAAAGGAGAAAAGGACTGGTTTAACTGTACATGTAGTATTAAAAACTGCTGAAAGCCAAAATATCATCTGAGGTTGTTAGCTAGGGGCACTAGTTGTTCAGCCTCTGGTATCTTCAACTAATTGTCCCTTTGGCTGTTTTGGCACCATTCCCCTCCCCTTGCAGGTTTTAAATGCAAATGAATCAGAAGTGCTGACTAGAGAAACTACATCACCAGAGAAAGCGGGCATTGAAGAACAACAAGAATCTGAAAAGGCCACCACTGAAACTGCAGCCACTTTGGCATCGAAGGAAGAGCCCTCTGACAATGGCCTGCCCAACTCTGTGGCAACTGAAGCAGCAGAAGAGTCCATTTCTGAAAACCTATCGCCCAAAACATCTTCCTTGTTGGAAGATCAGAATGAGGAAGCAGGGCACAACTCGCAGGAGGCCCCTGTATCCTTGAGTCAGAGCTCCTTGACAGTGGTTGAAGTGGAGGGTGTTTCTTTTCAGCAGCCTTCTGGACAGGAAGGACAGAAGAACCAGTCGGAAGAGCACTCAGAAGAATTTGCTGAGCAGTTGGATCAGTACACGCAGACAGCAGCAGAGCGGGCTGCTGACAGCAGCTCTGAGGAAGCAGAAATTGAGGTCCCCATTGTAGATCGGAGAAACTTGCGAAGAAAGGCCAAAGGCTACAAAGGTCCACCCAAGAAAAAAGGAAAGCCAGCTTAAAAATGAAATATTGGTTGTTAATTCATCTATTTATAAGAAATTTATTATTTTGTGTAAAGCACTAGGGTGTAACTAAACCGTATGGGACATGGGACATACCTGTTTAAAATTCTGGGTTGGACTTCCTCTTGAGATTCATCGTCTTTCCTCAAGTTTTCTTGAATTTTTAACCACTAGACGTTGAGCTTCATCAGAGTATGAAAGTAAACAGCCAGTCTCCTTTTATAAAGGATACATGCTGAATAAATACAGCTGTGCTAGCAAAGAGAACAGTTTGCGTATTTGAGGTGGCAGTCGTAGAAGAAAAATGCAGTGTGAAATCCTGGCCCTACCAAGCTCCCTTAAATTCCCATAGGTTTCCACGAGACCAGACATCACTAGCATTTTTGTTTAGCAACTTTGTGTTCTCTACTGTGGAGAGAAGCTGAACAAGAAAAATCGTTCTTCACTTCTTCCCACCTCATAGCTTTTCTCAAATGAGATTAAAAGAATGGAAGATTCTGTAATTCTAGGTCTCAAAATACACAAGAAGGTATAACTCAGTAGATCAAAACAACTTAGAAGTATCTGTCTTTCATGAGAGTCACTTGAAACAACTGAGTCAGGAGAAACACTTGTCAGCACAGTATCTGCCACAGCACACTGATAATGAAGTTCTTTATGTGAAGTTTCAGAGATGCCTACGCAGTAAACTACTTGTAGCTTCCAAAGTGAGTATCTCGGTTTTTCCAGAATGTAGGAAGTGCAGACTCCAGTACATATATGGAATAATTTCAACTGCCTTCCTAAGTACTTGGATGTGTTGAGTGGATACTTGGTCACTTGTTACGTTACAGGAAAAGGATATGACAACTTTTGATCTTGGTTTGGTCGGAATGGAAGTGGTGCTTTGGGTTTTCCAAATACTTGGCTGGTGCTGTGGGGTAACTATTGAAATGTGTTTACCAGGTGCATGGCTCTTGTGAGCGCTGGCAGTTCAGGTGGTTGTGACATTCAGGAGTGTGAATATTGTTGGGTGTTTCAGCAAATGCTTGTTGGCCAAACTTCTCTGCCTTTAGGGAGTTAGCAGGTGATTGCTTGCAAATACTTCTGATTCCTGCTTTCTTTTTATAACTTGGGTGTAATCCCTGGGATGATAGCTTCCCAGTTCAAAGCTTTTCTTGAAAGCAGCAACCAAACTTTGCTGTATGCAAACAGAAGTAAAACCAGGCTTTTTGTGCATGTTTCCCTTAAGAAGTTCTCCTGGCAAACCACATATTGAACTTAATTTATCACACATACAATAAGTTACTCCTTAGTTCGCTATGTGTTTCTTTCAGTAAATGAAGCTCCTCTCATAATGGGTTAAAAACTCAGGAATAAGAAAGAACAACGGTTCTAAGAACACGAAATCACACCACTATTTGTCCTGCTCTATGCCTTTTCTAAGATGAGTGAATTACTCTCCCACAGTGTCTCAAAAACAGGTATCTACGAATTGCTGTTTGGAACTTCTGAGTAAAAGGTTCACTTGAATAGTTGCCATACTGTCTTAACTTTTATCCCTCTATGAAGCTAATGTAAGAATCTGGTTTTGGATTGTCTGTTTATACAGCTTAACTGTATTTATAAGATGTTTTGACTGTATAAGATACATTCATACTATTTCTTTCATCAGTAGTGCCATGCTCCTTTTTAAACTGTTAAGAACAAATTACTGTGGAAAAAAAGCGCAGTTTTAATAAATGTGTATTACCTATTTAGAGTCGGGGGGCATGGGATTACAGAGTTAAGTCTGGGTTTCTTCAGCTATTGCATATAGCTGTAACTTTCTACCAGTGTACACACAGGTACTCCTTATGAACCCCATGACTGATAAATGTTCAAGATCTTCCATGATTGTTTGTAAACATATTCAAGTGAACCTTAAGCATTTCTAAAACTAATCAAGCATTTACTATAAAGCACGAGACAAAACTTCTGTTACCTACCTTCTGTATGGCTTCTCTTTTATTACTAAGATTTACTATGTTTTTAAAAAAAAAACCATGTTGCTGGAAAACACATCATCTGTTGCATTGCTAAGAATTTGGGATTTGTGAGGGCTGGTGGTTTAAAAAAGGTTGCTCATATACAGTATGCTGTGACTCATCTTCCACTTTTAGAGCAAGCTTTAGTGACAATTAATCTGCTAAATCATTCAATTGTTATAAATTCAGTGTATCGATATACTTCAAATTGATCCACTTTCAAAAAGTTAAGGATTCTTTTGCTTATGAAAAGTGAGTCCCAGTTATTTGAATTACTTCTAGCTGTACGTTTATCACTTCTGTTCCCTATGAGGTCAGAAAACAGTGTCTGTGAGAGAGTCATGAAAAGTAAAAGTCAGATGAGTGATATTACCAAGTTGGAACTGATTTTGAGTAGTATCTTTCTTTTAAGACATTTGCATATTGAATACGTAATATTACAACAGGATCATTACATTAGGTCAGTCTTTGTTTTGACTGAGAACAATCAGATTTCCGATTTCATTTCAGTGAGTCAGTTTTAAATACTGAACTTCAATTCACATCTTTAAGTATACTCTTGAGTAGACACCTCTAAATCTGGCGTACCTGCGATAGTAGCTGATGGGCAGGTTGTTACATACAGAATGTGGGCAGTTGGGGTACAATTAGCAATTCTGATAACCAGTACAGTCTTGAAAACTGGACATTGTTCTAATTTTGATCACAGAAGTATATTGAACTGAAGGGTGCAATTTTATTTCTATAACACCTTCTTTGGCATCAGTCGTCTTGCAGTAAATATGGAGTAGCAAAGTCAAAAGACTGACTTTAAATAACAGTTTTTATTGCTGTACTGATTGTCCCATTGGAACAGTAGTTTAATAGTCTATACCTTCTGTTACAGTAATGCAAGGCAACATATCTGACAGCCTTGGGAACACCAGTGTTTCTTTAGGCTTGGACGACTGGTTTTTTTTCACCTGCTAACTGTCTGTCTTAGTACCATCAAACTCTTGAAGAATTTTTAAGATCTTATTGCACCAGCGACCAATGATTGAAACATCATCTTTATACAAGTTTGTACCAAATGCTGTTACAACATGCTGTGGAACTACATGTGTACAGTGAAAGCAAACAGTGTTATTTTTGAACTTTATTTAGTCTAGGAATAGAGTTTGAAGAACATTACTTTGTGACTTCAGCCTTGCACTTAAATGGCAGGTGGTTTTGTATTTGAATCCAGCATTTGTTCAAATGTGTCTTTTGTACTGCTTGTTACTTTTTAACAGGATTTGTTTTGCTTCTCCCATGTTCTCTTGGTCTTTTCATTTCATGCAGAATTCTTTTTTGCTGTTCTCATGTTTTGTGGCCCTTCACATGAAAAAGTGTATTTGATTTCAAAAGTACTTTGAACTTACTTGAAATTATGTCTGATCTTTGTTTGTTGCTTTTTTTCTATACCATTTGTAGATGTCTGTAGTCAAATTGATCATTTACAATGTCATCAACACTACCAAGTTAAACATAGCAACAAATAGGCCTACGTTTCAGCTTCTCTGCTTTAAGTGACTATTCTAAAATTTTATTTCCAAGGGGATACACTTCTGAATTTATTTTCACAAATGTGGTGTTAGATGTTTTCTAAACTAGTGATACCCTGTTTATAAATCTTATGAAAGATGTGTGGCTATTCTAGAGTATTGTACTGAAAGTCTTGTGACAGTGTTAGTTTTTCCTTTCTTAGTAGTCTTGGCTGCTTTTGAAATGTTTTAAAGTAGTAATTAAACTTCTATTTTGTAACTTATTTTTTTTCTTGGCTTTTAGTGTGTGAGTCCTTTCTGCTAGACAGGAGGCATGTTTTGAAGTGGTTCAGTTCACCAGAACTAGCATCATTTTACACTTTGCTACCAAGGGGCTTTAAAAGCTCGAAGATGATGAATTGAAAAACCTTTTTGCAAATAATGAAATATAGGAAATTGTTTTAGCTTATGCATCAGACTTTTATAAAAAAGCTGTAGAATAGGCTGTTCTGAATGTTACAGCATGCATTTTGCTGTTTACATCATGTTGCATAGTTGGTACAAACTTAGCAGTTACTAACAGTTTGCTACAGGCAAGCCAACTGGAAGTCCCGCAGCGCACTCCCTACAGCGTGGTACACTGAAACTTCTGAAGTGCAACAATTGAGTTAGCCAACAAGTAATGCATTTATAGCACAAAATGTAGTAATGTTCTTGAGACAGCTGTAGCAAATTAAGTATTCTGTTCATGTGGTTTGAACAAAACAAAAGGGTAACATGACAAGAACTTCAACAGAGGCTTATCTGTTGTGACAAAACGCCCTCCCTCCAAGCGAATGACTTACTGGTGTGTTCACCCTCACTTTGTTTCAAATCACTTGTCACTACATGAAGAAGTAAAAATCATAAGAAGGTATTAAGTCTAGACTGGGGCAATGTGTTAAACTAACAAAATAGCCTGCAAGAGGAGAAGACTTTGGTGTAGTTACAGTACTGTCTCTACCAGATGGTGTAAGAGAAGTTAGAAAGCTGGTACAAAAGCAGCTAGCTTGGCTTCTGGCCAGAGTTCCAGATGTGGAACACAACCTGGTCATGAAGATGTGTAAGGGACTGGAGCAACTGTTGTACAAGAGGCAGAAAGCTGCAGTTATTCGGCCTGGGAAGGAGAAAGCTCAGGAGGATCTTACCTTGTGTACACTGTCTGCTGGGGGAGGGTATAAAGAAGGTGGAGCACAGGAAGTTCTATTTAAGCTTAAACCATTTTAAACTCTTAAGAGTGGTCAAACACTGGATCAGGGTGCACCCACGTGGTCTCCATCCTTGGAGGTACTCAGAACCTGACTGGAGTAGTACACCTGGTGTAGATGACTCTGCTTTAAGCAGGGGGCTTGCACCACACTATCTCAAGAGGCCCCTTCCAACCTCAACTACTCTGTGATTGTATGATCTGCTCACCCTGCGTATTGTATGTGTGACCACCTCCAGCCTTAAACTTACATTAATGCAAAAAAGCCCCAATGCAAACCTGTTCGCATTCTGGCTTCTGAAATATCTTCGAGTTTTGTTTGAAAGTTTCCCTCTTACAATGCTGAGGGTTAAGAGTGCACTCAAAAACTGGAGAAAGCTTATAAGGAGTTGACTTGGAATCTGTGTTAAAAGCTCCTTGGCTTGAAGTACTGTTTAAGAGTAGGAATACAACACGGTGAGTATGTTTATTTGTAGTGATAGATTATGCTGAGTTTTTTTACCATCAAATTCTGGACTGGAAGATTACTGATGCAGTTATATACAGCATTGCTAAAAGCCCCCAGTTCAGGAGCAGCTTTTGTTTCTCGTGTTTCAAGGATGCAGGCTATATACATATTGATCAGTTGGTGCTTGTGACCTTTAGTCTTTCTTGAATGTTTCTTAAAGCTACCAAAGTAGCTACACATAGTTGCAGCATCAGGGCTATCATGCCATTCTCAAATTTCTCATCTTAAAACTCCTACCACTTCAGAAATTTAAACTTCTGAAACTGTTCTCCTCTTGCCTGGAACCACAGTACTACACTCTCCAACCCTTAAGTCATTCCATTAACACAGTCACGGAGGCAAAGGGCAGAAAGACATGAGGTTATGGGGCAGGGGGCTGGAAATAGCTGCCCTCCTAGTTATCTCCCCCCTGCGTCCTGACGCTTCTAATGAGTTCTCCAGCCCATGCTTCTTTAGGGGCAAGTATGAAACCAGGTGTTTAACGTCTGATGTCATTCTGCAGTATGATTATAGCTGCATTCTTCCAGCTCTTCTGCTTTCCCAGAAGCAGAATACATTTTAGTTACTATGTTCCTCTGTACCTTCAGCTATTACCGTAGGCCATCAGGGGAGCAGTGGCTGTATTTCCCACCACTAGGACTGTGAGCTGAATTAAGTACTTATACAGTATATCTAAGTCAGGAAACTGCTACTGTAAAAAGACCGGGAATGCTGAGATCATATCCCCACCACATTAGCAAAATGTGAAAATTGAATCGCTTTATTTGGACAGTGTTCAGCTGAGCAAACTTAACAGATGTAAAATCCTGAGCAGTCGTTTCTGGCACATGAAAGTTCCTCATCAGCCTGTGGGGTCAGTGTTCTTGAATGGGTGAACATTCCAGAGATCTTGCAAACTTCTTGAAACTGCACTGATTTTGCAGGAGCCCATGTCCAATGCTTAGTATCAAACACAACTTAAACAAGTAGAACTGCATTAATACAGCCATCATTTTCTGGATTGTTTGTTACTTGTGCATATTTCCCTAAAGAGAAAAGAGAATTAATAAAAGCTTAAAGTAGTTCATATAATAAATTAGAATTTTCTATGTTTGCAAGTTCAATCCACAAGTCTCTTTAAAAAAAGTGTAAGAAATTCTGTTCCAAAACTGAAATGTATTTTGAAATCTAAATCTACTCTCTGCTGAGCTACACACTCAGGTTCTCCAAATACTTTATTCAGGCTGTTTTGTTTAGAGTTCTGGGTAGATTTAAACAAGAAAAAAAAAGTAATTCATAGGTTCTGCTACAGTCTAAGTCAAATCTCTCTGTTAAAAGAAGTCAGCTTGATCCTATGAAGATACTTCTACACAGAACTTCCACTGAAAACATAATGCAGTTGTTCATAGTTCACATGGTTAGTAGTACTGCTTGATGTCAGACACAGCCAAGCATGCTGAGTCTTTGTTGTGAACTTCACCTTATTTGATCTCGAAAGTGTGAATGGAAAGCCTAAGATTAAAACTTTAAGCTTGCATTTTTAGAGCTGCCTAGCTTCTGCTACAGCCCAAACCTAACATTTAACAGTGCATCAATTACGACAACTTGTAGTAAGGGGTCTCAACTCTTCATCAGGCAATGAAGACTTGTAAAAGTACTTATGCAGTACAGCTAGTTTAACTACTTACCCCAGATAACTTTTCCCCCTTGTGTCACAAGGCCAAGCTCACTCACGTTCACCTCAATGACGGTACCTTTCGTAATTACACCCAGTGTTGTATACAAAGGAGAAGAGGGATTCTTTTTTACACCAAGGATAGGTAGGCAAAAAGTAGCTTTAAGTTCAGGATGTGTCACATGCGCCTTCTTGAAACGTAAGCCCTGTTGCATAAGGAGCATTAAGGACAAGTTAACATTTGCTTTAAGCCCTCATGACTAATCTAGGTTAACACTTTTCAGCATTATGTCCTCAGCTTTAAATGTTTTGAGAGACTGGGAAGAATAAAACAACCTAGAATACAGAATGTGATCTGCCTACTATAGAATGCCAGATTTGTTTAAATAAATGGGAGTAATCACAAGACAGTTTTCCATGTGTATTTTCAGGATGCCAGTTTTTCCATAGTAGTACAAAAAGAATACACGCTACCTCAGATGGCTTCTTTTCCACAAAGAAATTAGGTGTTTATGGTAATACATTTAACAGTGCTACTGGTTTTTAAGACTAGAAATTTTTCCTTTATTCTTGTAAATCTGAAAAACCTTTCACATACTGTAAAGTATTAAATTCCCATCTCTTACAGCAGTTTCTATCTAGCAGCTTGTGCTTGTTAAATGGTACTTTACAACGAAGTACCATAACCTCTTCTGTGTCAACAAAAATCTGTCCTAGGCTTCTGTCTCAGATGACCGTCAAAATAGTAATGAGGTGTGATCTAACAGGCAGCCTGCCTAGTGATTCTGATTCCTGTGAGGAAACAGGAACAGGTATTTACAGAGACAGTACACTGTCTGAGTGAATCCCGTTGTTCCTCCTGTGCACTGCCAGGCAGCTAGAGCACAGGCACATGCATCCCTTGCAGACGGTCATGACTGTGCTTCGAGCTCACTTAACGAGCCAGATGGAGGGAGTTCTGGAGTCCTAGAACAGAGCTGGCTTCTGCAGCTGACAGAATCAAAGCAGCTTGAAAATGAGGCCTCCAACTTCAAAAGCTATTCGAAGTATCCTTTGCTAAAGACCTTCCCATGCTAATCTGACAGCTCCCAAGAGTTACTGGCATCCTCTGAGTTACGGGTGTAAGAGTAGAGATTCCAATCCAGCATGTGACTGCACGGGCATCTCCCCAGCCTCAGGCTATTCTATGTTTAGATGTCTGCAAGGAAGCTAACAAGAATGTTCTACATCAGCAGTAAAGTGCATTATCATAGAAGAAAGTTTCCTTTCCACAGGAACTCAAAGCAGTAAGTCAAAAGAATTATTACTTAAACATTCTTTAAGGCTCAAGAACATTACCATTGGTCGAATGAATCGTTCGTATTTGGGAGGCTTCCTGGTAAAGCCATCTCCAACAAAACAAACTTTTGTAACCATTCTCTTCCAGGCCTTCCTCTTTCTCTTTCCTGTACGAATTACTTTTAAAACTTCTGTTTCTCCTTGTGCACGGACCTTTGGCACAGGAACCTCCCATTTCCCCTGTAAGGGGAGAGAAAATAAGAAAGTCAATAGTCTTACATGCCGCATTGCTAAATGAAAGGGGACAGCCAAAGCACAAAATAAACCTTCCCTAAAGTGCAGTGGTAGATCATGCTTTTTATACAACTCATAGCTCCTTACTTTAATTAGCATTTAAAGTCATGAAAATCAAGGTATTGCATATGCTTACTTTGTCCTAGATTGCTCGGTTACTCGAGGTTTCAGATTTTGTACAATATTTAGACTTTGTTTGTAGGCTGCAAGGCACCTGAGCATCAGCAACACAACAAGGTCATCGTCAGAAGTAATAATAAGTATCTGAATTTTAACACAGTTACTTACGGCTTTTTCTTTCCTTTTCTGCTTGATCATGTTAGAGAGAACCTTAGCCCGGGACTGGCCCTCTCTGTCCAACAGGTATGCCGGTACAGCTCCTTTAGGTGTTTTTTCATCGTTCTTTTTCTTTGTATTTCTATTTTCATGCATTTTAATGCTGCAAGGAAAGATAACCAGTATTAAGAGCAAAAAAAAAATGAAAAGGCTCATTTTTGGATCACAGGTATATCCTTGAAACTTAGCTTGTGCCTGCTCGATGTTTTCTTTTAAGCAAAGTATTTGTAAACCAGTACACATTTACATTTAAGGAATAATCCTGAATAATTTTGCAGGTAAACTAGTAATTGCAATTAAAAAAAAAGAAAGACCCACAAACCAGCTGCCAACACCTTTACAAATAGCAGAGGAAAATAACTGTCTGCACTTGGGGAACAACAAAACCAACATAGTGCATAGCGGCTAGGTTCGCAATACAGACTGCTGTGAATAGCTTTGGTTTCAGTTTCTGAACGTAATAGACTAGAAGATGATTCGTGTGGAGTGCAGAAACCAGCATAATGTGAAGTAACAAAACTACATAAGGCATGGAACAATAGACAGGATAGCTGTGGGTTTGAGATTGGCCTAATACAGAAGTCCAGTGTGGTTTGAGACTGGGCTAACTATATCGCTTATGCAAGATGAGCGGGCAGCGGTAGGGGGTAAAAAAAAACACCCACTGTGCTAGCGTAGCAAGAGGCAGCAGCTGATGTTAAAGCCCCGTGTGTTCGTAGTTTTATCATAATTACATTAGATGCTGCTGTTGCTAATTAGCACTGATATTACAGAAAGCTTTCAGGAGCAGAATCGTTAGCATCCACCGAGCAGAGAAGAAGTCGGAAGCGTCTTCACGGCGGCAAAACCCACTCTCCCCCACAACCCGACCGCCGTTTGGAAGCGTAACGTCCCGCCTCATCCCTCGGACGCGGCGGGTACTCACGTCTTCTTCATCTGTATCTTCTCAGCGTGCCGCTGCTTGTGGTAGAGCTTGGCCTTCAGCCCGATCATCTTCTTGGCCCTGCGGGACTGCTCGTGGGCCTCGCGGCCCTCCTTCTTCCGCTGCCGCTCGTGGTAGTCCAGCCGGTACCCATAGCGCTTGCGGTGCAGCTCGATGTACTCGTTCTGCGGCTGCGGGCACAAGGACGCGCGGTCAGCGGGTACCGAGCGCCGGGCCCGGCGCCGCTGGGACCCGCGGCGGGCCCCCGAGC
>Ga0181612_112098_pt1 | contig 12157 bp, 9 predicted proteins | sample HoacroProtozoa21_FD_119630 | JGI IMG/M metagenome (GOLD analysis project Ga0181612, IMG submission 119630) | Hoatzin crop microbial communities from Cojedes, Venezuel. Combined Assembly of Gp0051906, Gp0051904, Gp0051908
AGGGTAGATTTAGACCAGATATAAGGAGGAAATTTTTTACAATGAGCGCAGTGAAACCCTGGCACAGGCTGCCCAGAGAGGTGGTCGATGCCCCATCCCTGGAAACATTCAAGGTCAGGTTGGAGGCGGCTCCGAGCAACCTGATCTGGTTGAAGATGTCCCTGCTCACTGCAGGGGGGTTGGACTAGACGACCTCTAAGGGTCCCTTCCAACCCGAACCATCCTGTGATTTTTTTTCTGCACTAAGTTTTGTTTGCTGTGGGGTTTGGGGCATCAAACCAGTGCTGCAGAAGTGGATCGATCAGTGATGTGTTGCATGTTCTTATCTCTCATTGGCAATAGATTACATGAAGATACACAGTGCATGTTAAAGCTTGACCTTTCCTCCCAGGCAGAACTTACTCTGAACCGATGTTTCAGCTCACAACTGCGTGATCGTGACACAGGTCATGACGTGCAAAGCTGGACTTGAGTATAGGCTATACTCAGCTGACATTGAGGATGTAACTTAAGTAGTTGCATAAGGACGTTTTGGACAGACCTGGGAGAAGAGCTAAGGCTCTATTTTGATGATTGTAAGTGAAATTAAGGCAATTGTGCCAGATGTGTGGTTTGTCAGTAATTGCTAGATTCCCACTTAGCTCTTGAATCCAGACTAAGAGCTAAAGACCTTGGTAATCTGTGCTGTACCATCACCTCACAAATAGCTGTTCAAGGTACCTGCAAAGCATCTATCACGTTCCTTTTCTGTCCTGTTAAGAAAGTAGCAATGTACTTTTCCTGTGAAAACTTCTCCCACCTGAGAAGTTTTGAGGTTCTCTTCTAGTTCAGGATGATTTCAGTTGTGGGGATGGATCATTTAGACTGAAGAAGATTTCTGAGAAAGCCCTAGGTTTGCAAATGATTCTAAAGGGCTGCATATTTACCTAGTCTGGGAAAGCTGATCAAGGCTAAACACTGAGGCAGTGGTGTAGAAATAATAAATGATAACTCAGTTCACTGGTAACAATGACACTTTTACAGCCTGGATTGCTGTGGAGAGCCTGTATGATTTAGTTGTGTGATAAAAGCCTGAACTTTGTCATGGTGGTGTTCCACCCGAAGTCAAACTTCAACCCCAGCGTGGCTGGGAATATCACTGCATTGCAGTCTGGGAGTAAACAGGCCCTCGGGAGCTGTGCTGATATTTACTTTCAGGTCACATACTAAAGCTTGGTAAACTGATAGTTGTACTTATTTAATTAACAAAAATGGTTTTGCATCCTGCTTACCAGAGTGAAGTAGCTGGATCAAGGCAGTCTAGTACAGTTATATGATTAATGGTGACATTTTTGAGCCTAGAAGTTGCAGCTTGACCTGTTGTATTAAATGAAGCAACATTGCTCTGTACCTTGAAAGAAAACAGTAGACACGGGTTACTTTGTGCTTTTTCTCAGAAGAACTTGCAGGCAATGTCTTCATAGTATCTTGAAAACCTCAGAAATGTTCACCTTGATCTTAATCCATCTCATGCATATCATTACAAGATTGTACAAGGCGTTTTGCTTGGTGGCTGTGAGCAAAGTTGGATCCAATGATCCGATTCGAATACTGTCAAGCTATAATGGAACCAGTAAGAACAAAAACTTAATTCCCTGTTTTGTAGCGTGTGATAAATCACTAAAAATGCTTTCTGTAGATCTGCTGTGTCTGTTTATTTCGGTGCTTATTGTTTGCTTGGATTTCACCATTTTAAAACTTTGACCAGTGTTGGGTACTTTGTTATCTTTTATTGATTTTTTTTTTTTTTTTTCCAGTGCAGTAAAACCTTGTCTCACAGTGATTGTTGATTCGGAATTGGCAGCAACAGCACTGACACACAAGTGGATACTCTTCTACAAACAAATAGCTGGAGAAGAATCAACTCTCTCCTATTTTCTACACTGAAGTCTCAGGAATCTTCACTTGACCTTGGGCATGTATGTTGTAAGAATTATTGAGGAATAATGATGATGGGAGATGCTGTTTACAGACTAAGCTGCAGTTGCAACACTCCCCAAACACAATGAAAGTAAAAAATGCCCTGCGGCAGCCTTCCCGGGGGTGGTAGCTGGGCGAGCTTTCAGCCTTAAGTGCGGCTTTCACTCACGGATGCTGCTGGCGTTGCCATCAGAAATGAGTGAAGAAGCAGGTAACTGAGTTCTTCTGGAAGTTGGTATCTCTGTTTCTATACATGAACTGTGTTGGTTTGTAAGACTATGAGAGGGTGAGGGTACCTAGGAGACAAGACACCGCTGGGAGACCTGAACCCAAACTCCCATCTCTTGGCTCGCTTTATCCAGTCTGCTGCAGTTCTTTCACCCTTGAAGATCATGTCCAGCTTTCTTTTTGGTTCCTCCTCACTTTTGGAAAACAACTCAATTAAACATATTATTTCTTCATGTTAGCATTGTCCTGATATAATAGATCAAAGGTAAATCTGCAGGGTAAATTGCCTGTTTGGTCAAACATCATCTTTTATTGACTCCTTTAGCGACTGTCTGCCCAAATGGCGCGCAGCTGATGCCCTGCCTGAGCAGAGGTCTGCACGACCTGTTCCCAGCCAGCTCTGCTGAAGCAGCCAGCTGGCCAAGCCAGTGCTGCTTTCACTTGTGCAACGCTTGCCTGAAGATGTAATCTTTAACAGAAGTCTAACAGATTTTTGCCTTGCTCACATTTTTTTCCTCAAATCTTTCTGTTAAACCCAGTTAAATAAGGTGGTAAGTCTGGTGTCCTTTCTTCTGTAGCTTGAGATGAGGGGGAAAATCAAAATTGGCACATACTAAGGAGATGAAATGATGTAGCTCTGCCTAATCGTAGCTTTTGTATTGTCTGCATGTTCCTGGCAATGCCCTTGACTCTGTGAAGTTGGAAAAGCAAGGATGAAGAAATCTCTGCTCATTTTCCCTAGTTTACTTATTGCATATGGGCAGAGTTCAAGGTGCTTTTGACACTCATTACTTTTCCTAAATGCTGCTCTTTCTTTAGATTTAAACCAAATAAGTTAGAAGCTTTTTTTGGTGAAGTCACGCATCTGATAGGTGTGTATGTACAAGTTGGTGAAGACTGCAGGGTGAGGAATAGTTTCAACATTGCCATGAAATAAAGTGTGATTATAGTATAAAAATTTTCGCTAACATCTGTAAACAAAAGGCTGTATCTATTGAAATGCTGACAGATTTTTTTATGATTTCCCATTCAGCTTTATAACACAGAAGACAATGAATGTGCTTATTTCATTTACTTAATATCTAGCTATTAATAGGAGGTGCCATATATAAAATGAAATTTGTCATGCATGCTGATATTTCTTAAAACATGCCCTTTTCCAGAGAGAATTTATCAGAAAAAATACTGCATTTTAAATTCAAACTTTCAGTATTCTTTCCAGTGGAAGCTCTGTCCTGGACCTCTGATTTCAAGATACGACCATTGGAAAAGAATAGAATTTGCATTTCAGCGTTGCAGGAATAAAGGCTGTACTTTAGAATAACTCAGTATTTTCTATTATTTCCATTGTTCTTCACATTTAGAGAAGATACTTGAGTGGTGATGCTAATTTTACTTCCGCTCTGTTTTCATGTACCATAACCTCTTTACATAAGAGTCATTTTTTTTTTTTAATGCTTTTCTGTTGGGTTGTGTAACTAATTTGTGTTTGTTTCCTTCTTTGGCCCTCTCAGTGATATTATCTTCTTTGTAAAATCTCACCAAGCCGTTAAATATTTTCCTGAGGTAATAACAGGCAGCCTTTCATCTAAACCTATACTACCTACTAGACTGATAAGATTGGTCGAAGACACCTGGGGAAAATTTGACACCTCCTCCTGTTTACTCTGGCATCGATCCGTGTTGCTGAGGCTTTATTTCACATTTATCCACAGCCCTTCATCTCAGTCTTGCTCAACGTTGCCCACCTTTCCTCGTTTGCACACTGTTGGTTCCTCAACTAATGAAAATATTTGCAGCTCTTTATTGTTTTGGGTTTTTTTACTGCATTTTGACTCACAGGGGTCCTGAATGCAAACTGCACTAGAAGCCCAGTGATGTCGAAGGTCCAAAAATCAAGTGCTGGTCTTCAAAATCAGGCCTCCCATCTACACAAGGAAATTATTTTCAAAGACTACTTAAGGTAATTTTAAAAGGCTTTTTAAAATAATGGAAATGTGTTAGTGAATAACTGACAGCATTCTGAGACCTGCTTCACTCCTTACTTCTCCCACCGAATTTTCAGGAATCGCTTCATTCACTCCCATGGTTTGGGAATTGTACTTTGTGCTGTTAACCTCTAAACATAATTGCACGTTTTCCAAGATAGAAAATGGTTTAATAACAAATCCTTTACGTGCTCTGGCTGACTGTACTGGGTTAAAGGTTTTAAGTAAAAATCAGTGCTGAGCATGATGCATATAACTCAATCATTGCACAAACAATACAAAGTCCGTTTATTATCTAATCAGAGGCTTTCTTCTGTCTTTCTTTTTACCAAGTGAGATCTCTATTTATTAACCTCATCCCTTTTATTACTGTAAGAAAGTGGTCTTAATGGCTGATACTCAGTTGACTTTTTCTTTTGTATTCCCAAAGTCCCCTTTCCAAAAGTTAGTCTTTTCTTTCAGGGTCTGAGTATGTACTCGCTATGGTACTCACCTCAGAAAAAGAGCATATTCTTACTAATTAACGGAGAGATATTGCCTTCTCTCAAGGGTCATTAAAAGTACATCGATCAGCCCCTTTCTCTGACTCATGCTGTGCCTGGCAGAGCCAAAATCAGGTAATCCAGTTCACTCTTGAACTCTCAAAACTGCCTTAAGTTTGAGCTTAATAAACCTTGCCTTGGTAAGCTTTGACACGCGAAATCTGTGTCTCACTTAAAACCTTGACCCTGGATCCTGTCCTCCTGTCCCCTTACAGTACACATCCGGTGCTGGAGTCCAAGTGGCTGGCACTCAACCTGTGTGGTGCCCATTTAAAAAGCAGCCAGGATGTCGCCTGGAGCAAGAGCAGCTTTGCTTCAGGGGGCGTTCACGTGGCTGTTGTTCCTGCAAGCCAAACTTGCATAAGCAACTACCCAGCGCTACCCTTGTCCCTGCTTTCTTGTCCCACCTCCCTCACCTGATTTTCTTTGTAGTTCAAACTCTAAGGTTCCTTTCCAGAGCTGTAAACCTCACCGCAAATCAGGGAAGCTTACTGCTCCCCAAAACTTCCTAGGATGCTTAGAAACTTGATGTGAATTCTGGAACTAGACAGCAGGAATGAGCTCCAAAAGTCGTAATATAAACTCCCCGCTATGTACCAAGGCATAGGAAATAAAGCATTTTATTTCATTTAGTCAAAAAATCCTCAAATCTCACCATTTCAATGGGCTAGGTTTAGTGTTAGACCCATTAGGGTTAAGGTTAGGGTTAGGTTCAGGTTTAGGGCCTGTTAGGGTTGGGGTTAGGCTTAGCGTTAGTCTTAGGGACTATTGGGGTTCAGGTTAGGGCCATTAGGGTTCGAGTTAGTGCCTATGCTAGGGTCGTTAGGGTTAGAGTTATGCTAAGTGTTATAGCCTATTAGTGTTATGGTTAGGCTTACAGACATTAGGCTTAGGGTAGGGGTTAGGGTCTATTGGTATTTGGGTTAGGGCTTATTAATATTAGGATTAGAGCCGTTAAGGTAAGGCTTAGGTTTAGGGTTAGTGTTATGGTTAGGGCCTATTAGGGTTCGAGTTATGTTTAGGGTTGGGGCCATTAGGATTAGGGGTTCGCTTCGGGCCTGTTAGGGTTAGCGCCTGTCATGGTCTGTTGGTATCTCTCAGCATTACAGGACAATGTACTCTGTGATTTAAGCTTTATTTCATGAGCTTATTAATAAATATGACAAAAAAATATGACAAACGGGCTCACTCCTGTTGCTTAGACTGTTCTGTCACATGAATTCACTTATTCACCACTGAGGTCATAAGATTTCATAACTTTTAACCCATAACTCTTAATTCATGCATCTATAAGAAAAAAGAAAAGAATGAGTTCCCTAGCCGATGGTGAGAGTGCTCACCCTTCCTCCTCCATCATGGTGCAGGTGTCGCACTGGGAAGCACAGAAGCCTCAGCAGTCCGGCTGTTATTGGATCTGCTTCAAAAGCTTTTTGGTTAAGCTGATGTTTCCTACCTTCCCTACCACTTCTATGTGGGAGCCCTAGCAGGCCAGTGTCCAGTTTGGACCTGGGCTCTGGCTGACCTGATGCCTCACGATAACTCTGAAACCCTACACTAAATTTAACTGTTACTCTAATCCTTATCTTGATGTTAACCCTAGAGCTAATTGACCTGCAGTGGTCTACAAGGGCCCACTGGTGTGCACCATGGCTTTGTGAGTGCCTTTTGGTGTCTTCAGGCATCACCTAGAGCCGTCTAAAGGGCAGGACGGGCATCCATGCACATTTTTGGATGGTTGAAGAGTACATACAGATGTTCTCCATGTGTCTCCAAGTGTCTTTGGTGAATGCAGGCACCTTGCGATGCCAATCCCTCATGCTAACCTCTTCTGGCCCTGCCTGGCTGGCACTGGCCACCTGCCCCTGAGGAGCTGGATAAAGCAGCAGAGAGCAGACCCAGAGCCCTCTGTGCATTTTTCAGTTTACCCCAGATCTATTTTTCACTTTTGGTGTCCTCTAGAGTCCTCTCAGCTGGCTTTCCAGATGCAGAAGTGAAGATGGAATTCATGTAGAGGCTTGCATACAAATACACACACCCTCCTCACACCCCAGGATAAGCAACTTGAAATGCATAGTGAGTTTCTTTTGTATGGGGTAAAATGTAGACCAGAAGTGTATTGTCACCCTTAGTCCCAGTAATCACAGCTTCTCTATCGAGAGAGAACTATAGCATAGCTGTGTCCTAGATACAATGTCTGTTCTGGTGCTGCCTCCTTATTAAAGAGAAGAAAATACGAGTGATCTTTTTTTCTCCCAGTGCACTCCTTAAAAAAATGAAACCAAGATTATATCTTCCTAGCAAATTTTAAGGAACAATCCACGTGTGATTGAGAGTGCTCAGTTCCCAGAACTGAGTTGTGTTACTTCTAGGTCTATTGCTCATGTATACTAGTGGATAATACCACTATTATTTTTAGCTTTATGGCTAACAACTGTCAATATAACTATGGGCTAGAAAAAACTGATCTGAGTATTTTCTACTACTAATAGCAGCTGACTTTCACTGTTTTGCTACTTACTAATGCTCCCTTCCCTAGAATTCCTCAAAAAATCTTTCTAAAAGGCGGCCAGAAGAAAAATTACTATTTTATTCATTAAAGAGCTTGGATCAGGTTTGTGCGATATGACAGATGAAAGAAACACACAGCCAGACAAGGAATGCTCCGAAGAGCAGCTAACAGCGGCTCCATGCCGTGGAGGATCCAGGGAGGGCGATGGAGTGATTGACCACCCAAACAGAGTGGGTGCCTTTGTTTTAGACAGCAATGGCTCTGTAAGCTAAATGTAACAACCACGTGTAGAACTGTTTGTCCCTGACAAAGAAATACAGACTTACAACAGGGCAAAACTAGTTTTAGGGGTACACTTATAGTAACATAGCTTGTGTATGTATTAGATCTGCTTTTATACTATGAACCTATGACACTAATAAATAATATTTTTTTTATTTGTGGAACTATCTTAGGCATTAGCTTATTGTTCTGTACTTTTTGGTAGAGCCCTGGCATTCTCTAAGCAAGTGACCCTACCTGCTGTGACTTCACGTACAACCAGGATCTGGGCAAGGTGCAGTCAAACACCGCAGACTTGGAGGCAAGCCTGAGGAGCTGAGAAAAGCAGCCTGCCAGAAAAGTCGTGCTCTGCAGCGCCTGCAAGCCTCAGGCTCCAGGTGAGTACAGCTCACTCACAGATTCAGAGTGTAATGAAGAAATAAACCTGTTCCCCATTAGGAAGTTCACTGCATGTTCTTCGACTGCAGAAATTCTGAACTTGGTTCTACCGATTATAACAGCAATTTAGTGAACATAATGGGTTTATGATTTATATGAACTATGTGGAGCCAGATAGTAGCTCGACTTTGTGTTGCATTTGCAAAGCCTCAGAACCAACACTTGTCAGGCTTCCTCAGTCTGGTCTTTTACTGGCCTGTCTGCAGCTTTGTTTTGTTTGTTTTGGTTGCAACAGCAACTTTTCTGTTTGACCAAATGTCTATGGCTAATTTATTTTACATCTGGTTTATCTTTTTATAGTATGATCATAGTCTTATACAGATAGCAGTACCAAGTAGTTACTCCATGTAGAATGAGATATGGGTGTCTATTAACACAGTGAAATACAGTTCTGGTATTATAGTAGCAGCTTTGAGAAGTGAAGGCAAAGGATGTTGCATGAAGTAGTACAGGCATGAAGTGTTTAAGAGGACTATGGGGCACACACACCCGACAGTGGAGACCTCATGGTTATAAACAACTCAGCCAGACCAGCATGGGGAGTGTACACATAGCTCAGCCCAACTCCAAGTACGAAAACAAACTCCAAGTACAAAAACCAAACAATGAATAAAGAAGCTTTGAAGAGAGCGGTGGGCTGGTTTCAACCTGTGTATTTCTTGCTGACAACTGGGGATGCCTGGCATTGTGACAGTGAGGATGCTCTAGAGAACGGTAATGGGAAACGCCTTTATGTTGTTATTCAACTGCATACTGCAGTTGCTGTACTCTAAGTGGGATATGTAGTGTATCATAATTTATTATGATTTAAGTGCATTGCGAGAACACCGTCTTAATTCAAATCCTGTACAATTTCAAATTACTTCAAATAAGCAAATGTTCTATTAAGCATTAAATCCTCCTCATGAGGAGTACCTAAAAAAACTGGTCAGAGGACTGTGACATGAAGTTAAGTATGTGCAGCTGCTCCAGTCCATAGTCTGGCTTGAGTACATACTCGGGCTCAGAAATGCTCTTGGCCGTATTTACTCAGACACAACTAGCAAAGAGTTTCTCCTATTCTAACCAGTCATCTCCTGCTTACCCTATCCACTCTTAACCTATCTGAACCAAAACACCAGGAAAGGGTGTAAGTAAGTAAAATTCAGGTAATTTCATATCTATTGGAATCATATCCTTTAGTTCTTATCCACTTTCTTCTACCATGGAGTCCCTTGTGGTCTCTGCTCCTCAGCTTGCTGGGAATGCAAAGATGTGGCAGGCTATGAATGGTACCATCAAGCCTTGTCGTCTTATTTGTGTAGGTAGGCATCAAGCCAGAGCTCTCCTGAATTCTTCAGAGACAGAAAGAGAAAGAAAGCTGAGAGAGAAAGAGCGAGCACAAGAGGCCATGTTATGCAGGGTTGCTTAGGGGAGTGCTGGTGGGGACAAGGGGAATGAGGGTTGCTATGTGTTAATTTGTAAGAGGAGGACAAGCCAACTCTTGTTCTTAGGATTCCAGTCCCTCCTACATCCTTCTGCAATGTTTTGCCAGTGTGTTGTTACTTACTGTACAATGTCTGCCAAAGCTGTGAGCAGTGGCCTGCATTGGTACTCAGTGCTGTATTTGGCACACAAAGACGTCACCAGAGGAGCCACCTTTCAGTAGTTGTGTCTTGGCATTGTGGGGAATAGGCTGTGAACTGGCGACAGACAGATTCTTTTCCAGTGCTATATAGGAAATATTACCTTTCACATGTTCACATTAATTACTACTTCCCAGGGATTGCCCATCTCACTCTGAGTAGGGTCTTGAGGTGCTCCTGGCTCTTCTTTCCCCTTGGTGTGCTTTTAGCACAAATAACTTGCAAGACTTTCTCGCTTTCCCCCTCCGTTATTTTCCACGGTTGTGTCTAGCATCTCCAAAGAGACAGTTCTCTAAATTAAGGGATTCTATAAACTGGCAGAAACTACCCCCCCGGTCCCCTTTCTCCAGAAGTAGCCATCTCCATAGCACAGAAAAGGAGAAGAGCCCGTCTTCCAGCTGCATATCTCAGTCACTAGAGTAATAGTGTCAGTAGTCACTATAAGTGGGTTTAAACTACTGCGTCAGATGATAAATAGAGTGCCTCAACATTTCCACAAATGCTTACGAGCTACTACTTTGGATAGGCTCTGTTGCTGTCTGTGTGGTTTCACAGGTCCTGCCCGTGTTCAATTTTTGTTAGCCATTCTCACCTTCCTGTGGGTCCAGCAAAGGTTTTGAATTAGATTATGATTCTCTTTAGGGTTTTCAGTCTTTTTAAAGCCAAACTCATTGGTGCCCCACAACTGTTTGTAGAATTCAGAGCAAAGAAGAATAGGGAGAAAGAAAAGAGAAGAGGGGAAAAAAAAGCAGAGAAGAAAAAATTTTTTTCAAAAACGAGGGAAGAAAATTCGCTCTTGGGGTTTGTACTCACTGATGTGCAATCTGGAAGTTCAGATGCCCAGTAAACTACTCATTGAACAGAGACTGCTCAACGTTGCGTGTTGCCTGGAGCTAGAGGAGGGGAAAGGAAAGGAAAGCAAAGTCAGTACAGACTGGGGACTGCGGCCTTCCTCATTTGTCTAAAAGAGCACAGTATGCTGTGCTACGCTGTTCTATTGGGTGTTTTTTAGCCTAAGCTGAGCTACCTCAAGCCAGGGATCACAATCCTCCTTCAGCTTTGTGGACCAGATGTACACAGACTGGCTAACATGGACAGTGGGAAAACTAGGAGTTGGCTCTGTGCTCCCGTGGGTAATACACGTGAACAGACAGTCACAAGTTCCTCCTGGGTCTTCTCAAACCTACGTCTGCAGAAAAAGCAGAGATGGCGGTGGTCGGACTTGACTGCTGGACTCCAAGAAGTCTCTCTGCAAAGAGGGGACACGATGCTGGCGTTCTACTGGTGTGAAATTGCTCAGCAAGAGCAGGACACAACCGTCCATCTCTGCATAAGCGGAAAAGGTCCAAGACAGAATGATGCAATGAGTGTGGAGGAGGGAATGTTTAGGAAATAGAGCTGGGACCTAGCTTTGCTTTTAGATTGCCCATGACCTTGACATTGCTGTCCTCCTTTCCTGTTACCATAACTGAATCCCATTGTCCTATTAACCTTCACGTCCCAGTTACCAACAGGTTTTCACCCCGAATGCAATAGAGAGAACTTGCTCCAGTTACCAACAGGTTTTCACCCCGAATGCAATAGAGAGAACTTGCTTGTCTCATGGTTGGAATTTGTACCTGTATGGCCAAAATTCATAAGAATGGAAAATATTTTACCTGAGTAGAGACCCAGTCCAAATTGTTGTTGTAGTAAATATCCATAGGGATATGGTTCCTCTGTGAAACCCAGACAAACCAGCTGCTCTCCAGCATCCTATGCAATCAGACAAGAGGCCAGAATTCAGTAACAGATAAGCAAGTCAACGATGAGGCATTGAAATAACAGCATAGCCGGACTTACAAACACATGGCTGCACACCAGCCTTGCTAATTCAGCACTGGGAAGAACTTCCAAAACCTGGAAATTTCATACTTCCTTATGAAACCTATGATTACTTCATATGTTTTGTTATAAAGCTGACGTAGCCTGGTATTCATCTTGTTTTATCTGTAGCCAAGGACCAGACTGGTTAAAGTCAGTAAAATGATGCAAGTGGAGAGCGTGGTGTTCGTTCAAGCCGATGCTGCGGGCTAACGCCTGGGCATTTGCAAGCCCAGGCTAAGCAGTTTCTGTTAAACGTTCTCTTTCTCTGACCAGAAGCAGACCCAACACCCAAAGCACTGGATGTTTTGTAAGGTGAGCATTTCTCAAATTGCTCAGCACTCGGTGAAGTGTCTTTGCTGCCAGAGCCAATGTGGCAACATAGAACTTGAACTGGTAATTAAGCAGAAGAGTCTTAGTTTAACTTTACAGAATTAAAAAACTAAGCAAAAAATTAGGTGGCAAAGGAGAACACGGAAAGATAAGCGAAGGCAAAGAAAGGCAGGCAGCCACAGATGGAAAGAACACATAGAGTAAGGCTGAAGAACCTTCTAAAGAGATAGCACCTGAGTATAAAATAATATGCCAGGAGACTCTTTATTTCTAATAATGATCCAGAAGTAAAAAAGAATCTGATATAGCAGGTCAGCATCCAGGCCAAGTCCTACCAAAACCAGAGACAACAAGAAAAGAAAATCATTATGAATTACATTCACTGAAGTC
>Ga0181612_144350_pt1 | contig 12157 bp, 7 predicted proteins | sample HoacroProtozoa21_FD_119630 | JGI IMG/M metagenome (GOLD analysis project Ga0181612, IMG submission 119630) | Hoatzin crop microbial communities from Cojedes, Venezuel. Combined Assembly of Gp0051906, Gp0051904, Gp0051908
AGGACATAAATAAATAAATAAATAAAATACGTGAGATAAAAGTGTCATGAAAACCAGCAAGCACCAACCACAGCTTCTTTAGAATCTGGAGCTGCGCCTCACGAGGAATTCCTACCAAAGACAGAGTCATGCACACACCTCTTCACCAGTGTTTCAACATAAATGCATATTGGAAATGTATTCCTACAGATTTAATCTAGCTGTTGTTAAAATCATGAAAGAATCTACATGTCATGAATACCAAACTGGTATACACAGATCTATGCTCTCATTAAGCCAGTAGAAATTATGTAAGTAACATACTTGTCCAAAGCACTGTGATAGACCTTGCAATAGCAACTCCACCACTGCCTTACTCTTTTGCTGAAATTGATGCTACTTGAAGCCAGAAATGCCCATATAAAACAACATAATTTGACACGCTAAAAAATATGCTTTCACAGAAAAAAATGGAAACTACTCTCCACTATCTTTATGATGTAATCGTCATTCAAAATGTCTCACATTGTATATAAGTTACTGTTACGAATGTGCTGATTTTGAAACTTCACATTACACAGAAACATGGTTTATTATGGAAGAGAGAAAAAAACCTAGAGTTTACTTAGGAAAAAAAATCCTAAATAAATAATTCATACTTAGATGAACTGAATTCTAGTCTTTTAGAAGGTGCCAACAGATGGTTTACATTTATAGAAAGCGCACTTGCTGACTTTGAAACAGAAATTAAAATTCATAAACTATATCATTAGTTCTCCTTTGAAGCACCATTACGTTTATGACGAGGATTTGGATTTTCCCAGGTGAACAGTCTTTACTCATAATTTTACTAAGGAAAAAGTGCAACATGTTACTTTTCAGACACTGATTTATGTTTGCAGGTTTAAAGTTAAACTAATCTAATGATCAGTCAAAGGAAAAACTGAGAAACATGGAAGCTGGACTAAGCTGATGTTTCCAGCTATCACAAATTTCAAAGATATTTTAGAGTTTTCCCATTCCTTAAATGGACACTGTACATTCAGTCCTCGTGTTAGGACTTCATAACCTGTGACTTCGGTTTGTAATCTCCTTGCTTGCACTGAACACTGTAACCACCACAACAAGCAGTGAGCTTGCAGCTCACATAAAAGTGGGCATGAAATTCTCAGTTAATTTTAGTAACTCCCTAGTGTAAGCATAGCCAATATAATAACCTGATATTATTGCAACACTTCATTTTTTAGCTAGACTAAATGTTAGCACCTAACAGGTTTATGATTAAGGCTTACTTTACACCTATAAAATGTACAGCGATTAGCTTTCATTAAGTATTCTCATACATATTTTTTCTTGCTCCATAGCAGATTTACTGTTTAATATCTATTTTTTGATATAGTAGAGTAATACTAAGAGGTATGGAAGAATCCTAGTAAATGGGAGAAGAGTTTGCTGTTGTGGGGTCAGGCATAAGACAGAGGAATCCACTTTTTCAGTAGAAGACTATTGAATTTAAAAGTAATTTAATAAGTGAGTTTTGTAAAAAGAAAGTTGAGAAAGTGAGAACCATTAAGGAAAGACTGTCTGCATATTTGGTCCACAGCTCACATGCCTTTATGCATTTGGTAGCATTATGTACCACTCCATGGTGATGCACCAGTTGAAATCAACAGTCCCTTACGGCTTGTGGGCAGATATGAACAGGCTTCCCACAGTTAGGCACCTAAGTCAAGTATCTAAATGAGGAGATGTGTGTCCCTAGGATCACCTTTTCCAAAAAATAATTAGAAGCAGGAGGCAATAAGCAGTGTATAGCAGCCTAACAGCAATACCTAAGTTAGGCAGTGGAAATGCCCCTTGCTGTTCCTCAAGATTATCTCCAAAGACTTTTGCAATCTTTTAGGTTTGAATAGCACTTAAGCACCTCTTAATTCTCACCTCAGGTGAACAAAATTGAATATTCCTTACATCAAAATTTAGAAAGAAGATTACTTGTGGTTATTTCTCATCTGAACTACCGCAGCCAGCAAACGCTACTCAGGGCCTGGGCAGGGGGTACGCTAGGCCCTATACAAAAAAGGAATAAATCCTATTCTTGCTACTTCCTTATATGGTCAGGTTGGGGTTTTGTGCTTCATGAATATAAACCTTGTTTATAAGAAAATTTGTGATTTTGAAGACTTTAGTTTTCCCCAGTGGGCATACGATCTACCAGCAAAACTCACATCTTTCACACGCAGTAGATCTTTATAGTTATTTTGGCACACTGCGTCACTGGCAAGCTGAGGTGACCTACACATTCACTTAAACTCAAACATGCTAAAAAATAAGTATTTTATCTATTCATGTAAATATGCGTGTTTGACACTGAAATAAAGATAGGAGAAAAGCCAAGCTGATTGCTGCTAAGGTAAGTTTCCTACTGACATCCAGTGAAGACACATAACATTCTTAAAACATCTCATTTACTGTAAGTACCAATATGGAAGACTACTACAGATGCAAAAACTAGAAAAGAGTCTTTCTAAACTGTTGAAGAACCGTTAATAGAATCAAGTCTTATTTGATAGGCTTGTCTTCTAAATTTCCTGATATTTTTCTTTTACACATTCTGAAAGGCGCTCCCCCCCCCAATCCCTATCAGGTATCCCATCATAAATCAGGTGGAAAATATAGTTTGGAGAGGAAAATGAAGAGAGCTTCCTGAGTAGCACCCCAGCAGAAAGAGGGAATGCTCACCACCTCTAGATCACTGAATGTTATGTACGCGAGAGATAACACACAGGGTCTCGGTCACAATTCTGTGAATTATTCAGATCATTTGGATAGACAGAGAATCATTCTGGTCACTGCAGGACTTGATCCAGTTAAAATCAGAGTGGTATGGAGGTACAGTATGTAATACAGCATAAAGAGGTAAACAGATCATCAGTGTCTTACAAATGAATCTGAACTGGAAGGGTGATCAGTGCTTTGTGACAGGACGATTTTTCACCTGAGAGTATAAAACACAACTTACTCTGTCAAAGTGCAACCTGAATATTGCTAATTCTTATAATCATGCTATATTTACTGTCAGTAACAAGCCCCAGGAAAGCACTATATATTACACTCAGATCTGGATCGAGTCCTTCACTCTCCATCCTCCCATGCACTATTCAAATCAACACATTCTCCCCAAAACGCTTAGTCTTATTCTGGAGCAGGAATACAGCTTTTATACCCTATCTGAGAGTTATGGGCTCTATCACTTAAACAACACAAAAGACAAAAAATAACATTGCTTTTACTGTGAATTGCTAAGATGAGAAAGAAAGTTACTTTATATGACCGGCTTAGAGATTGCTGAAAGTAAAATATAGCCTGGAGGAAAACAATTTTGCCTTCGGCTTTGAGTACCAAAAATCTGAAGAAATGTGTTCAATTAGCAGAAATAGTTATTTCCAATATATTTATAACTACTACTGAATTCAAGCCTGCTATCACTTTCTTGGGTTTTTTATGCACTTGATGGAAAATAATGGACAAGCTCCCAGTTCAAATAGTTTCACACAGATGCTCAATCACAAGGCCTTCAGGATAACATAATTTTTCTTAGTCTATAAATATCTGCCGTGACTAACAACATGGACAAAACCAACAGTATACACAGTACTGTTTCAGCTACTTGCTCAGTTTAGGTGGTTCGCAATAATCTGTTTTGCACAGCAACAGTCTTTCCTACTTGTCCTTCCTCTTAGACAGTGAGACACACTGGTCTGAAAACATCTAGAAAGTCATTTGCCTTGCCTTGTCAGCAGAACTCAGATGTGGAAACAGTTTAATTTTTGGGATACTTGAAAGATTATGCTGCCATGTGCAGACTGTCCTGTACATAAGTGACTTATCTGGACTGTTTGCACAGTGACATAAGCTGTTCCTCTCCTACTGAGGTCAGAATATGAATGATTCCAAAGCTCTGGAGTATTTCACTGGGTTAGATTCAGGTCCATTATTAATATCTAATTTCCTGACTGATATTAGGAGCCTCACTAATACTCTGAAATTTGACCATTAATATCATGTATTGGTTGTTAAAGAACTGGAAGTTTCTGATCCTTAACATAATTTTTTTCCTTAAAATTCAAGACATATATTTAAATATCTGGGATCTAAGTTTCCTGGAACTTAAAGAAAAACAGGTAAACTAAACAAATCGGCCTATACATTTTTTGCTTGTACAAAACAAGAGGTAATATATTGATTAGATTTCTTGAACAACACCTGTAAATTACTGTGTTGGAAATCTGCCTGTTACTAAAAAGGTTATGAACAGCATAAATAATTTCGGGTGCAATCTGCCTTATTTAGCTGCTTATTATATGTTTTATACTTTTTCACTTAATAAGGGAAAAAAAACAAGAAATGCCGTTTAATTATTGAATTTGCCATCAGTCAGATGTAACCTCTTTGTCTCTCCTCGTCAAAACATTTGAGGGCTCTTGGCCTGCTCAAATGAGTGTGTATAGCTTTCCAGATGCAGACAAATAAACTTGCAAATATTTTATTTGCCTAGTAGTAATGACACTCACAAAAATATCTCCACTGAAAAAATAAATAGTCTCTTAATGTTATTTCTACTCTGAATTCCTTTTTGAATGGTGAATGCTTCACAGGTATATCGGGCCTTATGTTTTTAAGTATTTCATATGCTAATTTGCACAAACTATATATTGACACTGCTGTGGAGAAGAGAGGAAGAAACTCATGTCCAGTTCCACTTTCACATAATACTGTTCTCATTACCACAACCAGTCCTAAAGCACATTTCTTTTCCTAAATCATATTAGTACTGCTACATTTATATAGCCATACCGGTAGCAAAAATAATCACAGTGACTTTGACTGGGTATATCTTGGCCATACTTGCCAATTTCTATTTAAAAAAAAAAAAAAAAAAAAAAAAGTTTTTCCAAAGGATCACAGAGAATTTGCTGCTTTTGGAAACAGAAGAGAATCTCTTGATCTTTCTGCAGGAAGAACAGGTATCTTTAAAAACACAGCCATCAAAAACTCATAGTCATTACTGAGAAGCTCTGCAGCATATTGATCCACTGTACAGTGTAGTCATGAGCAGATGTTCCATCTCAGTCTGGCTACCTCAGCTACAGTTGCTTTGGCCCCTACCTGCTCCTTGCGGCCTGTCTTCAATGCAGGGGTGGGTACAAAAACTGCTGGGAGGGCAGAAATTTCTGGGACAGCTGCTGGAAAGCTATGCATCTGTCACGGCCTGATTCAACCAGGTCTCTCACCTGGTTTGCATCATATTGACTGCTACACAGAGAAATAACTCAGAACAATTCTAGCATCTGGAGGCTTTATTAGCACTCCCTTCAGAGAACAGTCACACAAATGTAAACAAAATATTGACACATTTGGGAAACTGTTAGACAGTTGGAAGAAGGTTTACCACAGGAAAGCCTTTCACGCTTATCTTATGCCCCTTTTAGACTTCCCTGTCACAGCTGCAGTGGTGGGCAGCCTACAAGGGCGTCTTTTGTTTCATAGACTACGTCTTTGCATGTATTTCTGTCAATAAGTAATCCCAGTTATCCATGACCATACCTGACTCTCTGAATAACAGACATGACGACAATCTGATTCATCTGATCTATCTTAAACATCTACATCAGAAGGACAAGAGGAACCACACCCTGGTTAGGCAGACAGCTACTGTGCAGCTACTAGAGAAAAGTAGGTGTGATGAACATCAGAGCCAATTTCTACGGCAAGGTTGGCAAGACCTAGACTGTAAAATTAAAAAAGTCTGCTTGCCTTCTTCAGTTTCCACTGTTACTTTTTTTTGGGGTCTTTCTCTACCTAGGTCTTACCCAGAATATGAAATATAATTAGGAACAGACCTTTGCTAGCTCTTCAAGGCAGGTGTCCTTACAGTGTGGCAGGAAAAAACTGTCAATCAATCACATATAACAAAATAGTCTAGGTATTTGCTACTTGCTTTCTAAAAGAATTACATGGTATTCAGTAAATAAATGAATGGAAATAAATGTTTTTTGGATTTATTTATAATAATAAGGTGTAGTAATAAGGTGTAGTAATAAGGAGTACCACCAGTGTGAATGAGGAGCTGTTCTTTTTACGTAGGATCATTAGAAGCAGAGATAATTATATTTACTTTATATTTTCTCTCTCCTTTTTATAATATTTTGATTTATACAGATTTAAGTACATATATATAGAGGATGTTCTGTCTTCAAATATCAATATTTCTGTACAAAGATGGGATGATTTCTGAGAAATTCCTAGATAATGAATTTTCATAAGAGTTAAGCATTAACCTGACATTATATCTTAATTTTGGGTCAAACTACTAAATGAGTTTGACCAAGTCTTTCAAACCTCATCAACAAACTCATTTTAAGCGGACTATGCATGTGTTTAATCATACACGCAGTCAGTAATTCAACAGAAATTAAGAAGGCTACATAAGGCAGAACAACTCTTTGGCTTTACTGTGGCTAAACTTGAAAGAATGGAAAAAAAAATTAAAAACTTATTAGAAATCTCAAATAAATTTATCCTTACTTTTGTCTAAAGAAGAAATAATACAGGCAGCAGGATTTTATCTGTATAAACAGATGTACTGTTCTATACACTACCGGAAATGAAATCCTGTTGCAAGACTACTCTTAAAACATCTTAGAAATTTAAGGCAGATCTTTATTTCTAGCAGAAAATTGTTGCTTGGATTTTTTATTTTACTTTGGATTTTTTTTTAAGCATTGTCTGTAAGCCGGCTGCAGATATTTTAGATATATATGCAGAGTTTTCTGAGGAAGCTGCGTGTGTTTTCAAACAGTTGTTCAGAAACCTCTTTGCAGTTGCCAGCAAGATTGTCTCCTACCACTGTCATTCCCTTAACTATGTCTACTGACATTCCACTTTTGTCTTCAAACCAGATGTCATCCATTACAGAGAACACTCTCTCCACAGGTGCATTAGTGTCTCTGTATGCCAAAACAAATTCAACAAGAAGCAGGAGATTTTTAGAATGCATGGTATTTTTTTTTAATTATTTACAATTTTCACCCATCTTTCAGTGAGCTTTCTGGACCCAAAACCCCATGACTGAGGAATGGAGAGAAACCTCCAGCTGAAGGCATGCTTTCATTGCAGAATGCATAGAGGCTCCACTATTCTAAAATAAAATAAAACTGAATTTACCCACTGTGTGGTTTTGGGACTAGGTTCTGCATACTATTAAGAAGACACAGGATTTTAGTTTAAGAAAACTTGTAACTTGTGATACTAAACTTGTAATATACTGCAGTGTAGAGGATTTAAGCCTCCATTACAGTAAGTGAGGCTGCACTGCAAGTCAGAACTAAGTCCACTGGAGCACTCTTATATCAGTGACTTCACACTGGGCTATGTCCTTAAAAAGCATAACAGTGGTCATAACTGTATGAAAGTCAATGGGACTAGGACTGAAATTTTCATGTCAAATGAGGTGTGCCCTGCTTGTGCTGCATCGTACTGCTCATATATCTCTCATGTTCAGTCTTCCACTAACTCGGATTCTGCTGCCCTGCAAAGTAGGCTAGGATCTGTACTTAAACAGCAGCTCCTTTTTAGACACTTGTAGTTTATACTAAAAATTCTGTTGTGTGGGACAGTGAAGGAGCACTTCCAGTGCTGTTGAATCATACATTCAGCAATTCTTCCTGAGTAGAGGCCTATATATTCAGTGCTAATTACTGCTGACACTGCATGGATGCAGTTGCTGATGGCTGTGATATTAGTATAAACACAGTCTGTAATTAAAAGACCATGGCTCTTCCTACACAAACATTTCTTCCTGAGTATCTCATGCAGTGATGGAGATTTGAAAATCTACTCGGTACGTCGGGCAAGAACTGCAGGAACACCTCAGGTGAAAGCACACAATTTTTAGATTTCTGAACTTTCAATTTATAACAGTATTTCTAACTTCTGAGGTTTTAGTAGTAAATAATGTATCGCCTCTCTTCCAGAAAACCAGACAAATACTTAAATTCTGCTTTTGCTATTCCTTATAATGGGCTGCAAAATTGATAGCACCATCAGTTTCAGGCAGTTAAAACATATGAGTAATATCCCATAGCCATGAGATTCCACACATACCCCCTCCCTCACACCCCCCGGAAATAAAATTCTGTTTTATTTTCCTTCTAGTTTTTGAGTCTTTATGTTTCACTCAGCTATTTTTCTGCAAGCAGAAGAGCCAAAAAAACAGCCTATCCTTACTGAAATCTGATTTTTTAAGAGACCCAGATATCTTGTTGCAGACTACACGTGGGGCAAAATAAATTAGGTGATGCCTGGTCTTCTGTGAAGGAGAGACAAGAGACAGCAGGCATTTCACCTACTAATTCCAGATGACTACTAAAGCGTTACATCAGTCTTCCCCTTGGTGTGAAAGAGTGCTCAACTTTTATTCTCACTTCCAGGAGACCGAGAGATGACTTTCAAGGTTTTATTATTGTAGAGAAAAGTGACAATATTTTCATATCATAAAGGGAGACAAATTAATCTCCCCTTATAAGGGAAGTTTATTACATGCCACTCAGATATGCAACTTCTATCCCTGGACTGGCGAAAAACAATGTAAAAAGTTGCAGGAATGTACTTGGTTCTCAGTGGGGCGAAAAGGTGACAGTGCTCCGAGAGCCTTTCCTGCTCGCAGTCTGTTAGGTTGGAGGGTTATTTTTCTTAGAGCCAGGGGATGTGGACATCTGTCAGCTTGTTTCCTTCACATGTGCAGCAACTGTGTGTGGTCCTCTAAACGAAACTATTACCTATGCAGTTCTGTATTCATGTACCAGTTCTGAGCAGGCTGAACTCCTGCCAATTAGAAAGTATTTTGTTCTGGATGGGTGAAATGAGGCTATAAGAAAATAAACAACTGCTTTAAAAATGCTTTAAATAACTTCTTTTTTTTTCCATAACCTGTCTCTAAATTTTAAATTTGTTCTTTTAAAGTGAAAGTATACACTAAATTAACAGGACTATTTTTAAAATGCAAGCTTGCTTTACAGCAGGATGCTCCACTGGATGATAATTACTGTACGAAGAACTGCCATGGCAAGTCAGGGAAGTCAAAAGAGAGGAAAAAGCCACTGATATGAGAAGAAGATGGGTGATCTCAAGATGCAGTTGATTTAATGCATACAAATGTATATTTCTAAGAAGATTGCATCAGTAAAGACTACTGGGAACCAATGTTTACGTACAAAAGTTGTTACACAACTAAGGATAGGCTACTACACTCATTAGTAAGTATCCTGTGATTGCACAGGTGTTTATGAAATACATGTTGGGAGGTTGTCAGCTGATAAACAACAAGCATAAATATGCTCCATAACACTGAATTAAGAGATTTACTTTGTTTACTGGTTTAATTAACTTTTCAGATTAGCGCAGCCTTCAAGATTACATTCAAAACACAACAACTGTAAACACACATACTTTACAGCATAAACCTTGCAGCACCACTATCGTCATGCAAAGCCATCACAACAGCAAAGTCCAAGCTGTATGTAATGCCTTTTTGGGGTCACAATACTTCTAATGAGGGGCAGAAATACACACTCATCTGACTTCCTATTCCTGCCAAAAAACCCTAGCTATGCTACTTCACATGCTCTGCCACTTTTTTTTGTTGCTAGATATGTAACCGTGTCATCTACCATGCTGTACAAGTAATATATGTTAGCTAAATGGATTTTTCTTTTTCAATTATCTAGCAACATTTTGTCAATTATCTAGCAGCTCACATTGGCAAGACTTGTCATAAACTTCACAGAACTGTCAGATTCCTATAATGATGGAACATATGTTAAGAAGACCCCCAAATCCCTTAAAAAAGGAAAAAAAAAAAATCAAACATGTGGCCTAGACCAAAAGATATTTAATGCATGTACAATCAAAGGAATCTAGTGATTTTTTGAATTCACTGGTCACAATGTCACTCAGTCTTTCAAGTTGTTGCAAGTAGTTCCTCCACTTTTAAAGCTAAAAGGCCATCTTCTCTCCTATTAGCTTTTGTTTTAACACAGTCCTTTTATTTCCCCAGCAGAAGAAATCTTTTTCCATGAGCCAACTGACAAGTGAAATTTTCTTTAACTACCTATGTCTCAAATCTACCCAAAGCCTTGATATTACCCTCAAGAAACATCTGATAATATGAGGATTTTTTTCAGATTTTGACAAGACATACTATTCAACACATTTTTAAAGTCATTCAAAACAGATTTGATAAAACCTTCTAGGTAGCCTGTAAAGAAATAACTTTTAGACATCAATATACTAAACAGATATACTACCAAATCGGTATAGACAGGCTTAACAGAGTTTTGTAGGATGTCTTAAACAGATAATATGCCATTAAACATATTTCCCCCCCCTCCATTAGCTTAATAAAATATCTCTCTTTCTTTTTTTTTGTAACAAAATAAGAGCCATAGTTAGAAATGTGATACACAGAGAGACAAAGATAAAGAATTTGCAAATATACTAATAGTTTTACACCAGTGACACCCTTTGACTCTGGCTGAGTCAAATTAGTGCAAAAGTGAACTCGATTGAGACCCGGAAGCTCTAATCATTCAAACAAGCAATTGCCATCCCACCTGCAAAACCTCTGCCCCACACAAACAAATGAAACCTTATCTAGATAAACACGGACACAGCCCTTTTGATCTGTATCTTTTCTGGTACTGGCAACAAATTGCCATGAATTTTCTGACATACGACTACTTCTTAATTCAACATAGAATGTAAGACAAAACATGGTAAAACAATGTAGCAGAGCAGACAATATTTCATAAAGGTGCACTCATGTGAATAGGAAGTGATTTAAAAAATATCACTGGACCGACGCGGTTATGTACGTGATGTCAAATTTTCACGCTTCAAATATGTCTGGTGTAGTTAAGAACATGTCCGAAGAAAGAAAGACCAGCAATGTTCTGTGTATCACACAGACCTTGGCAACTGGCCTCAGCAGCTCAGAGCAGAGTGTCAACAGAAGCTGTTTAAGACTCCTTTCCCAAGGAGTTTTAGTGGGGCCAAAGAGAGATGCCCAAATGAAAAAGCCTTGTCAGTTATTCGTCTGCACTGTCTCTGTAAAGATAGTTTAAAGTATGAGGGGAATAAAGTGCAAGAAATATAACTGCAGTTCTTTCCAGCTGGGATAAAATATTTGAGATTTTCATATGTTGTACTGCAATCTTATTTGTTCATTTATTTTTACAAAACTGACTTTTTAATATACACAAGAATCATAACTCTGAGAAAATCCTGTAGCAATACAATGAAATGCTTTAGTAGGGGTCACCATCTAACACAGTAATCAACAGATTGCCTTAATTTCAAACACTATAAATACACATTTTTTAGAATCATTATCACAGCAAGTATTAGATTAAACATTCAGTGTTCTTTCCTTTAAGAAGGAAGAAACTATTTCACAGAGTTCTGATCAAAGTGACTTCTTGGTTCTTTATACTCAAATAATTCTTTTGATACAATGTAAGCAGAAAATTCATACACACGAAAACCCCAAAAGAACAGAGAATCTTTTTTTTTTTTTTTAACTATACATTGCAGGTATGTATCACAATTCCACCCTCTCCAGTGGGCTTCTGTAATCTAGAAATTATTTTCTTTACTTTTAATGTTAATATTAGGTTGACTTCTACTTTAAAATGTAAGTTACATTTTAAAATACAAGTTACTGCAAAGTAATATAATAGTATGCTGTCTTACCTTCTTAGTATTTACACTTTACTGCTTAGGTACTCATCAGACAAAGTTTTAAAAACCTGGACATATATATAAACAAACAGAATGACTGCATCATAGTGATATTTGAACGAAGTCTTTGTTCCTCACTACAGAAAAGTGCCTGTAGGATGCGATTATTTAAAAATAAACATTATATATATCCTCATGAATTGATAGCTAAATAGCTCTATTTTTATAATTGAGTGTCAATTTTGTAGCTGAAAAGCATTCACAGAATCACAGAATCACAGAAGAGTTGGGGTGGGAGGGCACCTCTGTGGGTCATCTAGCCCACCCCCCCCGCCGAAGCAGGGTCACCTACAGCAGGCTGCACAGGACCTTGTCCAGGCGG
>Ga0181612_145927_pt1 | contig 12156 bp, 5 predicted proteins | sample HoacroProtozoa21_FD_119630 | JGI IMG/M metagenome (GOLD analysis project Ga0181612, IMG submission 119630) | Hoatzin crop microbial communities from Cojedes, Venezuel. Combined Assembly of Gp0051906, Gp0051904, Gp0051908
CTAAAATGCTGGGGGGGGTTCTTACGGGCGCTTTCTGCAGCCTCTGGAGTTAACTCCTTTTGTTCTGTACACATATACAAATTAAAATTATCTTTTCAGAAAAAAAAAATCCATATGAAAGTACTCTGAATGAAATAAAGTGCTCCAGCTGAAATGCAAATCACCTCTGCATAACCTTATACATGTGCTGCTATTAAAAAGAAAACCTAGCTGGAGCACTACAATTCACCCCACAGAAACTATTATCAGCAGAAACAATTCTGGAGAACATAAATTTACAGCTAAAGTTAATGACCTTCCTAGAATATATCAGGAAACCAACATAAAGAAGGCAGCAATATATTTTCTGTTATTCTTGGTAGCTTAAGTCTTTAAATCAATTCTTCATTTATTGTTAGATATTTATCCCCCAAAACGCTACACAAAGAGAAAATTAACCATATAAATAATGGTTTAACTAATTGACTTAAAAAAAATCAGTCCCCCTAGACTATCTGGCAGATAAGTATCAGGAGAAATACATTACTTAAGACAATTAGTAAAAGGTTCAAAAGTTCATTCCTGCTTGCAAACAGCATTTAGTAGTCTCCAAATCTTTTGTTTGCCATCAAAACTGGAAGGTTTAAAAACCCATTCTTTAGTGATTTCCCATAAAGATGCTAAGGCCGCAGCCCAACTCGCCCCTGCTGAGCACATTCCCCCTCCACCACATCCTGACCATGTGTTGGGGGGAGGTACAACCCCCCCCCCAAACACCTCCCAGGTCCTGCTTGCAGGCCTGCCACAGCCTCCATCCCCGTAGAGGGGACCACTGGCCTGTGGGCAGCAGTGACTGTTGAAGCACCCTGGAGGTCCCAGCACCCTGGGGGTCCCCAGAGGATCACGGTGCCCTGACCAAGAGTGGCCCCTGGCACTCAGCTGCCCTAGAGATGAGGCTCAGCTGTCTCCTGTCTGATGGCCTAGGCATCACAGCTAAAAATAAGAAACTATGGTATTTTCATCCTTCCTCTCCCCAGGATCCAGAAAGAAGTAGCTGGGAAACTGGGATGGTAAGCACAGGTGGCATGGCTCAAACATGAGCTGACCACAGTGCAGCCTGGGTGCTGCTGTAGTCAAGCCTCGTACCCATTTCTGTGCCTGCATGAGCGCCCGTCCCCCAGCAATGAATTCCATCACCTACTAGTTTCAGTAAAGACAGTGGAAAAACATAGCATTCTGTTTGAGTAGACAGCCAGTTACATTTACAGGTTTTCAAATAAGAATAGTCATACATACACATTTATTATTACATAGGGTGGCATTCAGCAGTTGCATTAAAAAGTACACGAGCAAGATCAATGGTACGATGATAATTCTGATTTTAATTTTAAGAGTTCTGCAAACACAGGGGATAGAGCGCTTAAAGTGCTTTTGTAAATGAAGGCATGAAGATGGATTCTATAAAATACAACAAAGGCATTCAGGACACAATACTTCAGAGGTCTTCGCATTAGCTTCCATTTCAAAGTGAAAGTTTTGCAGGTAATCTCTTAGCAACATTCGTAAATCCCATTCGGCATCTTCCCAAATTCCTTGTAAAAATTTTGGCCAAGTCTGCTTATGGCCAGGAACTTTTGTTTGAGTAAAGTATTTCTGGCACCTCAAAAAGGCACTTCACTGCTGAGTGGAATCTACAACAGCATCTAGAATCTACTTCCCATTGATTTCTTTAAGAGCTTAAGCATAGCTTTAAGGTTTCAATAGTATTTTCCTTTTGTTGCCCACGGCTGTAAAATCAGGATCTTTTAAGCTGATCCATCCAGACTGTAGTAGCAATTCTGAATTTTATTAAGTATATGAATCAAAATACATTGAACATATATAGATACACCTTTATGCTTCATTTGTTGATGCTTAGCACTTGTTGTTCAAGAAATACACAAATTATATGAATAAAAAGGTAACAAATATCCATGTGCTAAAGAGCTTACGAACGTGAATTCTGCATGGAAATCCACATACATAAAGCTTTTGATGTAAGCCAATCTTGCAGTGACGATATTTCAGAGACAGCTACACTCAGACATGATGCTGGGGGGGGTGTAAAAATATAACTATAAATCCTTGTGTAACTTTTGGGGAGAAGAGGCAAAAATAGAAGCACACTAAGCATTTGTCAACACTATTCTCAATAGCTCACAATTAAAGCAAGCTGCCCCTGTATCTGTCCTTCCCATAGTTTGGTTCATGTTTCATAGAGCGCTCAGGGAATGTGAACTCAAGTCAACCGAGCAAAAATACCTAGGGTGTCTTCCAAGAGCACACTGAATGCTCTCCATTCCTAGTTAGGCATGTTCAGTCAGCCTACAGCTAGTCCAAAGAAAGCACCCTTGATATGTTGTCCTACAGCATGGACGTGGAGTCCTCAGAACCTGCTGTCTTTGCTCTACAGATCTGCTCCTGCTGGGATGCCCTCTGTGCAGGTAGGCATGGCCTAATGTCACTGTCATAGCAAGGTAAGAAGATACTTCACACATTTTAATAGGAAATTCGCTGTTAAAATCCTCTAAGCTTCACAAGCAGTAAGAAAAGGAATTGTTCTGTCCATACCTCCAAAGAAAGTTAGAATGTTGGCTTCAGCAGTCCATTAACAGAGATGATTACAGATGCCTATCTTTCCTGCCAAAATTAAAAAGTTTTATGCTTACTCCTAGTTCTATTATTTTCCATTTTAAACATTGTCTCTCTAATCCTAAGTTATCGTATCTCTCAGTATCCTAATAGTGGCTCACATATTCTCTGCTATGCATCTTCTCCTCGAGGTCCAGGATTTTCTTATCTGGCATTCTAAAACCGTTTAACCAATTTAACTACTTTTCATAGTAGCAGCACATCAATAAACTGAAGAATATTGTTTTTCGGATTCCTATGGAGAAGATAAAACTCAGCAGTTTCTTAATGCAGCAGAGATAAAATATGCAGTACCATTCAGGTCAGAATGATGCAGAAGAGAATTGTATTTGATGCCCTTCACAAACTCTGAGAAGTTACTGCCCAAGGCCTCAGGCCCACAGGTGTGGTCACTGTTAGCAAGGGCACTGTCAGAAGACCACGGGTCATCAGGAGGTGACAGCTGCTAGGAAGCCTGCAGTGAGTGTGGGAAATGTTGAGTACCACGGACTTTCTGCAAGCTGCCGGACAGGGTACCATCATGGTCATCCAGATTACAGGCCTACATGACTCAGGGAAGTCTCAAAGACAAGGACTCGTATTTTAGCCATAACAGCAAGATGGCTTAGCTCAGAATGAAGGTCTAAATATAGGCAGGGAGGAAAAAAGTCTACTTGGATAGTAATTCAAGCCAGGAATTCAGCCCATAAAATCACTTATGAAAGAGTGCAGGGGAGAAAAGTGAAGGGCCAGGAAGTTGTTGGGTGGATGATGTTTATATCCAGCTCCCTCGAGAAGCTCAGGCAATTGTAATAGCAGCCAGGCATTTCAGAAAAAGCCATTTGAAAAGGAAGAAGCCTATAAACTTAGCCTGAATTTACAGCAGAGTCCTGGACTAAGATGATTTCATTTAACCAAGTCTATGGAACCGTCTCTTACAGGTCTACCTAGTCAGTTATCTTAAATTTGAAAGACAACCGTAAATATGTTGCAAAGAGTAACGTTGCCATAAATTCTGCCCAAAGTTATACACCTAGGCATCCACAATTCCACTCTACCAGGTAAAAACCATTTGTATACATTTGGCTATAAAGATGTGAAGAATATATTTTTTTGCCAGAGCCTGTACATTAGGGGTTCCATGATGTTAATTACCAAAGCAGCCACACTAGTCATGAAAAAGAAACTGCTGTTTCCTAGAGGCTACCTCTTTTCCTAGTAATGTAGAATTAGTAAGAGACTAACAAAGCAAACTCCAGGGTGAATAAAAGAGAAGTGGATAGATGGGAGACTCACCAAGTCATCACAAGAATCTGAATTTAAAAAACACAAAACATAATTTGAGAAATTATAGGGGTTGAAGCTTCATAAAAGGGAAGAACATAATCTTTCGATTTTTCTTTATTTAATAGAGAGCTCCGAAAAGTGGTTTTTTAGTTGTTGGAGTGTTGGGTTTTTTTTGCAAACTGCAATTTACTACCTTTCAGTTGTTACTCCCATAAGATTGAGATCTTAAGAAAACAATATGCTTTACCTAATGTATCAGAAGGAATGAAGGTATTCCACTCAAACAGAAACAGGATTAAACAAAATAAAGCATGCATAATTAATAATAATTTTTTCAGGGTTCTATAATAATTTCTATGTGGAAATAAAAGCTGCATAACAGGAATAATTTTCAGACATGCAAAATAATAATGAAAACAGCAAGGAGGAAAAATGAGAATTTACTTAACGTTGTTTATCAAGCTAATAACACTTATCTCTCTGGGGCACAATGAAGATGAATTAATGTTTATGTAACTCACAGAAGCTGAAAGGTGCTATTTAAAGTAGCAGGTATTAAAATATAGGTGTAGCTGGTTTTTATTTTAATATTCCATTGACATGGGTGTTGGTTTTTTTTTAACCACTCATTCAAAAATCACCACAGAAGTTTTGAATGTGAATTAAAGTAAAAGGAAGGTCCTTTCATTTGAAAGATGACTGCTGGCTATGCTCAGTTGGAATTGCCATACTGCTAAATTGACCTAGCCACAAAAAGGTGCCAAATAAGCAGCCAACACATTTCTTTCCTGCTTGTTTACATAGACTACAGCCATGCCAGTGTTCACTCTTTCATTCGGCTTCCAGGTTTTGGGATTTTTGGTTTTTCTTTTATATATACATCAACTCCTGTATAGAAGGAGTTGTGCCCTGAGGGGCTAAAAAAACTGCCTGGCAGCATCATCAGAATGATCTGTAACGGACTTTTGGGGGGCTATTTTGGAGAGGGTAGGAGGGAAGCCAGCAGTTTCAGCTGCAGGGAATATCTGCCCCAGAAAGCACACACTCCTTCCACCTTCTGACCCTTAGCACCAAGGAAGTCTGCAGAAGCCCTTGTCTTGCAAAACTGCACTTGTGAAACCTCACACAGACACTCTCCTAACTGTTAGTACATCAGACATGCAGGTACATTTGGACAATGAGAGAGCTGACAATACCTAATACCTTTGCATCTTATTTGTCATTTTCCAAAATACACTACCCTGCTGATACACACTCCTCCAGTGTCAGCGCCATGCGGGTTCAACTTCCCAGATCCTCCAGCTAACAGTTCTTCATGAATGATCATGTAATTCTTCTTCCCACCAACAGCATCTCCCCAGTTTTACACACCAGTAAACTGTGGCAAAGTTAACCTTCCAAGAAGAGTTTCTAAAACAAACTATAACAAACAAAAACCAAGACCTGTCCCTCGACTAGTCCTCACAAACTGCCCCTCGGCGTCTCTGCTCTCAGAGGTTCCCACCACAGCACAATTCGCTGGAAATCCTCAGCTCAAGACTTCGCACTAATTTTGGTCTGAGCTGCCTTTGGAAAACTCCTTTTCCACATCAACTCATTCTCTGTTTATCTCTTTACCTTTAATTTCTCTTTCCATCAGCATTTGTTTCATGATGCTGTTGAGATGAGGGCAAAAGACTTGCAGAAGGCTGTATCGCTTTCCATCTCTCCTCTAAGGTAAGGAAACTACATCTGCTAGTTCTCGGTCATATTTCCAGTGCTAGATTAACTCTGGTTCTGCCACACAAAATAGCTCTCATGGCAGTGCAGCACACCTCAAGAGAGTAAAGCTCGGGAAGGGTTATCTGCCAGTGCTGCAGAGTCGACGGCTATTGCCATGCCTCTCCCCGGGTGGCAACAGCTGCAGAGGCAGCCTGCTCAGTCTTGGGAGCTTTGACTCTTGCAGCAACCACATTGCTAAGGAGATCGCCTAAAAAACATAGTCTGCCCTTTCCTGTTGGCATGACAATAACAAACACTTAAGACTACTGAAAGCAATGAGTAGACTGTGAAAGTTATGTTGCCGGGCTGAGTCACCATCATACAACTGCATCCTCCATGGTAAGCCAGATAGAAATACTCAGAATCAAGTAACAGTTCACATTATTCACGCGAACCAAATAAAATCAAAGGTGCCACGGAATGGGATAACCTTCAGTTTTAGGACACCATCATAAATCACAAGAAGATCTCACTTTAGAAAAGCATTTCCAGGTTTCCTGGCTCACCTAAAGCTTTTTCTATGCCAATCACTTGTGGACTGAGAGAATAGTGGAGAGGACTCATTCATCTTTATTTCTATAAAGTTCTAATTTTTTGAAAGATCTAGGAGTTAGCCAGACAGCGAGGTGTATGTTTCATTATTAAAACTGATTCGCCTCACGTTGCCCATGAGGGCTAAGGGGAATTTAAGCTCCTACCTTGCAAAATAAGGCATCCTCAAGACAGAAGTTGCTTTTCTTGTATTTGCAACAGTGAAATATTAAGGCTTGCAAGACCAGTCTGCCCGTTTTATTTTTCATCATGGTTTCCAAAATTAAATCACATTTTACAGTCTGGACACAGCAGTTCAGGACTGGGAAAAGGCAGGATATTAAATCTGCCAGGTCAGACCAGGACTAACTATAGTTCAGTAGGTCCATTCAGAAAGTGGGAGATTGGAAATATGTATCACCACAGCAGAAATCCTGAGGAAGTGGAAGTCAAGATATTCCTATGGTGCTAGTTTAGGAATGTGTGAGTACAGGAAAAATTGTCCATAATCACAGAATTTGACCTGAAACCACAATTAACAGACAGTGAATAGAAAAAGAGCTTTTGCCTCTATGCAAACTAACATCTCCACACACAGGCTGAGTAACCAGCAATGCACATGGATGCCTAACAATGGCAGATAGGATTTTTATTCTTTTGTTCCCAACACAAGTTAGTCTAGTTCACTTTCTCCAGAAAACAAGCCTGCAGAAATTATGACAGTCTAGGAGAACTCTTGGGTCTAACAGACAATGTTTGCAACAGGAGTAAAATAAATAAAAAAGTACAAAGTTACAAAGAAAGCTGCAGAAAGTACAACTATGTCCTGCAGTTTAAAAATGCCTTTTAACAGAGAACCAAAATGGATAAAAGAGAGGATGTGTTATTCTCTTCTCTCTCTTTGAGGATGCAAGAAAAAAGTCAAGTACAAAAAACCCATTGGGAAACTCTGCACATTCAAAATTATTCTACTTCAAGTCACAATGTGCACTACAGAGGTGCTTAGCTTGATAAAGGTGAAATCTTGTCTCTAAAACTCCACATGTTCTTCAGACCCAATCTTATTTTAAAGTAATAGACTGAAACTTAATCTCTGGATTCAGTCATGTAGAAAATAAGTTTAGACTACTAAAATTAGCAGCAAGTCTTCAGAGCTTAATGTTTTAAAATCTTTTAACAAAAGTTTTTGATATTGCATCTCAATGCAGTGAAAGCTCAACAATATTGTCCAACGTCATTTTCTAATAGAAACCTGAAACTCTATTCTCATCCACCGAAGAGTAAAAGGTCCACATCTTTTAATGCATGGCCCTAGACAACAGAAAGAGTAATATGTAGCTTTTCCCTTCCTTTAGCCGTAATGTAATAAATGGTATGTAACAAGGGGGTTGGGTTACTGTCCCTGAAGGGGCTCATGTGACATGAGAAAAAGCAAAAAAGTTATCACATATTTTTCTTCTTCCAAAATAAAAAAATAAATCAATGCTTATACCTTAGTTTTTTGAGGTTTGTTTGTTTGGGGTTTTTTTTCCCCCTCAGGAAAGTTATTTGTCTTATAAAGGAGTTGAGATCGGTCTAAAAAGAATATAAAGCAACAACTTATATTAAAAATTCAAAACATAATAATTGAGCTTAAAAACTTATCACTCATCCTTGCCATTGGGAAAAATAAGCGAAAAATCAGATGGTGGTTTGGGTCCTTCTCCATTAGGACACTATTTTACTAGCTTTTTTTAGCTTGACAACATTTAGGCAAAAAAAAAACAACATCTTTTTACATTCCTGTTAATTTAAAAAAGGGAAGTAGAAATAACAGAATGGCAGTTATATCATCATCAAAATAAAGGAAATACTGGAAATTTGGAAGGCATTGTTTGGGTCAGCTTCCAGAAGGGCCTGCACAGGGGCAGGAGCACACCCTGATTGCACCTAACCTCACAGAGCTCACTCCCAGCCACACAGCTCCTCCTTGAGCGCTGTTTTACAAAGCAGACAGAAAGCTGAAGCGTAATGAAACACAAAGACATTGCCCAGCACCTATATCAACAGACCCTGCAATCAGATTTCCAAAAGCCAAGGGAAATTGAATTTAAGTAAAAATTTCAGGATTAAATCAATTTTTTTTTTTACAACAATACCATGTCTTTGGAGAAGACCAGAACACAGTTTTATATCAAAGATTGAAACATATCAAGTTATTCAGCATAAACCACTAACCAGGAGAAAACTAGTTATTCATGCTCTATTACATGTTACATGGTATTAAAATCTTTTGCGTTATTTATAATACCTGCACTCGTTGTACCAGAAATTGCTTGCAATCTTCAACATCACCAAAAGGTGGCATTTGTAAGACCACAGAATAGCACAATTTCATCATAAGCTTTGAGTAATCAAAAGCTTCTTACAAAAAAAGATTTTAGTAAGTTTTTACTGCTTGCATACTGAAATTGACCTGGCCAAGCTGTCTAATCACATACAGCAGACGACAGATAAACAGACACAGACCATAACTCTACTTCCTTAGACAGCCTCAAAGACATAAAAGCATATGAATCAATTACAGAAAAGCAAAACTACATAATAATAATAGATTAGGAAAAAGGTCATAAAACCAGATAGCAGGCAATAAGTAACAAGGAATAGTAACCAATAGCTGGTTCAATATCTGACAAACAGTTTAAGACAGAAAAAAAGTCATGTAGTTTCACTTTGCAATTTCAGAGTCTTTTTTGCTCCTGCACTGCATTCAAATTAAAGGCTAATTAAACAAAAAAAACCAACACTAACTGAAAGGTACAGAATGCGACTTTAAAAATACTTCCACCTTTTTTTTTTTCTCTCTGGCAAAGGAATACAAAGTCTTCTTTTTTTGAGCTCAGGCTAATGGAGTATAGTAAACAAAGGTAACAATATCTATAAGCTTAATTTAATTCCCCATTAAATTTTTATCATGGTTTGGTTTATTACACAATTTTATGTCACTGCAAGCAAGACCTGCTGTGAACGAGTGAAGGAAAACAGAGACAAAAAAGAAAACAGTTCCAGGACTTAATGTATGCCAGGTCCTGCGAACACGCTACCTGTTACACCAACGCCCTCCCGAGTGAGGTAACTCAGTGCTATCTGCACGATGCAGGAACACAGCACACGTGTTCAGCAACTTCCCCGAAGGCACGCAGTAAGGTAGGGAAATACCAAACTAGAAACGAGAGTAATCTGTTTCCCAGCATCATACACAGGCTTGGAAATCACTGCATCTCTTCACTGCATTTTCCCCTCGATTCAGTTAGAATTTCTACGTACAGTTTTCCCTACTCCATCTGCATACAATTTTTGAAAACTATATTACAAAGACTGAAGCCAATTATTGTCCTTCAGAATTACAGAACCACGTTGATTTCAGTAGCTGTAGGTGTCCAAAAGCTTTGGATTTGTTCATCTACAGCTAGTTTTAAGAGAATAGGACAAAGAAAACTGGTTACAGCTGTTCAGTAAACTAAGCTTATCAAAGAAGCAATTTAATTGCAGCTCAGGTGAGAGCAATACAAATGCTATATTCTTCACTTCACTGGGAGAGGTGAGGAACAGCAGAAGAACGATTCCTCTGCCCAGGGGGTTGCACGAGCACGCAGGGATAGGGATCGTGCATTTCTAGTCAGCTATTGTTCCTGCTCAAATAACTTTGACTTCTGAGATTATTTTGGAATCTGTACCATTAAAACCTACTGGTGGTACAGCACACATCTGGAAGAAGGAACGAACTTTTAAGGGAGAGCCACTCAGCACTGATCCACATCTTTACAGCTAGGAGGTGTTCATTACCATCTCAGACAAGCAACCTTTTAGAAATTCCATTTAGAGGAATAGAACCAGCAACATGAAATCTCTCATTACACTACTTCCACAAACTCTTTACACATTTTGAGCAACCGCTGTAAAGACAAAGAAACCATGGTCAAGGTATTTGTAATAGACTTTCATGTACAAGGAATCAAAGCATCTGTTAGTTTACAGACAACTGCTTTTACAAGATCTCTGCTATAGTACAGTATACAACAGATTTTGAGGTTTGTGTATATTCCACCAAACCCAAAATTATTTCCACCTGCTCTGCTGCATTGCTAGGTCCATTCAGGTGAAACGTGAAATTTCACCATCAGCATTTGGAGGAAGCAATCAGTGCACGTCTTTAAAAGACACCTAATTCTTTTTCAACACACGACATTACGAATAGCACGCCACAGTTTTCTAGCATGGAATTAAGGTAGTGGCAAGCTGGACTTTTGCTTCTGTCAAAGAGAGAGCTATAGAATGTAATAACCCACTACATGAAAAACAATGCATGCCACTAAAAACCCTGATCTGTAAATTTCCCAAAATACCAGAGCCATAACTTAAGAAATACAATCCAGGAAGAAAAACTTATAAATCTCTCTCCAAAGGTAAGCAAAATTCACGTTTTTCTTCATTAGTAACCACATCACTGAGTTATTTTTATTTCCAAAGCATACAATGCATTGAGCTACACTCCTAATGTTATCATTTGTAAATAAAAGAGGGAGCAGCACTGAACAGTAATTACGATCTTGTCATAAAAATGTCACAAGTTTAGAGCATAAGCCTGGATGTAAAACATTTCTGCATGTGGATTTAGCAAAAAGCAGGCACCAAAGCCTCTCCGGAGCAGCCAGGTGCTGGGAGAGGTGCTCACACGCAACATGCAGTAGCTGGCAAGAGATGTGCTCTATCCACTCCAAGCTTGTTTTGCACTTAAACACACAGCCCACATCATTAGTCAGCCACCGGGGTCACAAATTTAACAACAAGCTAGCATAAAGTGTACGGTACCGGGGTTTAGGAGACCAGACCCTGGAAATCTCACTGCATAGCGCATATTCACACTCCGACTCATCTCCCCTCCTGCAGTGACACAGAGCAGAGACCAGACTACAGAAGCCACCCATTAGAAACGGAGCTAAAAGTTGCAATACATTTGTAGAGACCTCAGACAAGTCCTGTCTGGTTTGCTTTGCCCCATTTCACTTGCTGTCAGCTCGAATCCTGGACAGCCCTTCCTGCTGTGATCTGCAGAACTGCATGTGATGGGTAACCAGGGAGTAACCGCCCTGTTTAATGGCCTTGGAGAGGTCGTTGCTCAGCCTCCCACATAAGCCTTTAGGATCTTCTTTTGGAGTTCAAAGAGCATCTGCTCTCACCGATGTGCCCATAGCAAGTACTCAAAACTGGAGCAACCTTCTCGGCAGTGTCAGTGCTAGGGCTGCCCAAGAAGGAGGCGACAGCTGAGCCCCAGTTAGCTGCATCGCAGCTTCTTCTCCGGGCAGGAGCGTTGCTTCATGCTGCATAATTTTTGTAGCCAGCACTGGCAGCAAGTGCCACCATGGGGCAGGAGAGTAGGCCACGGAGAGCAGCATGGATCCATGCCACCTGTTAGCACTGGGTGCAGTTTCTACTTCCCAGACCAGGGCAAACCAGACCCCCCCCTCTCCTTGCTCTTTAAACTGAACACTGGGGCAGGCACAGCCAGGGCGCTTCGCCCATCTGGGCTCTCCTGCAACCTGCCCACAGCTGCTTCACTGAAGCCCTGCAAACAGGTAGTGAGCATTTTGCTGAGCTGCTGCCACTGAAGCCAAGGTCCAGGGAAGTAGCCAAGTGAGCCAGGCTGGCAGGGGGAACTGCACGAGAAAGTTTCTGCTAGGACAGAAACCGTGATTTTGTCAGGAGAAAGACACGAGGTGACGGTGAAACAGATAATGGAATAAAGGGGATGAGGAAAAAAAAAAAAAAAAAAAAAAAAAAACCATTTATGCAAAAAAAACAGGCCTAAAAAAAAAAAGCTACCCTTAAAGGAAAATTTAAAGCTTTTTTTTTGGGAGAGATTTGTCTCTGCCCTGGGGGAAATGAAAA
>Ga0181612_174922_pt1 | contig 12156 bp, 6 predicted proteins | sample HoacroProtozoa21_FD_119630 | JGI IMG/M metagenome (GOLD analysis project Ga0181612, IMG submission 119630) | Hoatzin crop microbial communities from Cojedes, Venezuel. Combined Assembly of Gp0051906, Gp0051904, Gp0051908
ATCAGGTTGCTCAGAGCCCTGTCCAACCTGGTCTTGAATGTTTCTAGGGATGGGGCCTCCACTACCTCTCTGGGCAACCCGTTCAATGGCTTTGTATTGAAACAGAACGCAAGGTTGATGAATACAGGTCTATTTTACAGACATGAAGATGAATATACCTAGACAGCAACTTTGCTTGCTGGAGGGCACCTTACTGAGACCGTGCAGAACCTAAGAAAAAAACCAGGATACGAGCCCTTGCTGTAACCACCAACACATTTTCTTCATCACTGGACTTTACTAGCTCCTCAGCAGCGATAGTCATGTTGGCCAGCGATGTACAGCCATAAACAACTTGGCTCTTATTTCAAGCACCCACAAAACATCATGTTTCATGTTACGTATGTTTTTATGTCATTGAGAAATCCAGTCATCACCCTGAGGAATGGGTTACATTTGTATAACGGTTCAATCGGACCTCTAGAGACCTAATCCAAAGTGCTCAAAATGACTGGACAAGAGAAGAACAACCTCATGCAAGCCAGCTGGCGTGAGATGGTGCAAGAGTTGGTTCCCTATCTTCACCCCAGGTAACAAGCAGATAACACGCCTTAGCCAAACAGGTTATTGACCATCATACAAGAGTAACTGGATGAAAACATGGAACAGACAGGTGATCTTATTGCTGCTTTCCCCCTTCAAAATCATGAAGTGACTTTGCCTTTGCTTTATGAATCTGAGAATGGGGCATATTTACACACTAAAAAAATGCAGCACTTTTACCTTTACTTAATTTTTTCATCTTAGTTCTCTCACCATCATTATGAAGCATGTAAGTAGCAAAGGGACAAAGGCTGAGGATCCTCAGGCTGCATGAACTGGCTCTGTGGAAGAGCAGGAAATTGCCTTCCATGAACCATTTCAAAAATGCACCCAGAGTCTCATTGCTCTGAGATTTAATAACCTTTTCTCATCTTAAGCCCAAAATAATTCAGGCCAGACTATAGCAATTTTTTACTGTATCAGTTTTATCATTTACTTAATGAGCTCTTCTCCCTCCTAGTGTTTATCCTCAGATGTAGGCAGAAAGGAATCACCACCCTCACAGAAGTATTTTACAACGTAAAAAGAAGTAAGATCTTTGTCTCTGTTCATATGATGTGCTCTTCATTTCCCTCATCTTCCTAGCAGTCTTTCTTTGCTCATACTTTAGCTCGTCTTTGCAGACTTTGATGTCCAAAAGATGTGTTCTGTATTCCTGATGAATCCTCACCAATGCTGTCTATGATGGCAATGATACTGCACTGTCTCTCCTGGAAACCCCTCTCCTGACACATCCAGCGATTATGTTCGCTGTCCATCACCCCGCACACGTTGTCCGTCCCAACCTGCTGATTTTCTTACAAGTTGGGATGGGATTTTGTGGTGAGACCAACTGCTTTGTTAGGAGGGCAGTAAAAACCAACATACTCTTTTGTGTGATTGCCAAGGTTCAGCACAGTAACTGACTGGCAGGATTTCAGATGAGCATTTTATGCTTCTTTAAGACAACACAGACCAAAATATGCTTGGAAAGGTGAGCACAAGAGAAGGAAGAAGAAGCGCCGTTTATGCCTGTGCTATGACCTAGTTAACATGTTACTTTTGTGAGAACCTGAGAGGTACATAAATTGATGGTTATCTTCCCTTCTGAGCTGTCAGCCCTCGCCTGGATGACACACTGATTATTACTTTAAGCACAGATGGGTATGGATGGCTGCTTCAGGGAGGAGCGGGCTGTGCTAAGCAGCAGTGTGTGTTGAGCGCACAGTGGTATTAGCATAGAACAGGACCGAAGGAGGCATAGTGCCTCTGCTCACTTCTGCTCTATGGGAGCAAAATAAGGCACTTTTGGAAAGATGTTTAAAACACATAGAGGTATTTCTTACGTGTAGCTATGTGTACGTCTACTCGGCATTCACTGCACAGCTCCCTGTGTAGTGAGTCCAGTGGCTGCAAGAATTAAAGGTCTGTGTGACCGGCATGTCCATCAGTAACAAACTGAGGACTTTGTCTCCTTCTATTTGGAAATAAGTGAAAACAAGAACTGGAACACTTTGGTTAAGGCAACAAAAATTAATACCTCAGAAGTCACACGGTTGTCGTAATGCGTCCTACCAAAGAATAACACTACTTTGTATCCATATTTTGCTATTCTTTGGCTTGTGCTTCCTTCCTTTAACGTACAAAGGGAGTGCAAATTGCTGAACGTAACTTCAGCAGCCACCCTAGCCACCAGCATGCCTAAGCTCTGGCTGACCAGTGCGTTCCCAGCACAGACTTTCAGCCAGGAAAGGCACATCCAGGTCAGCATGTATTGGTGTGTACCCGTGTAGGCACCAGTAGGTTTCTTCTCGAGGATTCATGGAGAAACCCTGATTTGGGAGACATGTAGGGATGAGTCTGGGGAGGGGATGTCTGAGTTAACTGCACTAAACTGCACTGAGAAATACCTGGGTGATAGAGAGTCCAGGAAGAAGCTTAGGAAAGCTGCCAGTAACGTAGAGATCCCACAGAGCAGTGTGGATTTCAGCGGCATAATAAGTCCTCTCCTGAGGGTCTTCATTTTCTCAGGGCTTCTGTACTTACAGAAGTGAGGCATAGATACCATTTGCTCCTTCTGACTTCACAGATAAAGGTATAAAATGCACATGAAAGATGTAGAAACCCCCAAACAATCAGGAAAAATAAACAAAAATAAATTAAAATACAACAAGATGCCCATTTAAACCTTCTATGTGATAATTATTACAGAATCAGGTTTTCCTTAGATGTGAGGGCTAGGGCTTTGGCTTTGCTTGCGATTGCCTCCGTACCATTAGCACAAACCTCTCCAGATGAGCTGGTCTAAAGCCGAACGAAAGGGACGTGGCACGTATCCCAGCGAGTCCTGGCAAGGCTTGCGAAATGCCTCTTCCCTTCCCGAGGCAGTGCGGGTGGGAACTGCTGGCGGTGACGCTCCCAAGCCCCGATGCCACTGCCTGCCCTTTTACAGCATGAAGACGTGCCACGTGCCTTGGCCTGGGTGCTGTTCTCAGAAGGATACCGGGCGCTGGACCGAGGTCCATAATAGGAGTCATGAAGGAAGAAAATTTTAAAAAGTCCAGGAACCAGCTCAGAATGTTTTTCTTTGTGGGCATACATTGCTTGTGGCAGGGGAGGGGTGTAAAGCTGTCGTGGGGTCGGCGTACAGTGACATGAGACAACAAATAAGAAAACCTGTTGATGTACTGGGAAACTCTATTCTTTCAACTCCCAGTTAAGGACAATGAAATTTTATTTTGCATGCTCTAGCTCTTCTTATTTCTTCCCATCGCATAATTTTTAGCAATATTTGCAAAAACTTTGAGGCATTATTGCCGCAAATACATAATGAAGATTTGATTACTCATTCTCCTCCACTATCATGTGCCAGACACACAGCCTACTCTGACAGATTACTGCTCTTAAAGTTGTTACAGGAAGGTTAAATAAAATGTTACTTTTATGACACTGAATATCTTTATGATGTTTTAGCTAAATCATAGGCTGTTTGGTGATGGCACAGATGTGCCAGGTATTAAAATCAGACTGGCAAAATGCCATCAGTCCTTTAGTCAAGCTATCATGTCTCTGATCTATTAAGCACCCACAATTTTTGATACTGCACCTGAGGAGCCCAGCCCTGCCACACATCCTCCTGCACGCTGCAGGACACGAAGCAAAATCAAAACACGTCAAAACTCCTCAAATAGTGGGAAGTCTGAACTGAAGCCACCAAAAATCTCAATTTTCCAAATTCCTGTCTGCTGGGGTTATTAACCATCCCCTTTCAGGACCTTCCTTCACTAATTTATTTCACTTTTGAAGTCTCAGGAAAAGGCAGGTACCATCCCAAAGTGGTAGCTAAGGGTGTATATATATATATGTGTGTGTGTATGTGTGTGTGTATATAGTCTATGAAAAAAATAATTAAAAATAAGAGACGTAGCTTCCAAGGCAAAAGCAGTACCATGAAAAGAATTACTGATACTCATATCTTTACATGAGAACATGAAAACTCAGAAAACGAAGATTAAAGAAGACAAGGAAAGTTCAAAATCTCGGTATTGCATCATTGAACTTGTTCTTTAAAATACAGCCTGAGCCGGACAGTGATGTAGAATGGATATTTTGACATGTTCTTGGTGAAAATTTCATATTTATATAAGAAGAAAAGTAGACTGAAATGTTTGCAGATTTTTTTATTCTACTTGCTGTCTGCTCTAGCTCTATCTGTTAAAAAAATATAGATAAAAGTTTTGTCGACACACTTTAAGTGATAATGGGATTTCTCTTGAAATAATATAAGCAATAAATTACAATGTAAATGCTTGAAGGCATTTTAGGTCTCAGCAATTTTTATAGTTTAATTCAAGCACAAAGAAAGTGAACTTATTCAAATATTTTGAAATCTTGATTTTTTTAGTATTGCAATCTATTTTTCAGCACATTCGAAATGTTTCAAGAGATGAAAGTATCTCATTTTTAAATCATTCACATACTTGTGCCAAACTGGTTTTTTTCAAGACTTAAAGGAAAGCCTGGGCTGAAGCTGGCCAGCTATTTGAAGAGCCATACTACGAAGATACTGACAAAAAAAGAAAGATTTCAAAGTGATTTTATATATATTATTTTGAGAATATAAGAACAACAGAATTGTCAATGTAAGCGCAGACTGTAAAGGTCTCTGCACCCACTTTCAGCCCCTTCCCGTCGATGTACTAGTGTGAATTAGTCACAGTATGGATTAAAAACAGGTCAAAAATATTTATTTGCTAGCCTTTACTGTGTTATGTGTGTGGTGCTGCCTTCAAATATTTGCGATTGACTCACTGAACATACTTTCCCTAGCCAAATGATATAGACACATACTTCAAGTAAAAAGTTGAGACCAGAGAAACATTTTCTACCTGCTGCACTGAAGTAACACCCAAATCTCTCCTTAATGTTGATGCCAGTTGTGCGGCTAGCTCTTCACACAGCGCCCTGTAAATCTGCTTTTAAAATTCCAGGAAAAAAGAAAGGATTCCTCACTGTCATAGGACTCCTGTCAAATTTAGAGCACTGAAGCAGAGCAAGGGTGATCGTGCTTTGTGTTCCAGAGTAGAAGAGAAATGTCTCATGGCCTGGAGATGATGCTTTTTCCCACCGGGTATTGCACATTTGGGCTGCGACTTTATGGGTTTCTTTCTCTGAAGCGCTCAGTACTTCAGTGCTGGGCACCATAAAAACCACAACAGGGAGTTGACAGACCAAGGGGGAAGCCACATCTTCTGATTATTTGAAGGCTGGTTTCTCTTGGTTTGCATGGAGAAATAACCCAAAAAAATCTTTCGCCTGGCCACGACCAGCTGCCCTGGGTCACCCAGCACACATCTCATTTATGGCAGGAGGCTGCTGAGGGTTGTGTGCCGCCTTAACTCCCTACCCAGCTACAAAACTGCAAAAATATTTTGAAAGAAATTTGCATTGTTCTCCTCCTAGCCAAGAAAAAAGATATAGGTAGGTAGGGGGTCCTCTTTCTCTGGCAAACCAGGAGAAATATTTCAGCTGGGTGCAGTCTGAGGGCTAAGTGACCGCTGACAACTGCATCGCTGTTAGAGGTTTTACCTAAATGAAGATGCTGCAAGAAGGAAACTCTTTCTGGTTAAATAATGGGTGATTTATTTCCTTGTTATGTAAACAAATCAGTACTCAAGTTGATAATAGCTGCAAAGAAGTGAGATACCTCTTTTCACAGAGGATCTTGACATTTAAATAAATTTAAGAGAAAGGGAAAATCCAGTAAAGAGGTATTAACATTCAGTTGGAAACTGCTTGGATTTAACAAACCTATGTATTTTGAGATCCACAGGAGGTTCTGTCTGGACATCAGGAAACTCTTTTTTACTGTGTGGGTGACTAAGCACAGGAACAGTTTGTCCAGAGAGGTCATATAGTCTCCATCCTTAGACATATTCAAAAGCCATCTGGACACTGTCCTGGGCAGCTGGTTGTAGGTGACCCTGCTTGAGCAGGGGAGATGGACCAGATGACTTTTGGAGGTCCCTTCCAGTCTCAACTATTCTGTGAGCATACAATTCCCAGCAATGGCATATCACAGAGACAGAAAAGGTGGAACCAAATCTGCTGTATGTTGAATGGGGTTCTTTTCTTAAGAAGCAAAACACACCCTAGCTCATCAATCTTCGTGCATTTAACTTGCCAACACACCAGCCATTGTAGTTACAACATCCTGCTACCAACAAAAAGATAAACTGTTTAAAAGCATAAGTGACATTTCATGCCTGGAGATTAAGTCAACCAGGACATCTAAATTTTCTTCAGCATCTGATTTACCCTGTTTTCAATGGTTGTGCTAAATCATTAATAGAGGTTAGTGCTGAATTCATCTGAGGAGTGCTCAGCTGAGTCAGTGTTATTCTCCCACTTCAGTTTATCCTTGCAAATCAGCTTGAATTGAATGGCTCCCTTATTTTGCACCCAAAAATAAAATGCATGTAGAGGCTCATTCCGGGACTTTGTTGAGCAGGTGCCGATTTGTGGAATCAAGTACATTCAAGCTGATATGATGCATTCATCTCTCCGCAGGCTAAACACACTATGAGAACCAAAGGTTTCCAAGCAAGAAAGAAGATTTCATATTGGGAATTAACTTCAGCCTCTGGAATTCACCTGGTGAGTCATGCAGCTCCCTCCCATCCCCATTTGTGCCAAGGCAAGATGAATTCCCTCTTCCAGGGGCTCCCAAAGAGCTTGGCATTACCCATCTACACTTCATGGCTGATGAAGAGAGGCCTCTCTGGGGCAAATCCCCTCCAGACGGTGAAAGAACTGGACATGTTCTATCAGCCATTATAGAAGTCAAGTTAACCACACCCTGTATGTGGGGACAGGTGAGATGACCTGGAGAAAAGCCAACTGTGAAATGCAGACAATATAGCTGACAACAAAAGCTGGCAAGTAGTACTGATACAGGAGAATAAGGTGTAATAACAATTCCCTTAGCTGTGTGCAGTTAATGCAAATCAAGCTACCATCCAGCAGTGTCCTGCAAAGGATTCATTGCATTTCAGCTTTTCAAAATTGCTGATGAGCAGGCTCCGCTCCTCCTATTTATATGTCCCTCCCTGCCCACAGAGACAAGTGCAACACCCCAAAAGGGGGAAATTACAATAACTTCCCCAATGATGACTTTACAGCCCCTCCAAGGGCTGTGGACCACTTTGGAAATGGACGAACTTATTTGTGCAGCTGGAAGAGTTGTCCCACCAGAATAGGGGCAAGGGTGCAGAGAAGGGATGTTGCACACCTTTAGACAAACGTCACACTGCCCATCAGGGCAGGAAGAAAGCCTTGGAGTAAGGACAGAAGGTCTCACCTACTTACTTTGAGGATGGAGAACTTGTTTGCAAGGAGCTAAGCATTTCAAAACACTTTGCTATCTTTCCCTTAAACCCAGATAAGTGACAAATATGTGACAGCAGGTCTAATCTGGAAACCCTGTTTCACTGTAAAGTGCCAGAGATGACACTGAACAGACAGTTATCAACACAACTATCACCAGTCTCAGCAAAGTGGTGGTAGCCCTTGACATCCTCCAACAAACAGCCGATCACATTGAAACAGACACCTCCTCCTCTGTGTTCCAGCACAAAGCTTCACTGCAGCAGGCCATGGGCAGGCAGCACGGCAGGCTGCCTGGTTATCCACTGCTGGCCTGCAGTTTGAACCTGGAAGAGCCACCAGCAGTTTGCAAGCTCCAAAAACAGCAGTTAAGAGCTAGTATGGACCCATTTATTCAAGCAAAAGTGGGTACCTGCTTCTGTGCAAGATGCCTGGAAGAGGACTAAGCCCACATCCTGGTGGCCGCTTTCCCACAGGAGTGAAAACCTGAAAATTAACACAGAGACTTGTAAGAGAAAGGCATGCCAGATTTGTCTCAGAAATGAATGTGGTTACACAGATCATCTTACATCAGCTTGAAACCCCGCTAGGGAGCAGCTGGAGCTGCTTCATTTGTTTTGGAGCATGCTGCAGACTAACTCTAGTTATTATAACTTGCAACACTTAAACAGCTCCAGTAAGGTCTTGTTGCCATTGTTCCTTGATCAGAGCCCTGACTCAGCACAGGGCAACCCACCAGCAGACCTCACTCTTCCAATGTCTGTCATGGGCAAAGAGCCTTTGGAGGAAAAAAGGCTGTGATATTCCCTGCAACAAAATCCAGAAGAATATCTTCTGTGAAATAATCCCCTGAGTATTATGAAATAAGTGATCATAAGCCAAAAATTACTACATGGAAATTATCAATTACAAAAATATCCCGATGTTCTCAAGCAGTATGTGTACAGACATGGTGACACCAGATCTACGCTACACGCCTCTCTCTCTGAAGCAAAGCTCTGCTGTTTTCGTAGCTGCTACATTTGTCTATTACAAGTTTCGATCTCTTGTGTGACTATCAGAGCAGAAGTCTGCAGCAGGACAAAGATCTGACTTCAAAAACTTGTAAGAACAGGAAACAGCCCAGCGCTGGGGAGATTCTTGGTGCTGATAGGCAAGCAATCCTGCAAACTCTGTTTTGTTTGCAGTGCTAGTCTGACTCACGCTTCTGTAAGCGGAGCTTGTTTTTCAACCCTCTCAGAAACAAAACCACACCAAACAAGACAACCAAAACAACCAAGCTTCAAGTGACTTTCTCACCAGGAAAAAGTTCTTAAGACGGAGGGAGCTGCCAGGAGCCGGACAGCACGATGCTTGTGGCTCTGCAAGAGAGCTTCCTGCACCTGGAAGGATGTGCATAGGACCACCCCAAACAGGTAGAGCACAACTCCAATCTGGTCGTGGCGAGGCCAGCGTGGTCTGGTCTGCAGGCAGTTTAGCAAGGACAGAACTGCAACAGAGTTTACTGGTCTCGTCACAGTCCTGTGGAAACCCAGTCAGGGGGAGGCAAAGCTCTCCAGGAAAACAGGCGCTGCTGGAGGGACAGGACAAGCAATTTTTCTGCTTCTCCACAGCCTCCATCTCCTGGCTAGTGTGTGTTCTTGAGCACCATCTGCTGGCATTTTCTCCATGAGCTAGTTTTCACAGACCCAGGCAGCTGTAACCCAAGGTCAGGGATTGGGGCTGAGGATCACACCATGAGCAGTAGCCCTGGCACGGCACAGTGCGAGCACAACTCCAGTACTCCACAAGCAAGCCAACTCCAAAAGCAGCTGATCTGCTTTCCAGCAGAGTTGAGGCTAAAATGCTCTGGATCCCCGCAGAACCAGCCCAGACGTCCAGACACAACAGTCCCAGAGCCAGGAGCTGTCTCTGCAGAGAGAGGGACAGCCTCGTGCTGCAGAGCATCAGACAGCAGTGTCAACAGCAGATGGGAGCAGGGCCACAGGGGAATCCCAGCAGATTAAAAAGAATGCCATGTAGACATCCCCTGTGACTTTGGCTCAACTTGTTTCCCAGGCTTTGTTTGACACTGGTTTCATTAATTTGAAAATTAGCCCACCATTAATTTGGAAAAGGAAGGGTAGCAAGATATAGCTTGCTGCTTTGGAAGGTGCAGGTCTGTTCCCTCCACCCTCCCTGGAGCCCCTCTCCATGGAAGGCCCATGCTGCTCTCAGAGGATAGGCTCGTACCAAGCTTCCGCAAGGAAGCTCTGCCACCTGCCTTGGCTGCTGGATGGCTGCAGGAGCAAAGGATATCGCTGTGATGCAAAACCTGTGCTCAGCCTGGCAGCAGAGCGGCATTGATACCTTTTTCTGCTCAGCAGCCAGAGTTAAACCACAACCAGGCCTGGTACAGCCAAAGCTGCTGCTGTTTTCCACCAAATATAGTTGCATTCATTTTTATTTTCTTTGAGAGTGACACTCAGAATTAGGCACAGAGTGCAGATAGAGAGCCCTCTGCATGATTACATACGGGCCTCTGAACCACGCAGAAATGCTGAGGAATCTCTTCTCTGTCATTAATCAAAGCAGCCTGGGAGAATACCAAAATATAAGCATATTCCCTTTGGGAACAAGTGCCCTGTGTTTCGGGAACAAAACACCTTTCAAATGTTACAATGAAAGAAAGAGATCAGACATGCTGAAGGAGGAAGGGGAGAAATGCTTCCTTTCCTTGAATGTTTTAATTGTGATCCTACTGATACAATTCAGAACTCCTAATTAGGATATTTCAGGACTGCAATTTGCACAATGTTTGTGTTTTTTTTCAAATGACTTTCTGAATGCGCCTGGTTGATTGCTGCCCTTTGTGTTTGTCATTCCCTGCACCCACTATGCTTAACCCCAGCCTCTTCCTTTCATACACCCACTTATGGTGGTTGTTAGAGGAGAAGAGGGACCTGCAGCCTGCAAGATTACCACCTTGGAGACTGCTTACGAACTAGCCAAGCATCACCAGCTTTCCAGCAGACAGTTCAACCAGCAAGGCTTCTGCTGCCATGTGGGAGCATTATGAGGACAGAGACACCTGAGAGAGCATCGATAACCATCTCCTCCCCACATTAAGAGCCAACACAGCCGAAGAGAGAATTGCTGTTGGGACTTGGAAGTTTTAACTGACTTTGTGGTGGTCATATGAGAGGGGCTCGTCAGAGGCTTGCCCTTGCCTTCTGAGCAGCGTGGTCCTTGCACCACAAGGTTACACATCAGTGGCTTCTTTCCATCAGCCTTTGGGGGACATTCTGTGTCTGCCTCATGTCCTGACACTCCATTCCTCTTCACATAGTTTTTTCTGGAAATACACATTTGTGGGGTACGGTGTGCTGTGCCTGTTCCCTTATGATCTCCAGCTAGTGCTGAGCACAGCTGAGACTAGGGCGGCTAAATGCAGCTTTGACTTCCTCAGCCACAAGCATCCTCACCTCCATGCTTTGGAAGGCAGAGAAGGTCCCCTCCACCTTCCTCACCTCACACACTTCTGACAAAAACCACAGGTATCTGCTGGGGCCTGATGTGGCACCCACGGACTCGGGACCGTGTATACAACCCTGGCCCAAGGCATGCTGCTCCGGCGTCTCCTTTGTAATCTTCCTTGCTCCCACACAGGCAATGTTCTCCTGGTTTCTTGACCCCATTTACTCTGCTGGATGGCATAAGGCCATGTAGGCTGGACCTAAACTCCATATGCTACAGCTGGTTGTGCATCTCCCTACACCTCAGCAATAAGTCATAATCCTCAGCTTGTATCTTATGTTGTGGGGGCTATGATGAAAAGACAGGCAGATGTGTGATCAAGAGGTTAAGGTCTCAGGAAGAACCACAACAATCACAGACCCTGTATTTTTTCCTACTATTATTCTAATTCCTCAGGCATTTACTATACATCCATGGCCAACAAGGTTTTGTATTCGAGTTGTTGTTCAGCTCTTGTTATTGACTTGAGGCAAACCCATGTATGAATGGATGTAGCCTAAGTAACTGAAACTCAACGCTTTCTCTTGAAGTGATTTCCACAAGATACCTCTGAACTTCCATAAACAGAATAAATGAGTTTAAAATTGCAGCCGTTCAAGTGGAAAATACTGCTGAATGACTGGTACACACAATAACAATAAAAGATGGCAGAACTGCAAATTTTGGAGCAGGAAAACCTGTACATTTTATCATCTTCTAGACACTCTAGAAACAAAAAAATAACTCTGGAAATACAACACTGGAAACATATAAAAATGAAAAAGTATTGTGATCCAAATGATTACACCAGTCAAATCTGAGCCACATTTGCTGGGTGCTTGTCTTCTCTGCTCATCTGAAGCCATGTGGGAAAATATTTAGCTGTCAACAATATGAAAAACCTGGGAAGAGACCCCATGAGAAGAGCTCCACTCACGCTCCCTGATCAAACAACAGCCCTGAGCAAACAGACTTGGCCTCGGTTGCTATGTGCTTGCAGCCCAGAAAGCCAACTGTATCCTGGGCTTTATCAGAAGAAGCATGGCCAGGAGGGTGAGGGAGGTGTTTCTGCCCCTCTATTCTGGTCTGGTGAGACCCCACCTGGAGTCCTGCATCCAGCTCTGGAGCCCTCAGCACAGGACAGACATGGACCTGTTGGATTGGGTCCAGAAGAGGCCACAAAAATGATCAGAGGGCTGGAACACCTCTGCTGTG
>Ga0181612_176053_pt1 | contig 12155 bp, 3 predicted proteins | sample HoacroProtozoa21_FD_119630 | JGI IMG/M metagenome (GOLD analysis project Ga0181612, IMG submission 119630) | Hoatzin crop microbial communities from Cojedes, Venezuel. Combined Assembly of Gp0051906, Gp0051904, Gp0051908
ATTCACCACTACCCTCTGGCTGCGACCATCCAACCAATTCCTTATCCACCGAACAGTGCACTCATCAAATCTGTATCTCCCCAATTTAAGGAGAAGCATGTTGTGGGGGACTGCGTCAAAGGCTTTACAGAAGTCCAGATAGAACACATCCATAGCTCTTCCCTTGTCCACTGATCTAGTCACACCATCATAGAAAGCCACTAGTTTAGTCAGGCAGGACTTGCCCTTGGCAAAACCTTGCTGGCTGTCTCGAAACACCTCCCTGTGCTCCGTGTGCCTTAGCATAGCTCCTAGGAGGATCTGTTCCATGATCTTCCCAGGCATGGAGGTGAGGCTGACAGGTCGGTAGATCCCAGGGTCCTCCTTCTTACTCTTTTTAAAAATGGACACAGTGTTTCCCTTCTTCCAGTCACCAGGGACTTTGCCTGACTGCCATGACCTTTCAGATATCATAGTGAGTGGCTTGGCAGTGACATCAGCCAGTCCCACACTGCCTTTGATTTAAATGTTTAGTTTGACTGAAAATTCTGTCAATAGCAGAAATATTATGAAATTAACTAAATTATACATGAAAAATGGATGTTTTACATGCTTAAGCATTTAGTAATAGAACACAGAACCTTTCTACTCCACCTACTAGTTTATTCCCATCCCAGACCTGTAGAAACCAAAGTCAAAATCTAGTGGATGTTCTGTAACTTGTCATAATGGACATGGTTTACAAATAGACGGAAGGAAAATAAAACCAAACGAGAGCAAAAATAAAATTGCAGCAGTGCAGAATCCTATACATGTACTGAAACATAAAAATATTACGTTTTAAATTTTGCACATCACTCCTAACTATTTCCTGGTTTTGCTGCATCCATACATTGGAAAGCTGTTCATTGAGACTTATCCACCCACTATCTGTTGCTCACTGGTGCTTTGAATCAAAGCCCACTGGCTGGATTACCAAATATTACAGTAGAATTTTATCAATTATTTCCACGGGACAAAAATTTCAATATTAATTTTTTCAGAAGCTTTTATAAACTTTAAACAGCTCATAATTTCCCCTATTTAAGTAAGGAATAAATATACTGTCTGTAGTTGTTGAAAATAGTTTCATGAGAAAAAAGTTTTGTTTTCTGTTGACATGTCTAAAATAAATATGTTTGATTATTTATTCGCTTTTCAAAATGAATCTGCAGCCATAGCAAAATGGTTACAGAATTTATTTAGTGTCAGTGTCTTAGAAAAACATAAGTATTAAAAGGCAAGTGAACTTCCAAGATAAAACTTAATCTGGAAAAAAAATTGGAAAAAATGAAAAAAAAGTAAGATCAGTAGAAAAAGAAGTTTATTTGTCAAGAAGAGTTCTCCTGCTTTTATCAACTTCTGAAGTAAATCTCGTTCATCGCCTAACCTCTGTTAGTATGATTTCGGTACCTGTAATATGAAGTGCCCTAAGCATTTTTCAGGCTGGAATAAGTCTGACTTTCCAATCAAATTGGGCTGATTGAGGCTGTCAGCTTTGTTTATGTGATTGGCTATGCAAAGTCCATATGACACTGCACAACGGCGGAATCCATTTTGAATGGTTGCATCCAATGGTTGCAACTACAATCCAAGCAGAATCAATACACCTCCATTTTTTGGTGCAGAAAACAATGCTAGCATTTTTTTACAAAGTCCAGGTATGTGAGGTTTCCTCTCTATGGAAACCAGAGTCACACAGAGTTCTGCTGGGGAACATATCCTGGCTGACACTAATAGAGTTTTTTTTAACTATGGATGCAGGCTCTTTTATTGCAAAAAAAAGAGCGCAAAAAAGTGTCAAATGCTATACTGCAATCACATTTACTTGTAGGACTAATGCATTTAATTTTATTTGGTTCTAAACAGGCTTCAAAAATTTAGGAGAAATGCCTCAAAGTTCTGATTTCAGGAGATGCTATTTAATATTCAGAAGGTTGCTCAATGCCACTGCCTTCTTGTGGGCAGAGCCGTACCTTGCCGATGTTTCATCAATGCTGATGACAGCTTCCTCCAAAAAACTGAAAAAAACTGAAGAAGTGTGAATCTGTGAAATATGAAAGTGCTTCTTCCACAGTGTCTTCCCCAGTAGAATAAACCTTTTTTGCTTCCATAATTGATGTAAAATTACCAGATTTATAATAACTTTGCTTAGAATACCGTGTAATGGCACATTTCATTTCATCCTCAGAACACAAAGTGACATACAGAAATCAGAGCATGTCACCCTCTGTAGTGACAAGCTCCTCACCTTGCTTGGGCATTGTATGCATATTGGAGCCTTTTAAGAATAACAGCTAGCATGAATTTTTCTGGAATTTATTGAAATTTATCTTTTGTCATGACTGATTCTTTATTTCTCTCACAGATTGTCTGCTGTATGTTAAGTATGTATACAAAAGATCAAGAATAATATATGTTTTTTTTCCAGGCAAGGCCAAAACTCCAATGCAGATGAGTAAATGAGGCCAATAAAAGAGCTGCTGTAGAAGTACAAACGATGCATCCAAACAAAAAAGGTATTCTAATCCAAGAAAATAATTAAAGGATCCTCTTGAAACTCTGTATTGCAAATGAAAGGATATTGTAAGAGTAATCCCATCTTCCAGTTTCATGATGTTAACTTTGAAAGTAATAAGCATGAATAATCAAGGATACAAGTAACGGTTACTCCAGTATAAATATATTTTCCCAAGAAATCTTTACAAAATTTACATCAGACCATAAAACATCAAGGGAAATAAGCAATACTAAAGACTACACTGATGTTTTATAAATAGTTCCATATCCAAACTACAATCTGATATAATTTCATTTTAGACACTTGACTAAAATCCAGTCTGAATTAACCTCTTCCAGCCATGACATTCTACCTTTTCTTTTAAATAGAGGGGGGAAGATACTGTTAATTTCATATACAGTTCTGTGCATCTTCTTTTGTTTGGGATTTGTTTCACATCTGAAAGCAGATTCAAATATTCAGATATCCAAATTCAGTCTAAGTCCACTGCACTAACTACTTTTGTTCATTTCTTTACATTTATTATGAGGGAAGCTTCACGTTTGGCTGTCTTTTCAGTCTGTATATTCGGCTAGACGACATAGCTGACATTATAGTGGTTTTCTGACAGAGCATCGTAGCAAGAGTCAAGTAATTGTGGGGTCAGTCCTTAGCTGCCTTTTTTTTGCCTCAGTTCCACATCTGTAACATAAAACACCTGGTTTATTTTCTTCTTATGCTATCATTTGCTTTTTTTACTTATGATGGAAGATATTACTCGAAAACTGGTATCTTTCTATGTTTCGCTACAATGGCCTTCAGCTTTATCTCTGGCCCAACATAAGCATTTTGTGATACAGACACACTTCAGTGAGTGACTAATGACAGGCTGTAACAGGAAAGTCTGATATTTATGATGACTGTAGGAAGACATGAGCATTCTTCTCAAAATAATTAATTCTGAACCTCATGTGGAACCAGTTGCTGAGTTCAGTCAAACATTCGATAGATATTCTCACACTCTTTTTTCATTGATGAGGATGTGAGCAGACTAATATAATCATCAGAATATCTTCAAAGCTCAGAAATTGCTGAGTTACGTTCACAGAAATACAGCAAAGAAAGCCAACAGTGTAGGATGTATCTCTTCCTAACTGTGGGGATTTCCATCACCAGCACTGTTAGGTGTCTCCTCTCAGTGGAAATCAATTTATTTAAATTATATGTATATACCGTTAACAGATGCAAAATAAATTGCATGTGGCTTAGAAAACTGTCATCCAAATTTCAGCTCTAAATGATCTAAATGAGTTCTGTCCATCCCCACTGTTGTGGCCTCTGTTAACAGATATTTAAATACAGTATTTTGGATAAAGACATAATTTTGTGAAGACATGTGGGAATATTCTAATTATGTATCTGTGAAGGATACATAATTCCTGCACCAGGGGAATTTGGTTCTTAAGCCTCTGGACATGAAGAATCAGACAGTAATAAAAGTGCATCCTTCCCTATTAGCATTGCCTGGTATGGAGGACATATTGCTAGCTGTGCAAATTAGCACTTTGTAACACTTTCATATGTATTGAGACAGTCTTTGAAATGCTCTTTATACGACCACAGTGTGGAAATACAACTCTATACACATACTGATGTCTCAAAATCTGTTTGCTTTTGAGTTCAGAGGCATGAAGGCAGACCGCAGTGACTTCCCTCCTGTTCCTCCTCTTCCTCCTTCTCTCCTTCCCTTTTTCATTGCAACACAGTTGTGTATGGGAATGAGGGGATGGACAGAAAAGAGACATTATTTTGGCCATCTTCCATTAATGTGCTTGAGTCATCACCAAGAGTCTGTAGAGGAGAAATAAACTCTATCCTTTCTGCGGCTACAGTAAATTCAGAGCCCTTGGAAGCCTTTTGGCAATATCTGCTGTACATGGTCGAATCAAAAATTTCAAACTCCCTTTAAAGACCAGCAAACAAATCAAGACATATTTTCTAACAATTACTAAAACCAAAGCAACTGCCCATACAAGGAATTCTATGTTTTGTGATTCATTGAAAAATGAGTACATCACCATCAGCATATATGAAATATTTATGTCTGGAAATAAGCACTTCTTCAAAAGACGGCAGTGAAATTTAATACCGCTGAGTTTTGAGAGGGTTGAGATTCTGTTCTTCTCCCCTCAAGGGTCTTTTCCATTACAAATGTCTTATAGATTCTAAGACAGCTAAAAACTTTGGAAACGTAAAGTTCCGAAAAGCCAAGGAAGCAAGAGGTCACTTAGTGATAATGTAAATAACGTAGTTACCAATGTATTTAATTAGCTGAAATATTTCAAAATACTTAAACCATTTGCAGCAACTATATATTACACATACAGCTTAACTGAAGATTGAGACATATAAAAGAAAAGATGAGTGATTTTGGAGAATGTGGGTATATTTGGTAGCATCTTTACTGTAACATGACCAGTAACATGAAGTGCAGCAGCAAGGTTCCCTAAGGCACTCTGCTGTGCTAAAATACTGGAAGTTGTTTAGCACAGATACATATATTTAATAACAGCAAGGAAAGACTTTAGCCAACCTTCCGCTTTTTACTGTGTAATTGTAATATAATGTAAGACACTCCGCAGGGTTTAGAATGATAATTTTCTCCAGTAGATTTCAAAGTAGTACACAAAAGAGTAGGTAGCATTACCTTCTTTTTTTCCAGATCGGAAAGTGAGAAATGAAAAGTCAAACACCTTCCTGAATGCGAAGAATCAAGATTTCATCTCAATATTTTATGTAGGTAATAATCAATTAAGATATATGTGCAAATTCAGACACAGTAAGACCCAATCTCCATTTCCTTTCCTTAAAACACAGGTGAATATTTTATGAAGTACTTTGGTAAATATTAGTTTAAACTTTCTACTTACTCTCAGAATTTTGCTCTCATCTGAATCGTGTTTGAAAGGAAAAACAAAATATAGAAATGAGTTGATCTGGCATTTGACATCAAGCTGAAAAGATGAAGTAGGATAAAAATTTATGAGAAATCTGGAAGATGAAGGCTGAGTAACTTTAACTCAGAGCCTAGGCTTCCTGTCTTATCAGAATAATTGTCTTGTTACCTGATCATCAAACAAGATCATACATTCTGCTTTGCTTCAGTGACGACTCCCAAAATATGCTGGTTATCTTAAATGCTTGTAGAAAGTTGGTTAAAACTGCTTAAATGCTTGAAAAATTCTGTACATAAAATCTGCAGGTATACTTCTAATGAATGATTCTGACCAACTTGGACAACAGAATCCATGAGTGGAAAGGATGCTATAGACACTGCTACCCATTTTGCTGCTACAGGTAAATGCATTTTGAAATATGCTCTTCCTTTAAAGCTGAAATGAAGGAGGAAGTAAAAAGCCTGGAAAACAATATTAACATAAGTTTGGCTTTCTTTTGGTCCTGTGCATTCTTTTCTATTATCATCGAAATTTTGTCCAAAGGAGTAATACAATACAGAAAAACATAGACTTCTAGTAAATTAGGATTTTTGAAGTTTACAAGGTCAAATCTTTGCTGTTTAGCCATGATAGTAGTAATCTTTGTTGCCTCTGAAATGATCAAGTATTTATTTGAAAATTCTTTTCCAGGTATTTATTTGATAGTTCTTTTATTTGCTGCTCTTTTCCCTCTTCATCCTCCTAGTAATGCCACCATAAATCTTACAGCATAATTACACAAAAAGTTTATTTTTCAGTTTAATTCTTTCTTTCTTTATGTTGGAGCTTTTTTGGTAGTGGTTGTGGATTTCTTGTTGGATTTTTGTTTGGTTGGATTTGGTTTTGTTTATTTTTAATGAAAAGATCTGCCTTCTTTTTCTTTCTCCAAAGGAATTTCTTCACAAAGATGTTCCCAAAGATTTCTTCCTATAGCCAGATGTAAATGAAAAATTTATACCACATTAAACAAAACTTTCTCAAAGTTTTGCAAGATAGAATAAAATTTATTTAATTCAAAATTTATATATTTTATAACAATTCCACATCTGAATCCATCAAATGCCAACCATTTATTGTCTGCTCTTGTGCTTTTTCTTTTAGAATTAGTTAACCACATCCGATCAGGGAGTTATTTTATTGCAGAACATCATAAGAACATAGCTATAGACTAATTAGATGATATGTAATGAGTAGATTTCTAATGCATGGTTAGATGAAACCGTAGCTCAAGTATCACTATTATTGGAAGCAAATAGGAAGGCTTTATACAGGAGGACTGTGCTTCCCCTTTCAAAAAAATTCCTCGTTTGAAACAAAGAAGAACATATTCTTCTTAGCCCAGAAAGTGAAAACATAAAGTATTCAGTAGAGTAATGGCAAATGCATAGATACTTTGACACGTCCTCGCAGGTGAGGAAATCCAGAAGTTTCCAAATAGTGCAGTTGGAGAGATTACTATATGAATACTACTTACAACAATTTTTTACTTTTGTTTTAACTTTAAAAAATTTCCTATTTTATAAAATGAAATCTTTGGTTTAGCTCTAAATTGTTCCAGTGAATAAAGCCAAGCAGCTTACAAAAGGAGAGTGAACATGGCTTTAAGTGATTACGGATTTGTTCTTCAATGAGCTATGTAGAGACTGGGTTTATGTTTACTCTGTTAGTAAACTCATTATATGAAAATACTGGGTGATTTTGGGGAAAGTGAGATATCTTCTATAAAACCTCTATGAGGTTAAGAGTTGTGTTCAAAATAGGCTTTATATTACGAATATTCCAGTATTCTAAGTCCTTACCTCATCAGAACCGGTAGATTAAAATGAACCAAGTTACTACAAACAATATTTCTACAATACAAAATCTTGAAACTTGACAGATCTGCATGTGAGAGTAAAGAAATATTTGTGAATGCGCACCTGCATCTTTCATCTGTTTTTCTCACAGCCAATAATTCTCTCAAAGTGGTGACATGGTGACATAAGTACCAATAGTTAAAAATAGTTAAAATATTTAAAAAACACCAAAAACATAGGTTAAAATTTGTTTATTTAGAAATTGTTCTGGTTAACATTGTACTCAGAGGAATCAAGACAGGTTTAGAAACAAATCACCAATTAATTTGCAATAAACTGTTCTGCCACAGCACAGAGAACAGTCTTACCACATCTACTATTCTTGTAATCATGTTCCAGCAGAAGAATCCAACAGTTCAGGTGCTCTCATCCCTGAGAACTAACTATTGATCAGACACACTTCCTCGGCAAACCATGTAATGCCGCATAAAGGTTACCATGGACAGCCCAAATTGCTTTTATTGAACAATCTAATGAAGAGGCATTGAAGACAAAAAATCACCTTTGTGTTATTTTGGCAGGCACTTGATTGTTTGTGACTGTATAGTTCATGGTTCTGAAGTCTGAAATTGTAACACTCTGCCTTGCCTGAATACCTAAGACTATTTACTACGGGAGTTCAGTATCTCCCAAATGAATCAAGCTGAACAATCTGTTTACATAGAACAATAAAGGATAAAAAGACCAATGAAATGCATCTGCAATATATTTTCTGAACACCCACACAGGTGAAGAGAGTCACTCTTTAGAAGACAAACATACATCTGACTATGTCAGATACTTTAATTCACATTTTGTTATTTGATTGTTAAAATATCCTGGTTCAGAACAAGTGATTTAACTAAACCAGTATTTGTAGTCATAGATGAGTGTACCATTAAAAACAAACCCAAAACCAAACAGAAATACAAAGCCCCAACCATACTGGATTAATTAGGAAAATGAAGTGTTTTGTTCCTTCTGAAGCTAATTTGAATTTCATTCAATTTCTTCTTTTGGTAAAAAAGATATTCAACAAAATTAAAATTGTTCCCACACAATACTCAGATTGTACAGAAAAGATCACACTCTGTCGAAAAACTTGCAATAGCATTCACCAAATCCAAAACGGAAAAAATGTGCAGTTTTTAAGAGAGGTAATGTTTAATGCTATGTTCCACCACTGTTATTGAGACTGTTCCACCAGTCTGAAACAGCTGTTAAGAAGCTTGTGAATCTTGCTTTACGAGGGCAGCCAGTGCCATGTTCTCCTAGCCCAGCTTCATTACTTTGATAACTGATAGAGGTTAAGTCATCCAAGGAGATTTCTGGGGGAAAATTCACTATCTGAAGATCAGCATGTATGCATTCAAGCACACTGGAGACAGGACTCATATGTAAATGATCCTGACAAACTGATTAAAAAAAAAAAAAAGAAAAAAAAGCACCATTCAGTAAAGACATGTGGAAGGTTTTTCCTTTTAATAGGCATAATCAGCTGAAGAGATATCAGATGGGGAATAAACAGCTTTGCAAGAATGTTGTCAGACATTTGGATAGATTCTGTGGGAAAGCAGTGACACTGGTCAGAAATCAAGAAAACATAATATATGGGAAAAGGTTAAGAGTTTGGTTTATATAAAAGGCAACAAAGAGAGTGAGGGCTATTTGTAATGCCCTTCAGACAAGTATAAGCCTTCTGTAAAGAAGAAATAGAATGTTTTATATCTCCCTAAAGAATGAAACAAAGAGATTTAGATATAGGAATAAGAATTCAGATTAAGTATTAAGAAAAACTTTTCAGCTGTGAAAATTATTAAGCACCAGCCTATGGAGGCTATAGAACATGTAGCTTTGGAAATTGTTAAGGACAGGCTAGTACTGTATCAGGAGCGGCCAGTGGTACCACTGATGTGTTCTTGGCCAAGGCAGTTGACTTTTTGTGACAGTAAATAAGTTTTCTTTATAAGAGAAGCTGAGGCAGCTCTGAGTTCATGCGTGGCAATGTCTATTGCTATAACTAAAATAGTTTGGGTTATCAGTTTTAAGCTTTATAATAGCAAGTGGATCACCATCTGAGATCTAGCAGATATTTGTTTAACAATATCGAATGACACGTTTATGTTCATTATAGGAGGTTTATCCCTTTCTCATGCAGCACCAGTTGCTCTGGCAACAGGATATTATATTAAACAGTATCAGGGTATTCTGTTCTTATGTCACACTTTCTGTACTGCTAAATGATGCACAGAGAGACTTCCAGTTTGGAAGGTGAAAATATGTATCCTTCAGAGAGGAAATGGCCATGTTTTTTCAAGTTGTGAAAGTATAACACTAAATTCTTGAAGAGTATAGAATCCCGTGTAGCATATTCAGCTTTTAGGCATCCTTGAGACCATGAAAAAGCTGAAGTACTGTGCAAGTAAGAACCTGTCTAGACAGAAAACAAAGACAGAATAGAAGATCTATTGCCAGTGATGACTACGGTGGCTTGTCTCAAGAACAGGGATGGTGAAGATGTGTAGAAATCCCCATCAAGAAAGAAAATTAAGGAAAGCACAAACTCTTGAAAGTAACAGACTGAGATGCATAGAGGTGAAAATGGCTAAGTAGCTGGTTCGGAAATAAAACGACAGACCCAAATCACCCAGTTAGAAATCAGCTGACAAACATGGCTAAGCAATTCTGTCATTCCAAAACAAAAGTAGCAAGTAAGCGTGATTTTCAGGCTCTGCTTTTCTGTCTACCATATACAGATGTGAAATTTGGAGACACATAAAGATGTACATTGCATTTTAACAGCTAATTGAAACTATCTACAATCTATATACAGTCATTTACCTCAAATATAAACTTAACTGATTGCTGTTCTGCTGTTGTTCTGAAGGCTGTTGCATCTATAAATGGTAAACCTGAGTGGGGAGTTTATTTTCATATTTACCCTCAGTCGTAACTCTGCAAAGATCAGCAGCATGCGTATTACAAAGGAATTTATGTTTAGCTCATACCACAGTAATGAAACATCACAAATGGAAATCCGTATGCTCTGACCTACCTTCAGACAGAGTAGAATACTCTGTTCTCAGTCACATTGCTGAAGATGTTTTATTTTGGGTAAATATTTTTCAAAATTAGACCGAAATCAGGCCTGGTGTTAATAATTTTCACATCTTTTTTTCTTTTTTTTTTTCCCCCCCCTGTGAGGCAGCTTCAATAAAAGCAAAAAAAAAAACAAAACACCAAAAGATATAAAAATCACCAAAGTCCAGAGTTCTCCCTCCTGTGATCGTCACCAAACTGGCAAACATTAGTGAAATATTTCTATGTTTGTGAATATTCTTATTCTACACTTCCCTAACAAAGCCAAAGTTTGAAACAGAAATAGGAAACAAAAATACATATCAAAGCTTCCAATTAATATCACCCGAAACCTGAAAGAAATTTAAAAAATTGTAGCTGTCCAACAAAACCAGGTCCTTTTTCACACAATGTTGTCCTTTAAGAAACAGTTAAAGGATAAACAGAGATATAATTAATTAGATTTTAAATCTTTGAGTTAGTGAAAAATAAATCTAAGGTTCTTCATAGAATTTCAGGTTTGGTATTGATTTCCCTACTTTTGGCTGCAGAAAATCAAATACTCTGATTCACTATGGTATGATTGTACAGTTTAACTTTCTGAGCAAATGTGAAGAAAATCACTGTAACATAGCATTGTGAAAAAATTCAAAGGAATAACTTCTGTCTCCAGAAGTCTTGACAACATACCACTTCTGGAATGACTGAAAGAGTTACTTGAGTCGAGAGCTTGTTAAGGAACACAAATAACAAAATTTTCACATATTTTTTGCCCAGTTTCCACATCCAAATTCTTCACCTGCAATTCAGAGTAAATAACAAGTTTTCTGGGAGTGAGAGTATTAAATAGATGCTTGCAGACAAAATTGGCAGCTTCGTTGTTTAAAAACTTTCAGCACTAGCATAAATCATAGCAGCAGCCCAATGCTGGCCTCAAAGACCTTGTTTTTATTCTCCTTTGCGCAAAGTCACCTTCTGTGCTTGCTGTGCCTGAATCCTCCTTCTAGCTAGAACAGAGCAGAGAATGAAGTCTATTTCAAGACAACTTTTGGTATTTCAAAATTTTCTTTTAATTTTAATTCAAACAAAAGTCATGTCTATCATTCACTTGTGAAAAAAACAGACGTGTGTGAGGTGGCAGTTCGTGTAATTTCATTACTAAAGGATACTAGTATAGGAACTATGAAATTTACTGTGGGATTCTAATTCTCTGAGTTCAAGGATGTGTTTCATCTTCAAATTAAGACATGAGGGACTCAAACATATAATCATGGAATCATAGAGTCATTTGGGTTGGAAGGGACCTTATAGATCATCTAGCTGCAGCCTCCCCTGCAGGGACACCTTCCACTAGACCAAGTTGCTCAAAACCCCGTCCACTCTGGCCTGGTCTCCACTTTGAGATGAAGGTGTTGACTGCAAACCTTTGAGTGTGACCATTCAGCCAATTCATTATCCACCGAGTGGTCCGCCCACTAACTCTATGTCTCTCCAATTTAGAGACAAGGATGTCATGCAGTACAGTGTCAAATGCTCTGCACAGGTCCAGGTAGACGAAGTCAGTTGCTCTTCCCTTATCCACCAATGCAGTAACCCCGTTGCAGAAGGCCATCAAATATTTCATGAACGATTTACCCTTAGTGAAGCCATGTTGACCGTCATCAATCACCTCCTTATTTTCCATGTGCCTTAGCATAGTTTCCAGGAGGATCTGCTCCATGATCTTGC
>Ga0181612_182740_pt1 | contig 12155 bp, 4 predicted proteins | sample HoacroProtozoa21_FD_119630 | JGI IMG/M metagenome (GOLD analysis project Ga0181612, IMG submission 119630) | Hoatzin crop microbial communities from Cojedes, Venezuel. Combined Assembly of Gp0051906, Gp0051904, Gp0051908
GGGGGGGGGGGGGGGAGAGGAAATTGCAGACCAAACCCAAACTTTACCTGTCGATTTCTCGGTAAAGCAGAAGCTCAACAACAAAAGTGGGTTATAAAATAGATGACAGAAATATCTTACAACCTTGAACTACAAGTAGAGCAAGCTAAAACCCCTTTTCTGTAAATATTAAATGTTGAGTAGATAATATATTAAAGCTCTCAATCAGGGATTTTTTTTTAATGTATTTTCTCCCTTACGCCCCCTTGACACTCTATAATAATGAACAAGTTATTTAGTTAATGAAGAAAGCATCTTGTATTTGAAGATCTACATATTAATGTGACCTTCCTTTGTTCATAGCAGTTAATATTTATTGCCTTTTCTTGTTGGGATTTTATTTGGTGTTCTGTGACAAACAAGAGTATGATTAGTGAAGCTGTAAAGTTCTCATGGTGGCTGCCTGTGTTCCCAAGATAGCAGCATTAGTGTCTGCAGAAGCAGTTAATGCTGTTTATCATTAGTGACAGAGTCTGGGAAGGACCTTCTGTGGCTTTTATCTTTCACCTTGCCAACAGAAGTTGATGAGCTTTGTGATTTAAATGCATAGGTGATACTGTAATATTTATATTCATTTCATATAGACAAGTGCACAGGTAAACTAATCTTGTTGATTGAGATTAATTAAAACCATGTTACTGTAGGACTGGACAGGCTATGAATGGATATACTTGGGAAAAAATAGCTTTCGGTACTTTATTTGCTTTTCCTTATGATGAAGCTAACACTTTCAGAGTTCGTACAGCAGAAATATAGGTTAGTATGTTATAACTGTTTTTCCATTTGATGTTTTTAGCTGTAATTAAAGTTAACTGTAAGGTTTCTTTAGAAACGAGTTTAGAATCTTGAACTCTACAAGTCACATCCACAGTTTAGGATGAAAGAATTTTAGCAACTTGTTGCAATGGACTCTACCTTTGAAAACACTCAAAATGTCTTGCAAAATTATGTGCCTTATGGAGCTTCATATTCAGAGCTTCTTTTGTATGTAAGTGTTTGTGTACCATGCATCTCCTCCATTTCCATCACCATACAGAATATTTCATCATTCAGCTTATTCAATATTTAACTGTTTAAAAGGGTATATGTGGAAAATGGGTGATAAACATTATTGTCATGTCAAAGGCTCATTGTAAAATTCTACTTATGGAAAAGGTTAAAATTTTGTGTGTCTGGAATTTTACTTCTGAAACTCCATTTCAATGTAAAGTGAGTTGGCTGTCTGCATTTCAAAGAATCTCATTTTTAAAGGAAAACTTGATGAATGAAAAATAACACTGTGAATAACAAAATATTTGTACATTTGTATATATGTTAATGTAGACCTCTTAAAGTACTTTAGCTGTTTAAAAAATGCTTAATTTGAAAGCAAAATCCAAAAGAGGTAGTCTTTCATGACTACTGTCCAAAGGAGGTCCAGACTGCTAACTTTCCAAGTTCCTTATTTATATACTAGGAAAAGTAAGAGATTTTATTGGATATTTTCACTACAGTAATGTCAAAAGAGAAAAGGTGATATATCTGAAACTAACCCCAGGAGCTGTTCTGTGCTGAGCTCCTTATCGAAAGCTAAGAGCCAGTACCACAAAACCTTTCTGAACTTAATATTATGCAGAGGGAATAGGCCTTATGGCATCAGAATTTAAACAGCGGTGTTGGCCTTTCCTATCAGCTTAGAGAATAAAGTGCCCAGACATTAGATCCCCTTTGTACAAAGTACATTTTTCTCATGGTAGTTATCCTTTTTTTTAGTTGAAACAGCTTTAAAGCATTGCTGTTTTACAAGTATTTATAGTTTGGTGATTATAATATTCCAGAATATGTTCTGTGTTCATTTTCCTAATAATTTTAAACTGATTACAGATGTGTTGTTTAACCATATAAATAATGCATAGTTATCTAAAAAATTTTGGTCTCTAGCTAGCTGTATCTGCTTCGATGGTCAATGGGGGTAAAGAACAGAAGAGATGCATGAGTATGGGGAGGGTTCTGTGATATGTGAAGTGGTACCTACATAACAATGAAGATTAACTGTAGTGTTTCTTGCCTGTTTTGCATTATTACAGCATTTCTAATAGGGGTTGGATAAAAAAAAAGAAAAATTTTAATTTGTTTCTTAAAATGGAAATGTTTGGGGTTTATTTCTTAACTTGCTTTAATGTTGTATGCCTTGCTAGTTGGATTTGTTCTATTGAGTGATCTCTGAGATTTTTTTCATCTGAATTTGAAGGGCAAACTTTAAAGACCGAGAATTACATTTTCTTGTAGCAGCTCTGTTTAACTAGGCAAAGTGTAACAAAACAGCATTGCAGAAGAGAGGTACAGATAAAATACAGGAACAAACATGCTTGCATACATGGCATATTATTACAGATGTTTTTTATGTTCACCTGTTCTTACAAATGCAAGACTGCTGCTTCAGTTTTAAAGGGTTAAGTTAACATTGTAACAGCCTGTTTTATGATGATTTTCATACAACAGAAACAAGGCTGAGTTCTTTTCCATTACTGAGGTATTTTCTTACATCAAATGCCAGCTGCAGAAGCAATGTAAGCCTTTCCGCTTGACAGCTGTAAACCATAATCTAATCTTTACTTAGACAATAGAATTCTTATGTTTTGGAACAAAAAAAATGTTCTCTACTTTCTTCCTTTTACTGTGAAACATCTTTGAATCTACACATTCTTCCAAGATTTACATTATTCGTAAAACTATCTTTAACAGGAAGCAAGAGTATATTTGCAGAGGCTTATCTCCTCCAAGAATGCCACTTCCCACACTTTTTGCGGTCAGTGTTGAGATGGAAGCTTCTCCACTGAGTTACTTAGAATATCTGAGTTACGCCATCACCTGGATGTTGTCTGTATTTTTTTCTCTATGAGGAAGAGAGTTCAGGAAACCTGTCACTGTATAGAAGGCTGATGTAGGAAACCAGAGGAGAATTACACTTACTGTCTTAAATATGGTGATACAGTGTGTGAAGACTGATAAAATACAAGTAAAACATAAAGAATGCACTTAGAGTAATAGTATGCAATCTACCACTAAAATTCAATCAGAAAGAATACAAACTTCCTATTTAAAGCTTTCAGTGTTACCTGGAAGATTATCATCAGATGACCGTACTGTTAGGAGGGAAGTAATACCAGGCTCATCTGAACTGGTAGACTAAATTATGAAGAAGGTCTTAAAGTATATGCGGATGGAAATCTTTGCTTTCATCTACCTTTGATGCAGGCTGAACAGAATATCAAAGGAAAGCCTATTTTTATTATCTTAATACTAATATAAAGTTGTCTTAATTTTATATACAAGGCAACCAGACGTTACTAATAGAAACTTCTGCTACGAGCTGTTCACAATCAATTTGGCTCAGTCAGTTTTGCCTGTAGAAAGTTCCAGCTGGATTTTCGTTTTGATTCTTTTTATTTCTGAGATTTTTTCAGTATTTGTTTTTGCCAAGCTCTCTTCTGCATTTCTTTTACTCTCTTTCCTTTGTTATTTCATACAATTTAAAAAACGAATATGCATAAATTCAGAGAGTTCTGTGCTTCTCTACAGTTCAGATTTTTACACTGAATCTTCTACTAGACAGAAGGCTGCTGGGAAGTCTCAGGAAGCTGCAGTTGTCCTTTGCTGAGTACCCCCACTTGCAGACATGTGCTGGCATGGATCTTACACCTACAGCAGAAGTAATTTCTTTCCAAGTGATAGAAGACCTTTTATCATCCAGGCCACTTTGTTCAACTTGCATAAAAAGGACAGTATTGATTTAGGGTGTTTTATTCTTTGTTGATATAAGAGGACTGAGGGTTCCTAAAGTCTAAGAATTAAAAGACCATTGTGGTTATTTATTGAGCTTTGATGACTGGGAAGTGAATGATTGGAGTTTGCAAGTTTAGAAAATGGTTGAAGTGACTGAGAAGAAACAAATGCAATAAATTTCCTGCATAATTAGTATATCTGTTTGCTAACTCTATGAAAAAGATTTCCCCAGTGACTAGATTATGTGTCCGTTTTCCTTAATAAACATCGCAAACAGAATGAGATTATCATATTCACACAGAATATAACGGCTATTATATGTTTTCCAAAAACAAAGACATTTGGGTATAAACAGATCTTTCAGTTCATGTGGAATTTAATCACAGACCTCACAGAAGTCCTAGGCTGTCTTTTGCAAGAAAGGGCAAGCCAAGGTGTTCCAATAGGAGAGGAAAGGTAATTTTCAGGACAGTGCTGAGAACTAATACAATACACATCTGCAAGAAAAAACCAGCATTGTCTTGTTACAATTTGTCACAAATCTTTTTCATTAAGCAGAAGATAGAAGGTTTAAACCCACTTGTCACACATTTAACCACCAAAGGTTCCTACCGTCCAAAAGCACAGGCAAATCAGAGGGCATTACTCTCAACTCTCAAAAATGTTTTCCCTGTTGTAACTTGGAAACACTTGTTTCTGTCACTGCCAATGAACTGGATTAATAAGGGTAATTATTTAATAAAACACTTCTATAATCTGTGTTATAGTTCACCTCCACAGCAATCTTTGTTTCTTTCACTGATGCAGTATAAGAAACCACATAAATTGTCACTGATGAGGCACAGAAAGGACTTCTAAACTTTGCTCACTTACATGACTGAAGGGTTTATGGAAAAAATTAGTAATTTGTTTTTTGTTTAGAACTCTTAAATCTTTTATATTCCATTGCTGTAATATGGATTTCAGGTCTTTAATTGTATAGGCTTTTTTGAATAAATTACCTCAGCTCTAATCTAACTTTATGTGGTAGCTGGGAGATTCTTAGATAACAATTAGTCTAGGTAACTTCAGACTTAATGGTAAGAGGAATTCATTAAGATCAATGCTAATACTATGTTAGTTATGCCTGAAACTGTAGCATACAAGGAAAACACTGAGCTATGTGAAATTTTAAGATCAGTTACCATCAGGAATAGATTGATTGTTATTGTATGCTCAGTAAAAGCAATTGTGAACAACATAAAATTGTGGACTACAATTATTTAACATAAATTAATATTTCAGTAGGCTGTATTTGTTTATGACTTATTTGTATAGATCATCTTAAAAGAAAACAAACATAAAATCTTAATTCAACAAAGGGAAAGGAGGGAGTTGATCCACAGACTTCTTGAAAGTAGTACATTTATTTTACAATTTTTAATACAGTTAGGATTACAAATAATGATTCAAAGAAAAACTTCTAAATGGTATCAAAAAAACTCTTGGAAGAGAAGGAAATGCTCTTAGGTGTTATTGGTATTTTATCTATATAATAGCCTTCTCTGTTTTTCCAGAAGGAAACCAAGATGTAGGTAATGTGGCTTTGTTTGAATAAGATCTCATTTCTTCATCTGGTAAAGACTTCAGCAGTATATTGTAGGATGAATGCAATCTTTCTTTTCTTATTCATTTCTGTCTGTTTTGTGAGCACACCTGTCACTTCTTTTCCTTTTTAAACTAGATCTAAGGCCATGCCTGAGACCTTACTGTCTTTCTTTTGAATAAAGATATATAGTGCTTTTAGTGCATTTTCTGCTGTAGGAGATGTTATAAATTACAGCTTGCTCTTCCTCAGCTTTATTAAGGAAGCCTCTGTGGAAACCTGCCACCATCTAACCTAGAAGAGCTTGTGCTCACTTTCCTGATTTGTTTGACCTGCTGTGGAATAGATGGGGAAGCCATTCTGTCCCAATAAGCTAGTATCGGTATAAATTATTTCCTACATAAAAAGCAAAGAAATGGTAATAAATAGAGAGGCAGGGAGAGGTTTATACAAACCATTTGTGGAAGTGGAGTCTGAGAAACTTATTTCTTAGTCAATTTTATCATTGTATGTTTTTACTCATATTTTGCGTGGGAGCTTACTCAAGAACATTTTTATGCAGTTAAAGAGGAAGAAGGAAAAGAATCATCAATTTTCAACTAGTAATAGTTTTTTCAAACTTTTTAAACACAAATGAGAGTGGAAAGTAAGGTATCAATTAAAAATACATCATATATGTGGATGAATAAATTCATTATCACATTGTGGCAGTTTATGATAAGAGTTTTCTCTTTAAGACAAAGCATTCTTCAGTGCTGAAACAGTGTCTTAGGTTTTTCTGATTATTCTCACAAGGATACTCTTGGAACAGTGCTGAACTTTACTTTTAAACATTCTCCCTTGTGCACAGGATGAACAGAATGCCAATTAGGACTGAGTTCTTCAGTGGAAATTTAGGGGTTTTTTTCTGTATCTCTTTTTGAACCTATCATTACCCAAACTCAGCTCCTTTTTGATGTAAATACTTTTGTTAAAAAATGATTGTATAAAACTGCTAATCAACAACTTTCTGATTCTGATTAAAGAATACACCTGCTCTGTGGGTTTTATTCCTGCCATCTGTTTGAATGGCAGATATTAGTAACAGCGACCAATTGTAGCTGCTGATTTTTGCTTCAAAATCAAATGCTTTTTAGTTTGCTAAAAGTTACAATTTCAAGAAAGCTTTGTGGTAGCAATGACTAAATTAAGTAACTCAGGCTGTGCTCATATTTCATTTAGTTATATCACATATTTGCCTTTGTCACATTAAGAAGGAAAAACTTTTTAGAACCAAATGAACCACTTGAGGATAAGAGGCTGCAGAATTGGGTGTAGGACGAAGACTTCTAAATGGCTGAAATACTCTGGTCTATATTTAGTTACAACTCTTTTTAGGCATGAGACTATTTTGAGAGTCAATAAAGCTGACTCTTCAATTTGTGTTTTGAAAGTGAAACAGATCTTCAGTAACACATCACTCTTCAGAAGCTGATACCAACACCTTGTTTTGATGTTTTATACAAGCAATGAATTTACCATAGGGTTATAGGACAATATCAGTTGAGAGGACCTCAAGAACTCTCCAGTTCAACCTCCTGCTCAAGCAGGGTCAGCTACAGGGTCCAACCAGTTGCTCAGGGTTTTCTCCAGTTGGGACTTGAAAATCTCCCAGGCTGAAGGTTGCGCAACCTCTTTGGGCAACCTGCTTCACTGCCTGACTGTCCTCATGAGGAAAGTTTTTCTTCTTTCTTCCAGATGGAATTTGTCAATTAGATTTATGCCTGTGAAAACAAAACCAAAAACTTAGACATCTTTAAAAATCTCGTATTGGGCATGTTTCTATTTAATGTAGAAGTGAAGAATGCACGGATCAGTTCTGGAGCACATGTATTTTGTTTTGGGTTTTTTTTGTGGTGGGTTTTTTTACCAGTTGTGTGTTTAAATGCAAAGACATTATTGTACTATGCTCTTTTATCATTTGGTAAGATTGTGTAGGAAACTTAGATTCAAATGTATTGACACAGATTTCCATCTGCTTGGTGTGATGACACCTTGGAATGGGTTCCACAAGTTTTTCGATGACACAGAAAAGAACTTAAACCACTCAGAAATGTTTTTCAATATATCTTAATTCAAATTGTGACAGCTTAGAGCTTTAATGGCTCATTAGAGTTCTTGGACATTAGTCGCTGTCATGGTAGAAAACTGGTATATACTGGACATAGTGCTTTGTGACAGAAATAATTATTTTAAAGACAGTAAACAATTCGGAGATCTCAGTACATCTTGGGAATCCTGGTGGAAATAAAATGGTAAACAATGAAATGAGAAGAAGAGAGATCAAAAGAATAAATCTGTCTGAAAATATCTAACAAATACATTAATTAAGCTTGTTTATTTACTAAATGATGGGGGAAGGCTTTATCATGATCACATTAGACACAGGAAAATATTTCTTCCAACTGTTTGTGCCAATTTTTGTTGGCTTTGAACATATTTTATTGTTTGTCAATACTAGTTGTGATTTAATATATGAAGCAGAAGACGTCTCTTATTATAATTTGGTTTTGTACTGTGGGGTGTGCAGAGGTTGAAACAGACTGTTGCATTTTTTTTCCTCTGCTAATAAAGGGTCATGATTTATATTGGTTGAAAACAACAACTGTTATTCTCTGAAATCAGTTCATTCATTTAAAGCCTAAACACTGTCCTAGTTTTTATGGTGATCAATCAGTTGTCCATATTGTATTTCATTTCAGTGTGTATTTTTTTCTCAACTAGATTCTGACTATTTGATCTTGAATAATATTTATGCATCTGTAGTACCTATTGCTGTGTATTTTCTGGAACGGTTAACCGAAATAATTAATAACAAAGGAAAATTAATTACTAATAGTCCTTCTGAATTTGAATGTAACTGTCGGAGGGAGACTCACATTTAAAAGAGTTCTGTTCAGGAGGAAGAAAGTTACATGCCTCAAAGTAAAAATAAGTGTATGCAGATATTGCGTATTTACAACAAGAAGGCTGCTAAATATTCCCCCTCGCCACCTAAATGTGCAGGTTCCTAATTATACTTGCTCTGGTAAAAACCTCTAGCCAAATGTATAAGATGCCTAGGAAAAGAGCAAAGAACATGGGGGAAAAAACAGTCATATTTGCATCTGTGTATATTCTCAGATTCCTGGGATACTGCAGCTGAGGATCTTCCTGAGCTAGAGGACATGTTTTTCTGCTCGATAGTCTTGGAGAGATTTTTCTGCCATGAATTTAAACTCAATCGCTTATGGGATCTGTGTATGTTGTTTTATCATCCAGAGCTGGCTATGGTAATGACTTGCAGTTTGGCTGCCTATTGTGTAGAAAAAGCACTAACTCCCACCCTCCATTATTTACTGATGTCATATAATACTTTCTAGTTTTGCATTGTGAGCAATAGTGAATTGCTTACTGGTTCAGTAATAAAGATGATACACTTTGCCATATTCAGCATTAAAAATGTTAAACATAACAAGTTTTGAAATAAAAAGGCCTTTTGCACATGAAGATAAGTGTAAAGTATTTTTGATTATTTTTGAAAAAAAAAATTATCTAGTGTAATATTATTATGCATTGTTTTTAGACAAAGGTAATCTCAGCAAAAAATGTAATTAACTCCAAGCTGACAATTGTTATTTATATCAAAATCTTACTTGTATTTGAGTGATATCATCTCTCATTGTTCGTGGGAAGTGCTTTTCAGCAGGACGAGGAAAATGAGGATTTCCACAATATTGCAAATTACTGAATGTCCGCTTTAGTGATTGTGCTTTTGTTTCTGCTTGCTCTAACTGTTGAATGAAATAAATTTTCTATCTGGGACAGGATGAGATCTTGTACGGTGCCAGTTACAGAGCTCCAGGTGACTGGCAGTGATTTCTGAAGCAATAGTAACTCGTTCTCCTTTGATCTATAATTTTTGTCTCCCTGACTGCTGCAATCCTCCTAATTTCAGATCTGTATTGACCACCCATCTCTCACAATAAAATCACAGTTTGCCTTTCCCTGTTCAGCTGTGCCTGGACTGTAGGTCCTTATGTACTACACAGAAAAAGTTCAACAGATCTAATTTTGGTTCAGGACTTACATGCTTGCATTCATTCGAGGCATATGGTGAGCATCCCACAAGCTTTAGCAGCAGAACGTATTTACAGCAGAAATGTTGGTGCCTCATCATAGTCACATAGTCATCTCACAGACTACGTTCATAAAATAGTTACTTTTCAGTATTCATAATGTTGTTACATACAATTTCCGTATCAATGGTGTTAATATGTAATATAGCTTACAATAATCCAGTTGTCAGTATCAGTGGAGACGCTATTAACATTTCTGACAGAAATATAAAGGTAAAATAAACATTTAGAACTTAGCTTCCTGAAATTGTGTAACACGGTGAAAAAAAACAACAATAATAAGATACAAATGCTATTTGGAGCAGGAGACACTGATATGTCAGACTGTACTTAATATGCGTGTACACAGTGATTTTTCTTAGAGTGATGTTTGTTGCTTAAACATATGTCTACTGCAGTTTTAAATGCAGTAGCACCTGGATACTAGCTGCTTCTTGGGAAGGGTGAGAACTTCCTACAGTCCTTTGCCATAGGCAATGCAGGCCTAGCACAGATTGGTGTTGGGTATGTCAAAGGGTAAGAGATGCCTGTCGTTTAGGCAACTGAATTCCAACTCTAGTACTGCTCCAGAGTATTTATCAGTAATTAATCTCAAAATTACATTACCTGTAAGGATTTTTTTTTCTTGTCAATAGTCACAACACAACAAAATCACTCCCATCCTAATTCAATGTAGGAAAATATAGATTATTTCAGTAAGTTAGTTGTAACAGTTTACAGCTTGTATCAGGTTACGTGTGATGTGCAGTTTTTCAGGGAGCAGAAAAAGATCATCATGTTTACACAATCACAGTATCTTGTAAATTACCTGTAAGTGCGTGGGTTCAGTTTTAGAAAAGTGTTATCAATTTTAAATATCTCATTTGTTCTTTGTAGAATAATGCAATAATTTTGTTTAACATGAATTGCCTATGTACTTGATCCACTTTTTTTTATGGTAACAGTTTACAAAGTATCAACCATTAGGATTAAAAACAAGGATGAAAGGCTTAGGTGAGTAGGTTTTATGAAGTGATGTGTAGACTTTGGTATAGTCAAAATTCTGAGCTACAATATGTGGATTTCTTTTGCAATAGGGACCACCTCTGACCAACTGGGTGATTTGAAGGAATCTGTTAAGAGCTGGAATTCGAAAGGTAGAACAAATTGCAATAATCTAGGGCTGTGGCAAAGAAGAAAACTTGTAGTGTCAAGATTTGCTGTTGAAATGAATGTCAAAAGTAATGGGAAGCTTTGTTTCATGACAACTGCTTAGCACAGAAGATAGGATTTTTCGAAGCATGACTCATACAAACCGTGATTGTTTAGTGTGCTTTTAGGCTCTCTAAAAATAAGAACAGCTATTGCTAGGTATGCATCCAGAAGTGGATCATAAGAACGTTGAACTTGAAAATCAGGTAGGCTGTGTTTCATGATTTCTTTTTTTTTTATTCCTCTGATCTTCTTGAAAACAAAACCAGTGCAGAATTCTTAGCTGAGATGAATCTGACATTGCTATCCATCCTCCATTTTCTCCTGCAGTCTAGTTCATGTGAGCTACAGAAGTTCAGAAAGACCCCGCAGTTTTATGAGCTCAGAAAACTGTAAAACTACTGCAGAATGCTTTCTCTTTACCTCCCCCACAACTTCACAACAGTAATGCAAAGAGTCTTTGAACCTCCGGACTGCGGAGGTGAATTACAGTTTTGAATCAGACTGTGGTTGCTTTATCTCCTGCTTCATCACCGTGTCACTTCATCAGCAGCGGAGGGCAGAAGTTACTAGCACCCTGCTGTGATTAGAGCGGTGCCGTTAAGCAGGGTGCTCTGAAACCCAGAGGTCTCTGTTAGTGCCTGGGGGGTGTGTTTACAGGAAGGTTTCGCTGGCAGTACTGACTGCAGACGTTAATATTTATTCCGTTAACTTTTTCAGAAGATGTGAGACTAAAACACTGAACTTAATTCGTTAGTGAGGGGGGCCATAAATAGAAGAAATGAGGGAAAAAACATCCCAAAATATTTGTAAATGTGAAAGAATTTAGAAACAGAGGAATAGTATTAAAACATAAGTACATACCCCTGTATCCTCAACTGCCTGCCGTGGTGTGAATCAACACACAGTCAGCTAAGGTGGTCATAAACATTCGGTTACATTTCATTTCTCTTCTTTAGATTCCCTATCACTGTGACATTTCCTAAGACAGGGAAGTTTAAATAATGTTTAAAATCAAAGTTTGTGTGAGTGTGTAAGGATAGATCCTACAAGATTACGTGAAGGCTCCTATCTGGAGCCTTATTGCTCTCTCTGTGACTCCACGTGACAATAGCATATCCCCCATTCAAGAGGTAAGAGACAATGTCTCCCTTTATATCAGAAGAAAACATGGTAATTAGCATGATTGCCACCACAAAAGTTGCCCTCTAGTTGATGGGGATGAAGGCTTGTTCTGTTACAAGAGGGAGTTTTGAGAGCGAGACAGGATTAGGAACCTTCTCATGGCTGCCGGCCACCCTCCTCTGATGTAACAGCTTCGACTCCTTTTCCTGTTTGGGTTGCATCATCTTCAGCTTTCTCCTCTGCTGCACAAGGGTCCTTCCACCCTACGCAGTGGTCTTGAGTACACCCTGGAA
>Ga0181612_135409_pt1 | contig 12154 bp, 6 predicted proteins | sample HoacroProtozoa21_FD_119630 | JGI IMG/M metagenome (GOLD analysis project Ga0181612, IMG submission 119630) | Hoatzin crop microbial communities from Cojedes, Venezuel. Combined Assembly of Gp0051906, Gp0051904, Gp0051908
GCAGGTTAAGGTGATGCAGTGGTTAAAACATCGGGGTGGTAGGCCAGACATATCGCAGCTGAAATCTGGAAAGAGACACCATGCTGAAATTCGTTCGGGTCTGCATGTGTCTCTTGCACGGAGCTGGAAAGCAGCTGGCAATGACGGTAATTAACTCAATCTGTCCTATTTGTTATTTAGAAATGAGTGGGATCCCCCAGACAGAAAGGTAGATACCCGCAAGTTCCGTTCCGAACCAAGAAGCATTTTTGAATATGAGCCGGGAAAGTCATCAATCCTCGAGCACGAAAGACCGGTAAGGCCCAGAGGCGAAAGGGGTAACGCAGTAGAGCGCTTTGGTGAGAGGTCATCTGTTTGTTGTGTACTACGGATTATGACTACTTAGAGGAATATTGAAGGTCCTTTTTCAAATATGATTTGACAGCAATTTGTCTTTGCTATATCCTGATGGTTGTGTTGAAAATGTGAGTTTGGCTTATTTGCTAAACTTAGATCTTCTGGCATTTCCAAGAAATCAAACCACCACTCTGCAAACCTAACGGATGACGAGCAGAACTGTGAACTAATGGAAACTGCTTTTTCTAACTGGCATGCGTGTCCAGCACTCCTTTGCAGTCGTATTAACAGCACATATGATATCTGATTAATTAATGCATAAAAATAAACTCTTTGCATGTTTAGGATGTGCCTAATTGTACACTTAAGGAGGTTCTGGTCAAATACTGGTCAAGGTTGCCCCGAGAGGCTGTGGAATCTCCATTTCTGGAGGTGTTCAAGACTCACCTGGATCAGCCCTGAGCAGCCTGACCTGATTAGACCTGCTCTTAGCAGGAGGTTGGACTAGATGACCTCTGGAGGTCCTTTCCAGCCTCAATTACTCTGTGATTAACGAGTGCACATTAACGTGTAATTAGAAGTCTTTATTCCTGCTTTCTGAATAATGATTGCCATTGTGGATTTTTTCACAAGCGTGTCCGACAGGGCTACACTTAATGCATGCAAAATGACCAGTAGCGGAATTTGTTATTTGCTGAGACACATTCACCCAGCCTTTCTAATTTACCTTTATGCTCTCTCAGTATAGTCTGTTAGAAGACTATTATGTATCAATGGCAATATTTTCTTTTCTTGCACTTTTACTTTGAGGTTGAAGTGGCTGAGGGAGTCCAGTTTTAAAGAAGGGGTTTGTGTAAGCAATATGGGATTATTATTTGCTACTGTATTACATGATTGTTCACACAGTTTGTTTTACTAATTTAAAATAAATTAAGCAAATAATCGAATCCCAGAATATGTACTATGTCAACAGTGTGAAACACCTGCACTAAGCACCTTTGCCTTGTGTTTTTGTGGATTTCTCAGGAAAGTAGTTTTTGTTAGCTAGGAAATACTAACCTGCATTTCTGTGAAATTAAGTTCCTGCAGAACTGATGCATTTTTCGAAGAGGAAATTTGCATTTCTAGATGAACTGCTATTAAATCAGTATAATTAAGTGGGACTTTGTATTTATTGTGAAGCTGAACTTAACAAATAATTTTATTTAAAAGGTGATGGCATTTGTTCTGAGCACTTTTTTGATTGCCATAGCTGGATTATACACACTGCGGCCATTTACCAGTCTCCCAACACCAAAGAATAACAGCAGATTCAAGTTAAAAATTAGAAAATTAAGGTGATGTTTCAAGAATGGCCTCACTTTTCTAATAAATTACATTTCCTACTAATGTAATATAAAAAAAATATGTATAGGAATTACAGTGCTGATGAATATGATGATAGATGCAATTTTTCAATTTCATCAAACTAATGAAATGACAAAAAGTGAGCTTGGCCGACTGTTCATGAGTCAGATGAAAACTCCAGATTCTCAGCTGTGCCAGTACTGCATGAGTTAAGTCTTTCAACTTGATAATCTCAAAAGATTTGATTCTTAATGTCTAAAAAATTGTTCTGATGTCACTGAAAGAAAATATTAATCAAAATATGGAATATAAAAATAGTTTATTAATATTGTAAAAGCATTTCTAACATCTGAATTAGAAATTCTTACTTTATCAATTTTGCTAAAACCAGAAAAGTCATAGGGAGCTTTTCCAACATTCCAAATCTTAAAATTTTTTGCTGAAATTAAATAATTTTCATGCAGTTTTGATGGCAGAATGATCTGAAAAGAAAAGAAAAAATATTTGCAACTACCTTACATGATACTAAACAGGACAGATAAGGTTTGAAAGATCAGCATTCCCATTATTGATGTAGATACTACATTGGAATCAGTTGTGATTAATGTGGAAATTAGAAACATTGGAAGAATATAGTAAAATGAGATTCAATGTAAAACTAACATTTAGTGGGAACTATTATTCAGTAGATCCAAAGAATGTAAGAAATAATAAACCTAAAAAAAAATGACCTAGTAATAAACATGAAATGGATAAATTGGTTAGGGATAGATTATTATCTTTGTCGTGGATATAACAAGAGGAGTGTAATTTCACGTTGCAGTATCGTGTAGCAGCCTTCTGCCACGAAACAGGAAATTAATGTTTTTTCTTCTTTGAACTTGTAAGTGTATAAAACGTTGACAAAAAGGAGGGGCTTGAGGTTGGTACTTTGTGATTATATCTAAAAGTAGGGGACATTAAGCTGTTGAATACTCTTCTAAGCAATGATGTGGCAGCTGCTTTTTTCCCATTTCAGTAAGCCCATAAGAGATTACCATTTTACAAGGTGGTACATAAGTTTTTTGTGAGGAATGTTTCCATCTCCAATGCCTGCTATTCAATAAAACGCTCTTCTTTTTCTCTAAGACCATCTGAACCATGGATTTGTTTCCTAAAACGGGTGTTTACTTTCAGTAAATAAGTAAATTGCAGTGTAATAATTGAATCCTGCTCATAGGGATATGAAATCAAACTTTTATTCTTTACCAGCTTCAACCTTGTATATGGGAAGTACTTCCTTTGCACCTGTACATTTCTCTCTTTCTGCAGTAAAGCAAGTAAGGAAAAATCTTGGTGTTGCTGTAAAGAAAGAATTTGTGAAATTGGGACAAGCAATAGATGCGTTTATTGTCATTAGGTATTTTAGTCTAAGCATGGAAGTACACACGTGCTAGTCACCTAAAACTGTCATATTACATTTTAGTTCTAGATTTTTTTATATATGTTCCATATACAAATTTTCTACTGACTTTATATGCAAGAGGATTTCATGGTCAGAATAAATTACAAAACATTACTGTTTTGTCAAATAGCAGAAATAGACTGGGCTTGCATCATGATGTACATCTGTTGTTTGTTGGGGTTTTGGGGGTTTTTTATTTTAGTAGAAAATTTGAAGTTTCCTTTAGAATATGCAAATTTGATCTCCTTTGACATCTCAAGCTGGTTATCAGAATATTCCATGCAGTGTTAGTTGAGTTACTCGAGGAACACTTTGTTAACTTAAACAATTTTCTCATGGTGTTTTAAAATGAAATCAGGAATTCCACATTTAGTTATGTTTTGATAGGACATTAAAAATATGTCTTCTCATTAAGATATGGAGACACTTAATCAATCTGTTAGTGGACTTGGAGCTAGAACAGCTGTTTTAAAGTAGCCAAAAAAAAAAAAGGAAAAGGAAAAAGCAATCTTCTTTAGAGCTCATAAAATGCCAAAGCCAAACAGACGACAGACGTCTCAGTCTGTTGTTCCAAAGAGGCTTCTGTGTGGTGTCTGAGCTTGCAAATGCAAAAGATTAATTTGATTATGCAGGTTGTATAAGACCCATTTTACTCACCAGTTTAAATGGACACTTGTTGTTATTGCCTGTGAATGCCTACCTGGGTGTATCGAATCAAGCACAGGCAAAGCTGCCTGTAGCACTGTAGATGTATTTTTTTTTAAAGCTACATCAGTGTGTTTTTATACTTGAGTATGTTGATGCAGCGCTGCACTGACCATCTGATGCAAATGGCAAAAAGAGTGAAGCTCCTTAATGGTCGTTAGTAGTATATTTTCTACAAGTAATGTTGCTAAATGACTAGATAAAGGCTAAGAGTATAGGAAGTGACTTGGTTTGACTGACAAGTCATAAAAAGGGAATGTACCTTCTTACTGCTTTTAGCCTCTGTTCAAGCAGTTTGGGAGATACTTTGCGAGACCAAGCCAAGATCAGTTTTTTAAGTCAGAATGATTTGTTCATTTTAAGTCTCTTAGAAGGGGAGATAATAGAGAAAGGTCCATCAGCAAAACTGAATCCGAAAGCCGAGCGAAATCGTTGGCTGTGATCCCGGTGGCAGGGAACGCGGCCGTCCCTCGCGCTGCCCGGCCGCAGCACCCTGCAGAGCCCGGGGCTCAGCTCCGCTCGCTTGCTGCCCTCTGCGGCTCGAGCTGGGTGCGTGGAGTTTGCACACTCTCTTATGCTCTCATTTTATTTGCACACTGATACACGAGAAGAACTCGGAAACTTTGAAACGACGTGCAACACACTATTTCTAGCTTGTTCTTTACAAGCAGAAATCTTGCAATTCAACTAATTGCAAGAGTATGTGAAAACAGAAGAGGAGCCGGCTCCCGTTCCCATTTCTGTCTCCCTGGCTAGCTGGGTGGAAGCTCCCTGCAAGAAGGGACAGGAGTCCATCAGTGTGCGCGTGTGGGGCTGCTGCTCCCCAGGGGACCCCGAGGCTCCCACGGCTGACGCTGGCTGCCCGAGCAAGCCGTGTCAGGGGCCCTGGACTGGTGGTGCCAACAGCCCCACGGTTCCCACACCATCTGCATTTCAAGGGGTTTATTGATTTATTTTATGTAGATGCATCCAGTTGTTGATATTAACATCCCTGTCTGTGGAAATTAATTCACTGGTATCATATAAAGATGAAAACATGCTATAAATACTTCAACATCCTGTAACTTAGTTTGGGGAAATGATGAAAAAGTGATTGTTTAGTGCTGTCTTCTCAAATTGTCCAGATTTAAATTGTAGAGGGTTTTTTTAGGTTAAGCAAAAAATTCTGAATACTTCAGGCATTCTCTGTAATGGGAAGCAAGTTGATATGTAATGAACTTATCTTCTGGATTGTCAATCTGTCAATTTTTGCCCTCATGCCTTCATCTCTCTGTAGAAGAGAATCGTGTTTTTTCTTAAATCAGTTATAGTCTCTGTTAAGGTCACAAATCTTTACTGGTCAGTTCATGAAACTAGTTTCCGTGGTGTTTTTCTGCTAAAGACTTTGGTATGTACAGTTGAGTTGAAACAGTTGCCATTAGCAGTGCTGAATTATGTCGGTGGATGGTGGAAATGTAGGGGCAAAACTCCAAAGCAGCTTGACTCCTAACCCTGCTATGGCATGCAGGCAAGTTGTTCCTCGCTGGCGTTCACTTCCCACTCTGTTCACAGGAGTGGTACTTCCCTTACTGGAAAGAGGCATCATGAAGATAAATCTGTAAAACCACATTTGGTGTCCAGATACTGCATGAACAGCTCATAGATATGTGAGGACCAAGGTAGTTCGAAAGGGTTGTTGACCTTTCGGTAGAGCGAGGTTGGCAGTCTGTTCCTCTAACATCAAAGGCAGCAAGAAAAGTGCTGTGAGATGTTTAATTACCTGAAATGGTCAAAAGTATGCTGTTATCTCTTGCAGAAAACAGAAATAGCTGTATGTGACTGCTGTGGTGTATTGGTGACAGCTTGACTCGGGAGGAAAAAGCGTTACATACTTAGGCACCAGTATCAGTCTTTATGCAGGACCCTGTTGTCTTCTTTGAGGATTGCTTTCTAGGTCACACCATAATTAGTGTTGAAGTTCTGATAATTACAGTTGTAGAGGACCAAATTTTAAACTCAGAAATAGCTTTAACAAGAGGCTTTCTCTGTTTCGGAGATTTTTAAGCCAACAGTTCACTGTCATTCTATGCTGCATGACAGCTTACATCAGATCCTACAAAGGAAATGGAGCTATTTAGAAAATAATTAATGCAGCCAAATTTACAGCTGACTAGATATCCCGTTGGGAGCTCTACTGTTTTGCGCTGTCATGTTTTTCATGCTGCTTGAATAAATCTGTCAATTATTCTTCTGTTCATTGAAAAATTTTCTTAACGCTATCTTCAATTGCTACTTTATCCCTTTGCTGTGAGAATTTTCAGATGAAAACAATGTATTTCACTGTGGAAAAAGTGCTTCATTATGTCAACAAGTCTCTGAGAGAGAAAGAATTACAAAATACTGCTAAAACTAATGTTATATAATGCATAATTTTTTGTTCCTTAATTTTTGACAGTAGGATTTAAGATATACTGGTTCCATGTCATATGCTGAAGTGGCTTTTTAATATAGTCGTGCCTGCATGATGCTTGTTGTTTCTCTCTGCTCAGCGCTTGCTTCAAGACAGCAAGATCCAGAATTAACATGCTTTCTGAGAAGACAAGGAATGACCAAAAGCAATACTGATAAAATTATGGTTTTATTGCTGAGCAGATGGACAATTTCTTGCCTGTGCTGAAGATGACAATCATTCAATCCATCTTCTTAACAAGGAGTCTTTAGTAGCGTTAAATGTACTTGAGTAATGCAGTGATGTTTACAGAAGTGGTCAAAGAGCCCTCTTAGCTTTAAAAGGGTAGTTTTAAAATGTTCAACATCTTCCAGTCATTGGAAGAACAGCGACAAAAAGAAAAATATTAAAGCTACCAGTCAGTGACAGCTCTTGAACAAGAATATTCTCTATCTTAAATGCCATCTTCATTCTTTGATTTTATTCCATTCCTTTCCCCATATTTGTTTTCTGTTTGTGTCTGTCTGCTGTTAAAGTGACATGGCGGTGCTAGCACTTTGCTCAGTGTGTGCCTTTTCCTTCCCTTTTCCTTCACAACTGTTCCAGACTGATCGCATAAACCCAGATGACATAGATTTAGAAAACGAACCCTGGTATAAATTCTTTTCAGAACTGGAGTTTGGACGTCCGGTAAGTGAGGACAGACTATTAATATTTAAACATTAGGAAACATATTTTTATAATGAGGAATTGATAAATTACCAAATTCAGCAAATGTATGCCAGTAAAGTTAATACGATTTTTTTTAAGAAAGGTCAATAAAGTCATCTCATGCATATAACTATTATTTTTCAAGTGGGCCCTTGACCAGCCAGAGTACTGGCTTTAATAGCTTTAACACGGACTACATGTTAGACAAATAGTAGTTTGTAAATATTTGAGAACAAGACAAATTGCATGTTAAACAGGGATGTTTACTAGTCCCCCCTAAATATTTTGCATTTGGCTGGATTATTTTTGAACTGTCTTTCACAACAGAAAAACATGTCAGTTTGCATTAGGGATGCGAAGTTACAGATCATGTATTTTACTTGAAGGAATGTGTCTAAATTTAAATGCATGCAGCCATGTACAAATTGCTTATGGCAATAAATACTGGAAGTTTTTTCCTTTTTTCCCTCTCTTAGATGCATACATGCAGAATACGCATTTTGTACCTGAACACAGAGATACAGGTTTGCTCTGTCTCCAAGCTGGACACCTGCTTGAACGAACAGACTTCAGTTCTGCTCCCATTTTTACAAATAGCCAGGTCCAAAAAAAGACTCAGGCAAATAGGTTCTACCTTAGTCCTACTGCAAGAATTTACATTTAAAATTATAAACCTGAAAAGCTCCATTTGGCTGAAACACGTAGACAGCAGAGATACCTCCGTTTTTCACCTTTGGTTGCCTAGGCACTTGCAATTCTCCTGCAAATACCACGGCCTTAATTGGATGCAAGCCCCAAAGGCTGTTTATGTATTTTATACACGGATAAAACAGCAATGTTGTCCTCGAAGCAAGACTGAGAACTAGGATTCCCTTCCTCCCTGCACCGTGCCTTAGTGACGTGGTTGGAGATGCCACCTGCTCTTGCTTTGGCACACACCCTCCCTGGCTCCGTGGAGCTCAGAAGCTTTCCTGCACGCTCTAACATCTTTAGGAAAAAGGAGAAGAAATGTCTTCATCCCAGACAGATGTCTAACATGGTGGTCAGAGTACTTTCCAGGCAGGTGGAAGGTGGGAGTTCCAGTCCCCGTTCTCACACCTCCCCAGGACCCTGGGCAGCTTGAGGGAAAAACCGAAAGCGCCTGCCCGCAGGCAGGAGATCCCAGACAGATGTGGCAGCCGAGCTTGAGCATGTCAGGGTTTAAAACATTCCCATCCTTATCCTTCCCTGTTAGCTAGCAATTCTCTGGACCCCCGTCAGCGTGCTAATTGCTGGCGTGCCAGGCTACACGAGGAGCCGGAGCGCTGGACACAGGGCCCTGGGGGGCTCTCTGGAAACCAGGTGCCTTCATCTCTTTTTGTAGCCAGCCGTAAGCCAAAGTCAGAACTCCCAGCTGCTTCAGCGAGAGAAGAAGAGAAAGTGAACCACTTCTTTTAAAACCTTGACTTTTTAATCGTAACATTTCAAAAAATTGCCCATTGAATAGAACCTCAAAATAAAATTAAAAAAAAAGTTAAACGTATCTGGGTTTAATTTGTTGTCCAGTGATCTATAGTGTATCACATTGTCACTGATTCCCTCTCATCTCCTTTTATCTAGCCACGCAAGCTGTTTTGTCATTCCTCCCTCTAGGTGGGCAGAAACAGTCCAGATACATTCTTCTGATGAGCTCTGTGTCAACAGTATTCTACTGATAGTGATAACCTGAGAACAGTGTCTCCTGTAAGATAAAGTGTATTGAGATTTGCCCAGCAGAACAGAACTGTGACGCTTTACACTCTTCTCTCTCATCAGTATTAAAAACTGCTAGTATTGATTCAGCCGTTCCAGTTGTAAATTTTACCACCTAAAGTTACTAACGTTTTAAGAAGATGCTTATAATTTAAAAAATATTATGACACATTCTTCTTTCCATTCTACCCATACGTGTCACTCTTTGTATCTGCCGTTGTCAACACTTAGTTTCTAACCATCTCACCTTCTCCACATGCTTCATTCCTTGCTGCCATTGATTCTACTCCATTTCATCTCTGCACTTCTGCTTTTATGATGCAGCCACCTAAAAAGCTTTTGGACTATGTTCAAGACAGTTCTTCTGGTGTTTCCAATGAGGTAAATGACTGATTCTTGTTTGGATGGTTCTCTTGGGAAGAAGGGTTGGAGCGCTCGCCATTTATGTCTGAAGTTTGTTAAAATTTGGTGGTTTCCTTCTGATAGCTATGAGGTGTTGCTAATTCACAATCATTGTATCTTTGTCTTCGTATCTTTCCAGATCACTAGTGCATTTGGATGTTGATCTTATTATCCTAGGAACTGTGAGTCCTTCTCCCCAAAACTTCTCCGAGATTAACACTCAGAATTACGCAACAGCCCATACGTCTCTAACTCTGTGACAAATTCCCACTTCTTCAGAGTTGGGCAAGTGCATTGCTTTCAGACACAATCAATACATCAACCCAGTAATATTTTATTATTAAAATATCTGACTGCAAATTCTTTACGTCAAGAGAAAGCCTTTGTGGCTAAGCTATCATTTCTCCAATGAAGTATTTATGACCAAGGTTGCTAATCAGGAAATACAGCAATTAATAATGCTGTTGTAAATTTATAACTGCAGGATTGGCAGTCACTGTCATTACTCCAAGTAAAAGGCACAAAGATCAGGCAGCAGGCTGTCATTGCCCTGCTCTGAGTGGGAGAGATTCAGGCGTTCATCCCCTGTCCCCTCCCGCCCCATTTTTAGAGTGTTAGGGCAGAAGGCAGTGAATCCTGTCATGACGACTTGACTTCACATGGTGGCTTTACTTCATTCATATTCGTGATTCACTCTCATCTTCCGCAGTCGCTCCAAAAATTAAATGCAAAGCGTGGCCTTACATTGTTAACTGTTTGCAAGTTACTCTGGTTTGGTTTTAAGCACTATAAATCTGGAATAACCTTATGGTTGTGAAATTTGGGCCCAGTTCTCCAAGACAATAAGCTTCTAGGCCTTCACTAATGCGTGAGAGTACTCGATGTATCGGAGAAGACAATTTTAAAAGTCTTAGCATGATTATTTGAAATATTACCATATTCAATAGGTATGGGTAAAATGGCTGGTAAGTAATACTGGTTTTCTCTTTGTTTAATTTACAAAGACATTTATCTTTTCTTTTTAAACTTTTAAAATCTTTAAATACGATAAATCATGTTCACAAATTACAGCAAGTTAACTATTTGTCCAGGAGGCGGAAATATTTCAAAATAACTTGTTAAAATATTAGAACCATCATGCAAACAAACTTGTTTGATAACTACAACTTTTGCCTACTTTTCCTAACTTCATTTTCAGTCACCATTAAAGCCGTAATGCATGAAAACAGCTAAAACATTGCGTTCATTGTAAATATATATCTGTTTTTTTGAGTAGAACCGAATTCAACAAAGTCTGTATTTGGTAGTTTGGGGTGGTTGTCTCCAATATTGAATTATTTTTATCTAGCAGCCTTTATCAATAGAGGGCAGTGCTGAATATTCTGGAGGATGCCTAATTAGCTTTGGAGGTGGGGGAGCGGGGAAGATGTGTTCCAACCCAAACCATTCTATGATTCTACAATTCTGTTGGGCCACCTGGAAGGGGCTTGGAGGGCTCATGGGTCAAAATGCCCATGAGCTGAGGGCTGACAGGACAGCTGCAAACAGCAGTATCCACTCCTGGCAGGAAAAACCAACCATATCCACCATTTGCTTTCACCTTTCTGCTACACGCCGTGTCAGTGCGGCTCTGCCTGTGGGTAGAAGGTATAAACTCCACACAGCCTATATATAGTACCATATGCCTGTGGTAGAAATTACTGTTGTGGAATATGCAACATACAGTATCTTTCATATAGAAAAAACTGAAAAGAAGGCATCAAAGAAAGGGCAAAAGGGCAAGTTACACTCAAGATGATAAGAGTATCTTAAAGGACGTAAAGCAAAAGCCATATAGTAACCCAGCAGTCAGTTTTGGCATGACACACACTTCTTGCTGTCTTTGGCTGCTCACTAACACACTATTTATGGCGTAGGGACTGCTGTGGGTAAAGAAGTTCTCTACGGTTTGGTTTCAGTTGCGTGATTTACCCACTGCCTGCCAGAGGAGGCAATGGGGACGTGCATCACCCATGGGATTTACACCGCGGGCTGTGATGGAGCCCTGGAGCCATTACAAGTGGTGGAAAGTAGTCACTGCCTCATGGCTGTTTGGCCAGTATCATGTGGCAGATGGTCTCAGTCCAGTTGGTAATGGAAGGGGTTGGCACCTGTGCAAGAAACCCCGCAATGACAATTAATCATCAATGTTTGCATCGCCTCATGCAACAGTTCTGACAGAGATCACCTGTGAGCCTGAGTTTCCTTCCCCTGCTGGTTCTGGACCGTGGCGGTGACTGGTCAACAACGATGAAGTTGATAATTGTGGCAAGTCTTGAAATAAGACTCTGACACTTTCCAGAACAGCCTCAGTGTGTGTTTAGCGAGTAGTGTAGAGAAGCACATAGACCTGAGGCCTTTGCTTCACCGTTGCGTAGAAGTGCGAGGAGAACTGTGGTTACACCAGCTGTTGGTGTGAGCAGCTCTGCTGCTGGCTTTTATGGTCATATTGCAGACAGACTCATAATATTAGACATCTATCTTAAAATCATTGAAGTTGGATAGTGATGGGAGAATTGTCATAAAGTAGTCTTCAGCTTTCAGAGGAAAACTTGAAAATATGAACTGTATGAACAGTAAAGACTCGGGAATAAATATCTTCTTCAGAATATGTTTTTCAAAAATGAATACCATGATATTTTTTTAGACAGAATAGGTTAACTTTAATGCAGTCATCATGAGTCCCATATGCATTCCAAATACTGAGAAATTATAATAGAGATAATTTGCTGAGTGATAGCACCAGGTTTGATATCTGCCTGAGAAGATCTGGTGGTCATCAGCACATCTCCATAACACAACTGGCTCCAAAACACAGGCTTCTATTTAATCTGCCTGTGGAAAGGAGGTTTGATCCTTCACTCCTTTCCTAGAGCAGATGGTACGGTTTTGTTTCACCGTACCCCTTCTCTCTAATGTTTAAGTCCACTGACTGTATGAGCTAGGTTACAGTACTTAAAATCCTTCAGTCAACAATTACCAGTTTCTGTTCTTCACATACAAATCCACCA
>Ga0181612_152109_pt1 | contig 12154 bp, 9 predicted proteins | sample HoacroProtozoa21_FD_119630 | JGI IMG/M metagenome (GOLD analysis project Ga0181612, IMG submission 119630) | Hoatzin crop microbial communities from Cojedes, Venezuel. Combined Assembly of Gp0051906, Gp0051904, Gp0051908
ATATGTAGTAATGTGCTTACATAGGTGTTCATTACTGTTTGTCTCGCTCATAGTTCCCAGCAGGGGCCTAATTCAACCCCCTTAATGATAACTAGAAATGAAGAGTTAATTGTGGTGGACTTTGAGACAGACTCTGCTGACCAATACATTTGTCCAGGTTTTGTTGGATACCAAAAGCTGTTTGGATGTGACTGCTTCCATGGATTCCCTTTTGTGGGATTGCCAGTACTCCTGAAAACAGTTGGACATGCTCCAAGCTCTAAGACCCTACACTTTGGGTGTAAATACGTAACGTAGATAAATAACCCTAGATTTGGAAGCTTTTCTTTGCAAGAAGAAGATGCCTGGTGAGAGGGGATGGAATGCTGCGAAGGTATGCGTTTAAGGGAAGAACAGTTGGTCATGGCTGGTTCAGCGCAGCTGGCCCTTTGCAGCTGAGTTTTAGAATCAGTAAACATCAGTGAGCTGGGTCCTGAAAATGTGGCTTCAGAGGTACAGTCTTCCTGTTGTGGCGACTTAAGGAAAAAAATATGTCTGTGCTTGAGCCAGCTTTCTCCTGTCAGCTCCACTAATGTGGATGGGTGAGTTCTTCCACAACAAATATCACTTTTGTGGTGGCAAGCGGTGGGGTATGAACGTAACATTCTCTGGATCTTCTGTTAGCCTTCAGCTCTGTTCCAGCATCAGAGCTAAGAGAAGATTTGAAGTGTACATCGTATGTGCAGGAAAAGCTTTGATGTGTAGGCTCTGCTTTTTCCGTCTGATTACTGCTTGCCTTTTAGCAAAGGACATTTGGATTGGCGTGCCACTGGAATGCCATTTTCTAAAGTAATTAAGCACCAGCTCCTGGTTTAATGAGCATGTTGGGGAAGGGGGAGGATGTCACTGGTTGTTTTGCTGATGCTGTTTTGGGGTCCCAGTTCTCAGAGAAGACTACTAAAGGCTTGCCCTCCAATTTCTGCTGCAGAGTTTAATCAGTTGAGACAAGCTGCTGAGCAAATACAGAGGAATTTACAGTGCTTGAGGAGGGAACGACCTAAATAGTTGCCCTGTGATTCTGTTGTGGCGTATTTCCATGTGAAATGTAAGTAACTGAGGGAATAACTATCGTTTTTGGTTACTTCAGTGGCCTTGGTGAGATAAAGTATGAAAATGATTTGGGAAGATGTTCAAAGCATACAAAACATGATATTCTCCATTCAGTTAGTGGAGTGAAACACTTGAGGACAATAAGAGCTATGGATCATTTGGCTGTTGGGTTTACTTTGACCTGTTTAGTAATTCCTGAAGAAGGTAACATCTCCTTTTTGAAAAGTACTCTGGTTCTTTTTTTATCAAGCAGGTGAAGTGAGGATCGACATTCTTGACTTTGGCAATAATATAATTGGTGAAGACCATGTGTGCTGGATCAGTATGAGAATTTCTGATTTGGGGGGGGGTGCGTGTGCCTGCTGCGGGCAGAGGTGACTGTGAGGCTCAAGGTGAATCAGCCAGTTACTAATTGGAATGTGACTTGATAGCGCTGTGAGACAGGAGATGGATACTGAGGCCCCTCAACTCTTATAAGGGTGGCATTTTTACAGCAACTTGCAGTCTCAGATGTAATAACTAAGATGTGGAGTCCACCAATGCTCTGGAAAGCTGCTAGGTTCCCATAATTCTATTTTTAAGATATCTCCTGATTTTGGAAGAAGAGTCCTACAGAGGTCATTTGGCAATTTGTGAGGAGCAGCCCTAGAAGGGAGCTTCCAGATTTTGATGTATTTGTTTTTAACCTGCCTTTACATCTCTGAGTTCTGAGGTGTAGAAGTAGATGCATATGGAAAATCCTCAGTTAGTAAGTGTGCAAATACTGTTTGTTAACAGCCGTCTTACTGTGGGAAACTGGGACAAGAGCTTGTGTTTTAACAACTGCTATGCTGTTAAAACCAAGCATTCATCACATAAAGTTTAAGAGGAACAAATAGATTTGAAAATTGTCTCAAAAGAAGAGTTTTGTTAGTTAAATCCTATCTGAAACCTGCAAGATTTAGATGACTTCTCTCCGCCTTCCCTCTGGAATGTGAAAAGAAGAATGACTATGTGGGTTGAGGCGCTGGGTGGGGATTTGAGGTCTGAATTCAATTTTCCCTGTTCCAGCTACTCTGTACTTGACCTGCAGTAAATGATCTAGTCCCTGATGTTACAACCAGTTCAGCTTGTGCCTAGCTTAATTTGTGTACATGAGTTGTGCCTTTGGAGGAAACTGTAAATGTGTTAGAATTACGTGGCTAGGAAACCTGTAAATAGGGGCTTTTAGTTTTGGGTTTCAGGTCTGATTTGTAAAAACGTCTAGATCAGAGTAGAACTTGTAGCTTGCTGCAGACTAGCATAAATGCTGAGAGTTTGCACTTACAGAAGTATACCAGTGCAAACGCGTGGTGTCTTACCAGATTTCTCTTTCCTTTTGCTTCGCTGAGTTGCAGAGAGGCTCTTCCTCCCTGCCCTCCCCATGGCTTTTTGGCAGTCGTTGTAGTAGAAGTTCTTTGCAATAACCAGCTTCAGTGATTGTTCCGTTTGTACCTGTGTGATATTTTCCGTTGAATTTACTATTGTGGTTGAATTCATAAAATAATATAAATAAATAAAAACAATTTGCCAATGCAGAAAGAGTGGAACTACTAAAAGAGTGGGTTTGGAAGACTTTAGGGAGCGGCTTCTTAAATATGTTTATTACCAGTTGAATTTATGACCTATTTCAGTTATAGACCCAAATTGAAAAACGGTACAGTAAATGGAACGGAACTAATTGAGCCCAGAGACTTGGCTGGTGCAGAGATGAGGAGGGAGTAAGGGGTGCATGAGGAACTTTATCTGAAGAAAAATATACAAGAAGTGTCTGACACTAATGACATTTTGCACTTACGGAGGAAGAAAGCTGCACAGTAATAGCCAGCGATGGCAAGGAATCTCTGGACCAACCATGTTGTTTCTGGCTAGAGGTGCTAGTTAAATTGTTGAATTCAAGGGAGAGGTTGGCTTCTGATGTCATGGGGAAACGTGTGGGGATACTTAGTCATGAGAGATTGTTGCGCAAGTGCGGTGCTTGTAGGCGTGCTTGACAAGTTCCTCGTTTCAGTCTACGCAAAAATTCTCACTGGCTTGAGTGGTACTCGAAACTAATCCTGAAATGGTACAGAATGTGCCTTCCAAAGAGCTTGGAGTATTTGGAATAAAGGTAAACTAAGTAATGGCCCTGCAGCCCGTGTGAATGTGCAGCTGGAGCATAGTTAAGAGCTCTTTGGTGTTTCACTTGGCTTGGGATGACTCTTGCACGGTGTGTGTATCCTGATCAACTCTGAGTGAAGATAACACAAGTTTTCAATGCAGAGGGAATTTATTTGTTGTTCTCGGTGCTGTTTCAGGTTTCTAGCTTGTAAGAATTACCTATAAGGTAAATGGAATTCCTGTTCCTCGTGTCATGTTAGATAGATCCATTTGAAGTATAGATCCGTCTGAAGTAGGGCGACCGAATCGTAACCGTTAGAAAGCCTGCACCTTCTGTCTTCCAAATGGTCCCAGCAGGGGCTGCATTTCATGGTTGACATTAGCCATGCTGTTCCAGCTCCTGCTTCTTTCGCATCCTGCTTTTCATCCCCCTTCCCTCCTTACTTTTTTTTAATGCATCTCTTAATCAATCTGGTTAATAAGCAAATTTGTCATCTGCTTATTTTTGTCTTCGCTAACACTCCCCCCACCCTCCCGTTCGGACCAAATTAACGGTAAACCAGTGAATTGAAGATAATGCTGCTGTGAATTATCCTTTGCTGCAGGGCAGCTTTGCATTTGTAGTGCCAAGCTGACTCTGTGTGACTAAAACCAGGCGGTGCAAAAAGAACTGGGATTTTCCTTCCTGCCAGGAGGGGCTGAGGGGTGTTGAAGGGTATCGACAGAGCTTTAGGAGGCATCTCCTTGACAGGTTTTTATTGTGGGGACATCTTTGGCTGGTCTGTCTTGGCCTTGTCCTGTGAGTTGCTGCATGATTGCACTTGCTTTTTACGTTTGTAAGAAGGCGACAGAGACAAATACAGCACGGTTACTTATAGTAGTACGGTTACTTCTTGTTGTTTGCACAGTGAGGTATCCTTTGGGGAGATGGGCGTTGTGTTTGGTGAGGCACCCTGTAAGCTCCTGTTAAGACAATAGTCCTTATCCTGAAGAACTTACATTGCAGGTAAATGAAAAGAAACAAGCGTATGGACAGGCAGTGTTGGAGGTTGGCAGGTGGGAGGGATTTTGCCAAGTTCACCAGCAGACTGCTGGCAGAACTGTGAATGGAAATCTCATCTCGAGGTTCCGAGTCTTACATTGTAATTGCTGGTGAGTTTTCCCAGGTGACTTTTTTTTTTTTCATGTCTGATAGCCTAGAAGACATTTATTTGTGGCTGTTCTTTTTTCTTTTTTTGGGTGGGTTGTGAGGGTTTTTATGTGTTTGGGTTTGGTTTTCTTTTGAATGAAGGGATCATGGTACATTTAAGAATGGGCTTGAAGTAAAACTTTTTGAAAAGACATAGGTTTGATCCCCGCCTTTGCGTATTTGTATGCTCACAAATGATCTCTCCTTAGGCGGGGATAAGAGGGGTGGATATTCCTGTTATCCCAGTGCTATACCGTGAGCTTTCTTCAGAATCACTTGGGACGTGGCCTGCTCCGCCCGCTCGGCTGTTCCGTTCTGCTTTGCTTGCGTTCCTGCTCCCGACAGCCCCAGAGAAAGGGGAGTGGTGGGTAGAACCTCCTCCTGAGCCTGGCAAGTTGGCTCCTACTTACGAAAAGCTTTTTCAGACTGTTGTAATTATCATGGTGACACAGATGTGATAGGTGTGAGCGTGTAAATAAAACAGTTGGAGTAAACACTCTCATTTTTTCATCTAGTGGGTACAGAAGTTCCCTTGTGCTATTGTTTCCATTGGTAACTATGGAGCGCTAGTAACACGTTGCAGCTGGGTGAGGGCAGTCTGGAGAATCAAGACCAAAGTACAGTCTAACGTATTTAGGAGCTAGAGTAGGTTTAGTGTATTGTACTACTTCTGGATCATATCCCAGCCATCTCTCTGGAATGTTAAAAGTTGTGCAGTCTGGCTGAATAGTGATGTACTAAACTGAAATACGTCCTCTCTTCACACATACAAAATAATAACATGTCAGAAAGGGGAGAAATCCATTAAGGTGTGACAGATCTGTCCTTTTTAAGGAAGAATCTTGCTTTTTTCTTTACATGAAATAAAAGTGAAATAGAAATTGAGTGAGTCGAAATTACAGTCGCTCGCTGTGCCCAAGGTCTGGGACCGTGGCCTGGGATATACTGGGTGCACGAACAAATTTGTGACACAATGATCTAGCCAAGCCTGGCAAACTGACTAAAGGGTGCTGCCAGTGATTGCTTCTGGATGCAATTGGTTTTGACAACCTTGAGTCTGTCACTGTCATCCCAATAAAATCTGTTGCTTCAAATTAGGCAAAATAAGACCTGTCGTCTTTTTTGTAGTCCTAGAAACTCTCGGATCTTATTGTTCCTTTCTCTTCTTGTCCTGAGGGCTTCTGGGAGCAATTGCAGTGGTGATTTGTCTCTGGATTCCAAGCTGACAAGAAGCTTTACAATATGTCAGTTAATAAGTGGGGCACTGTGAACTCTCAGCAGCAGACTGAATATCATAATTAGAGCTCTGTGTGTTTGATTTCTTTGAGATAATGTCATACAAATCAGGAAATGGCTCTATAACTCTGTACACAAATGAGATACTCCTGTGAACTTCCATGACCTGAGGGATCCCATAGGGTTAAGTGATGGTGGCTTTTGAGTGGGCTTCTAGGTTGGAAAATAACGCTGTGGATGTTGGATTGTTTGAGCAGTTGTTTCCCCTTCCAGTGCCTGGGAGTTCAATAGTAGACAGACCACCACCATGCTTCACCCTGTTGTTGGTACCCTCAGGAGACAGGCAGAGGTTGAATCTGTCTCTGAAACGTCTGTTTGCAATGGGAGGTTCCTCCAGGGATTGAAGGATTGAAGCGTGTTGTCTGTGCTTGCTTGTTGGATGAGTGGAAGGTTTCGTTCTCCAGGGTGAGAAGTCTGTTTAAACTTTTGCTGAGTTGGTAGTTTTCTCCTTCTCTTTCCTGGAAAGTCCCCTCTTGTTCACTCTGGTTAATACCTCTTTGGTGTTTTGTCCTCCTAGGACACCAAATATCACATCATCCTTGACTTAGCTGTCCCCCATGCATCCGAAAAAGGAGGTGTGTCCAGTGCTGCATGTGTTGAATGAATGTGTTTCTGATTTTCAGTACGTATTCCGAGAGGTTGCCTCAAATATTTCCTTCTTAACAGTTTTATTTTGTTCTTGAAATCTTGGACATTTGGGTATAAGTTGTAGATGTTTGTGAAATTAACTGCACTGCTGGAAAGTAATCAAGACCTTTACTCTGTTAAAGGCACAGTACTAAATGTTACCAACTCTCTCTAGCTGCGGATGGAAACCTGGCTCTTAAAAACTCCATTAGCTCTTAAAAACTTATTTTAACTAGTCATAGAACTACCTTGACTTTTCCTTGCCAAGACTGCTGATTTCTCATATTCTTGTTCTTGAAAATATTTTTTTTTCACTTACATCAGCAAGGTAATATAAATAAAAACAATAGAGACATGCACATCTGTCAGCTCATGAGATCTTAAAACAGTCTTTTCTCTAAGAAGAGTTAAGTATAGAAATTTAAGTGCAAAACAACAGCAGCTCTTAAAATATGTTATTCCTTTCCTAATATGATTCACTCTCCTGAGTGTAAACTGTAAGTGCAGATGTCAGATAGCATTCCAAGAAGTGGTCTGTGGAGGCAGCATACGAAAGCTGAACTTTCATTAAAGCTGTGTTAGCAAAGGCAGCTGTGTCTCCCGGGGTGGGGGCACGGTGCTGCTGGAGGGCAGCGTCTGCCAGGGCAAACTGAAGTTACTATTGCTTTGGAGAATCGGACAGGACCTCCTTTTGTTGGTGTGTTTTCTTATGGACAGATTTCCTCTTGAAAATAGTGACTCAGGACGTGGTCAGGAGGTAATATCTGTGTTAAACAGTAGTAACTGAGATACTGCCAAGGTGCCTTAAACAGTTATCCCCTTTAAGATTCTGTAAAAGAGGTAGTTGCTTGGTGTGTATTTCTGATTTCTCCACTAGACAGACTGACTATTCAACGGGTTTTGGTGGCTTATTGGATACCGGCTTTAAAAGCAACAGCTAGACCGTGGATGAGGTACTCAGCATATCGCTGGGCAAATTTAAACAACTAGTCTGTGTTTCAAGGTGTAATTCCCATTCCTGCCTCTGCCCCCCTCATCCATGCTGTCTCCTTTTAATAGCTTCTTTTTCCCTCTTTGGACACCAGGGATGACTGATTAAGAAATCAGCCTCTGGTTGGTTGGATAACCATTGGCAGCTGCTGCAGTTACAGAGCTGCTGGTCTTCCCGAGTCTCTGACAGAAAACGAGTGAAGATGGGAACACGGCTCTAACAGAAGAATGGAGAGGTTACAAAACTGCTGGGACTGGGTCTCTTCTTACCTGGCCCTACCAAACAGCAGGATAAATGTCTCAGTGAAATCAGAATTAGCAAATGACAAAGTGGAGTTTTACTCTTGAGAGATGCTATTGGTATCCTGCTGCAAAAATAGAATTTGGAAAGCTCAGGAAGGTATTTGGGATTTATGGTGTGGACTGGTTGAGTTGGAGCTGTGCAGCCACCCTTCACTGGGTTTGTAACAAACCCAGCAGCAACGAACTCAAACTTTACAGTTTACCTGTTCCAGTGTTATCGTCTGTTGGCGTGGAGTCAATTGAAAGTCTGACCTGTGAAAAGCTGCTTTGGCTTCTGGATTGTAGCTCAGTTGGCATATATGATTCTGGGGCTTCTGAACGCTATGGTGTGAATTTGGGCTCTGCTCGTTAGTTTGAACTTGATATGGCAAACGGCTTTTGCATCTCTAATAGCATTTGGAAGAAATCTTCTGCAGTCCTGCTGTTTGTCCCAGGCCGAGTGTTAGGCAGCCTAATACTGTCCAGTCTGGGCAAGGGAATTGCTGAATCTGGAAGGAATCAGCAGGCTGTTGAAGTGCACTTTGCAAATAATGTCGCAGTCTTCTTGGTGAAGCCTGTAAAATTAAGACCATAAAGGCCAGGGAGACCACAAACTGAAAATGTGAATTTCCTCTGAATGGAGATTGCTTGCTTTTTTTTTCTTGTTCAGTTCCTGGTGAGATGCCATGCTCGTAAGAGTGACACAGACTCTTCGGAAGGCTGCTGGTGGCTCAGGGGATTACCTAGCGCTTGGAAGACCTGAGTTCAGTTGTCAGCCCTGCTGCAAAGTTTTCTGCCTCATTTACATCTGCTGGAAAAGGTGCAATAAGTCATTCATCTTGTCCTTTAGATGTAGATCATTTTCCCTGCAGAAGGCTTATCTCATTCTCTATGGTGCCAGGATATTGAGGGTCTGCTTTCCATTTCAGCGGGCTTTAAACGCTGCTTAATTAAAGAAACTCCTAAAAATAGTAACTAGGCCCTGTGTTTTCCCCCTCACTTCCACACTAATACACTGGTAAATTAAAGCAGAGGTTCTGGTGGATTCTGTACTTAAACCTACAAATACTCATTTAGAAGTCAAATGTTCTTGGGCAGGTTTGGAATGAAGGGTTTGCATTTTGCTTCTCTCCCTTTGCATATGGAAAAAGGTTCAGTTGTTTCCCTGTGATGCATAAAATCTGAACACCTTTTATGTGAACTGTTTCTCAGAGCAGCCTCCTAGGTTGGTGAAATGACTGTGGAAGAGTGGGAGATGGGGAACCGAACAGGCAGAGCTGGGCAGGTGAAGAGCACCTAGCTCCGGTGTTAACGGACAGGCCGCCGTTGTGCCTTACCAGCTGCTAGGTCGTGGCTGCACAAGTGCAGTGTTTGGAGGAGCACCGTTTCTTCGTGCGTGCGTGTCAGTTCTTGGCAGGCCTGTTCCCTGCCTTTTGAAAGGTACCTTAGCTGAATGGTTCAGTGTTTTAGACCTATCGAATTTTTGTTTTCCTTGAATGGATGGCTGTAAGAGCTGTTGGTAAATGCTTCTTGCTGTGTTCATGAGGAGCAAGGGGTTGGTGGTCTGATGGGAAAGCCTGTGATGCACCTAGGGAAATTGTGAAATACAGCATTGTGGGCTCCTTTCGTTGTAGCTTTTCGGGTTTTTACCTTTATACATTCTTGTAAGGATGCACTGAACAGGAATAACTTGAAGAAATATTTCTTTATAGAGAACTCAAAAACCTGTATCAAGTACCAAAGTGAGTCCCTGAGTACTGCAGCTTTCTTCTTGCTTGTAGTTCTTCAGGAGTGTGGTAGTAAATGAAACAACCATCTCCCCCTCTGCTTTACCAGTGTCTTCCAGCTCTAAACTGAAGGGGCCACTCCTGAAATGAGGGAGGCTGGTTTGTTGATGTTTGTATGGGCAACTGTCTTTTACTGCAAGACTTCAGTTTTCTCAAAGCAACGCCTCTCTTCATTTGATTTTACTAGGATATGGACTACATCAGTCTGCAATTTGTGCTATCATTCTTTGCTATCTTCCTATTTGAAATAGTAGATATTCTTGCAAAATACATGATAGTGTAGCTTGGAACAGCGAACTCATGACTAAACATGAACATGGGGCTGGGGGATTGCGCTTGCTAGCAAGAACTTATTTCACTTCTCTGCTGGAACACCTTTCTGATGCTGAAAACAAAGATTTTTGACTTACAGTGGTGAAAATCTTTAAAGAGTGATGACCATCCCATATGGGCATATATCCAAAGACTATCTATTTCTTAATTTATATCTGACTTGGGATTTTGTGACAAGCTGGAGATCTCTCTTTCAATGCCTAAACAAACTCGTAGGTCCAGTTATACTTTGAAGTTGATGTGTAGGTGGAATTTATTGCTAGGTCTGAATGTAAGAGGTTTGAACCCAGCTCTTCATTAGGTTTGAAGTTTGTCTTGCAGTGTTGCTGTCCCAGGGAGATGCTGGAGGGCTATATTGGTGCTTCCCCTACACCAGTGGCATGGTGTTCCTCTGGGAGACTGAACTTCGAAGGAGTGTAGACAGGGGCATCTTTATCTTGTGATCTGGATTCCAAAAGACTTTGTCCACAGAGGCTGTCCAGGCCATGCGCCGAAAGGCTGAAACAGCCATGAAATGGATTCAGGTTATACCCCCCCTGGGTTCCCGTCGAGACTCGGTGAAGATTCTGGGAGCTGTGCATTAAATTGACCTCTGTGTACGGTGCAGTACACGTTTTAAGCTTGTACAAAGAACTGACTAGTGAAGGCTTCCGGTGGCTTCCCACAAAAAATCATTATACATGGTCTTTTCGGGTTTTCGGTTTAATTCTGCGGAGAGTTGACATTTTGCATGTCCTTTGAAGGTAAACAGAGATTGGAGTCTCCACCTTTGTGCCTGTGTTTTAGATAGGTCTGGAGGCAACAGGCGCTATCACGCTCATTACAACATACATCTAACTTGTCATGGGCTGTGAATTATACTTCTGGAAGCTGGAGTAGTGTAGACCAAAAGACCTTATGAAAATAAACTAAATAATTTTCACCACATCAGTGACCAGAATTATGCCATTTAATTAAAATATGTCTAGACAAATAACCTAGGGGGAGAGAGATATAATCTGTAATAAGTGTTTGAGGTTTCTGCATAGGGACCATACTAAATAAATTTATGAATAGCTTCTTTTCTGTCCCAAGTATCTTGGGTCTTGGAGTACCTTAGTCACTGCTGCGTAATGTGGTTGTTTCTCATGTAACTAGATGGGCATTCATCTCTTTGTTAGCAATTATTTTAACCTGTCTGTAAATAATATTACTGTGAGGTATTGATTAGCACTTGTGGCTATTTTTTGACCAAGCTTTATTATTATAATGAGGTACTTTTAAGAGCACACAAAAGGAACATTTCACAGAGGAATAAGAATTGATTCTTATCTTGACTGCTCTCATGTATGTTTAGCATTTCTTGTTTTGTGTTGTTTGGCAGCTGACACCATATCTGTCATGGTTGTGTGATGCCTTTATTGAAAATGAATTGAATGGTTGTAATAAGAGGCTTGGAGGTGCTGCCATATCCAGTGATTACTTAGAATGGTAGAAATAAACTCACTGTACTTCTAGTTGATTACGAAAAATGTTGTACTTTCTAAGGCTGTCTGTTGAACTTGTTTCTTTCTTTCTTTCGTTGTGAAGGACTGAAAGTCATCCTGACTGACAAGCGAAGAGGGAGGACACATTTCCAGGCAGCTCATTCCCCATCTGCTGTCTTTCAGAGGGTGATTTCACTGCATGTGGGTAGTGGACCTCTCCAGAAAGGTGCTTCTCTCCAAGTTGACAGTAGTGGACTTGCTGGAATATGTGGGTGCAGCGGTTCCTTGGCGTGACCTGGTAACCAGCCCTCAGTGCAGCTCCTGAAGTCCATCAGCAGCAGGGACAGAGGCACGCTGCTGCGTCTGGCTGTAGTTCACCTTGCTGCCGCTCATCCATCGGTGTATTCAGCCCACCCTTGCCTCCCTGAGGGTCAGAGAACAGTTTTCTGTAGGTACAAGCCGTGGGAGGAGGGGCTGTCTGCATGCCATGTGGGCTGCGTGATGGTGAAGAGTGTGTCTGTCTCAGTTTGCATCCAGTTGGTGTGGGAAGCCCTCGAAAGGCTTTGTGGCAGCATGGGCTGAGGTGGGCTCTGGCAGCCAGGGGAAGTAAACCATGGGCTATAATGGAGTTTGTGTAGCCAGATTACTGCTGTTGCCACTGCCTGAGCTAGCTGTGTTAAAACCAGCTTGGATTTAGTACCTTGAAATGCTGCTTTGTCCGTTTCGATATTGAGCAGGTGAGTTTCAGGCTTAAGCTGAGGCATCCACACTTCTGGCTGGAGGTCCAATAATAGTGGCTGCAAAGTGATGCTTTTTTGGATGTTGATGAATTAATTAAAGTTACGTTATCACAAAACATAACTTTCCATTTAACTGAAGAGCTACTGGAGAGAGTCCAGCGGAGGGGCACAAGGATGATGAGGGGACTGGAGCATCTCTCCTACGAGGAGAGGCTGAGGGAGCGGGGCTTGTTCAGC
>Ga0181612_100673_pt1 | contig 12153 bp, 15 predicted proteins | sample HoacroProtozoa21_FD_119630 | JGI IMG/M metagenome (GOLD analysis project Ga0181612, IMG submission 119630) | Hoatzin crop microbial communities from Cojedes, Venezuel. Combined Assembly of Gp0051906, Gp0051904, Gp0051908
CATTCTGTGATTCAGTGATTCTGTGATTTAAAAAACATCTGATGGCTGCGTTTCCAAATCTCTCTCCCTGGTTGTAGCTTCTGTGCTGGAGTTTGTGAGGAGTCGATGGGAATTTTGTTCCCAAGTACACAGAATTCATGGAGCTAATTCTCAAAAACACTCTTGAAAATACAACCTGTAGATATTGTAAGAGCTGAGCTGGGTGCCCAGAGAGGGATTTTGCCGTAAAAACGCAGCAGCTGGTTGGGACGCGGTCGTGCTCTTTCGTGGCTGCGGGCTCTGCGAGCATCGCGTGCCTGGCTGCGATCCGGGCGTGGAGGCTGCTGCTGAGGTTTGGGCGAGCTAAAGACGTGCGAGAGGGATGCCGCGTGGAAGAGGGGAGCGGTGCAGATGCCCCGGGCAGATCCGAGGTGTGCGAGGACCCGTGGTGTCCCTGATGGATGGTGCAGTGCTGCCCGGTGCCTACACCGTTATGACCTGCTAGTGTCCGGGGCTGGAGACGTCTTTTTTATTAAAATAAAACCTTTTCCACTGGAATGTGCTTTTGTATTGCTTACATGAATAATTGCTTTTCTTTGCTGAAACAACAAGGCAATGACGTGTTGCAAAATATCTTTTTCATGTTTTAGACATATAACAGTCAGAATGAGAATAATGAAGACTATGAGATCCCTCCTATAACACCTCCTAATCTCCCCGACCCTTCCCTCCTGCACTTGGTGGACCACGAAACTGGATATCACTCCCTGTGCCACAGCCTCCCTCCGAACAGCCTGATACCAGCGTACCCCTACCAGAACATGGACCTGCCGGCCATCATGGTCTCCAACATGTTGAGTCAGGATGGGCATCTCCTGTCCAGCCAGCTACCCACGGTCAGTGACTTTCCCCTCTTACTGTCTTTCATTAAAGCCGCTCCATATGTCGTGTTATGAGTTCAGCTGAACGTAGCAGCCTGAGATGTTTGCGCTGGGGGCTGGGAAGAGCTGGTGATGCAGCGCTGCCTCCCCGCACTGCTGCCCACCAGTGTCGGGGGGCGGTGGCAGATGCTGCAGTCACCTGCATGGCCGTGCTTGTGGTTGAGATTTTATGTTTCCAGTTTGGTTTCTTCCTGAGCCTTATTAACCGCTCAAGAGCAGGGGGGAAGGTTGTTTTCCTCTGGGTATGTAAAATCCTCACTGAACCAAGCAAAGCGCATGTGGTTCAACCCTGTGTGAGGGTGACCAGCCAAAGCCCATAGTTCGTAGCCCTGATGCCCAGCATCGTTTCTTCTGCTGGGAAAAGCCCCCAGCCCATCACCCCCATGTCCTGCTGCCAGGGTGGTCCCTGTGGCATTGGCAGGAGGAACACGGATGCTCCACAAAGGGAAAGCTGTCCTATTGAGTTCAAGGGCAACAAGATCCCGCTTGCGCTTGCAAACTCAAATTGCCTCTTGGCTCACGCCGTGGCAAGGGGATACCTTGCGAAGTTTCAAATGACTTTTCCGTAGGGATAAATAAGGCAGGGATAATGAAGTAAAGAGCAGCTTTGGGAAGAAACGTCAGGGCTAATTAGACCTTACGACGCTTCTGTATCAGCAGCACCGAGGAAAGCCTGTGACTTGATTTTGACAGTGGTATTGAACTAATACTATTGCTGTTTAATAACGTTTTCCTCTTTAGCAGATTTAGCCCTGTAGTTAGTTCTCTGCATTGTTTCTCTCGAAGATCATTGATTTTCATGGATGCTGTTGGAAGGCATCAATATCAAACAGAGTTAATTTTACTTAAATGAAATGCCTGCAAGTCTGCCCCTGCACTGGCTGGAGAACATTTGGTGTTGATTGCTTGAATAGATAGCAGTCTGAAAGGTAGTGGTATTTAAATATTTAAATGGGATATTATCTCTTAGTCTAGGAAAATCCCAGGGCTTTCGAAAGTCTTCATGCGTCTCCAAGTTTCATTGTTAGTGTGTTTAAGAAAAATATCATGTTCTGCCCATCATATTGAACACAGGCATATTTCTATGAAATTAAATATTACTTAGGCCTCTGCATTAGTGTTTAGGTTCTTAGGTGATTAAAACATTCATTTCTGAGACAAAAAGAGTCAATTTCAGATGAAATATTTTTCCCCGGTTTAATTTAAAGCACAGCCCCTTTGCCTGACCCCTATTTTCATAACACGATAATTTTATCCTGTGTTGATTGTCTCATTTTTGAGAGGTGATATTGCACTTATAAATCACTTTCTAAAATACCTAAAGAAACAAGAATAGTGGGATTTATTAAGCAGCTTCTGTACGTCTGAAACAATTTATTTTGGAGCAGTCCTTGGGAAATGTTCACTTTCTTACTTTATGGTACTGTTTCACAAATGCAGCATTGTGACAATAAATCAGGACTGAGCCAGAGAAGATAAGAAGGGGGCTTAGTGGGCTGTAAGCGTAGAATAGAGAGGTTAAGATTAGTTTGCCCCTTACCACAAAAATAAAAATTCCACTGAACCCTGAATTTTCCAGCCGATAGTGAATCGAAACGGTTTAGTTTGGAGCAGAAACTCTTGGAGCTGCGATACATCTTCAGAGGTCCCAGCAGGAAGGGAGGTAGACCGGGGGTGATCTGTGTTGCAGTTTCAGGTCAAAATGAAATCCTGCTGTACCCTGTTGTCACAGCCTTTTGTTCCGTGCCCTCAGACTTCTCCCACTGAAAGGCAACACCTTCTAGCCCCTTTTTTTTATTTGATGCCCCAACCCAGTCTCCGGTTGCGGCAGCAGCAGCCCACGATGGCAGCACCCATCCCGCAGCGCACACGTAACTGCTGTTAGCATCCATGCGAGCGGCACGTGCACACCAGAACACGACAAAATCCCGGAGACAGCCGATGTTTAAACTCCTGTGGTTAATACCTCGTGCCCGTCGAGCCGTAGCCCACTTGATGGTGGCCCTTGAAGCCGGCCGTGCTCCGGGCATCGCTGCGTGCCGGCGCAGGGCGCGCGACGTGCCGCAGCCCTGCCCGAAAGCCAGCCGCCGTCGGGCGGGTGTTCGCCGGAGGAAGCCTCCGGGTCGAGGAAGGGGCTCTTCTGCTAACGCTTCCAAAAAGAGGGGATTTATCGCCGCCCGGGTGGCGGTGGGAGGCCAGACGGGGAGCGAGCCTCGGCTGAGCGCTGCGGAGGAGGCGTGCGGGGGATCTGTCTTTGTTCCAGGGCCGACGCTGCTCATGCGAACGCTGGAGCCGGGAGCCGCGCTCCTTGCTGCTGCTCCTTGCGGGAGTTGGGACCGGTTTTTGCACACGCAGCTATTTCCGGCCTTGGCTGCCGTGTCTTTGGGTTTGAACACGGTGACAAATGACAAACAGTTCAAGGTAAAATGTTTAGACATTGGTTAGGCTTTCCCTCGAAAAAGGCAGCTTGAGCCTTGGGAGTTTTTTTAAGGCATCTTCATGAGAAAATCTCGAGCTGCTGAAAATGCGTGAGCTCGGACTCGCTGAGAGCTGTGGCGTTGGTATTCTCCTCTACAGCTCAGAAGTAAGTACGGAAAATACAGGGGCAGGTTGCTGTCCCCTTCGGTGTGTCTCTTGTCCTGGGATGTCCCAACGTTATCCTTACACTGAGTTAAGCCTCTCAAGGGAGAAGGCTGCTGCTCCCATTGTGCAGATGAATACCAAGGCAGAGCGGGTTTAAATCAGCGCAGAAATTCCCATGGCAGGACGAGAGCTGGAGAGTGAAGGTGGATTTGCTGTGTGCCAGACCCTGCTCCTGGCTCCAGCCCGTCCCTGGGGTGTCAGGAGCTGGAGCCCCTTGTTTGAGCAAAGGAGCTGTACCCTGATGGGGAAAAACCAAAGCCACCATCACCTCCGCGATTCCTTACCCCTTCAGCATCGTCATCCAGAGCTCCCTCCACGCCACGGGCCTCTGCACGCTTCGCTCTGCCCCGTGGACCAGGTCTACGTTTACAGAACATGGTTCTTCGTGGCTGTTTCTGTCACTTTATTGACTTTATATCCTTCCCCCCCCCCATCAGTTTTTAGAAGTCAAGGAGTCTTCAGACACGGAAGGTGGGGTGCAGGGAGCTGGGGAGGAGAGAAGCAGGGATGGGTGGACAAGAGTAGGCAAAGAGATGGCAGAAGATGTGACGTTAGGAGGACCGATGGAGCGGGGTGCAGGGGGGCTGCGGACGAGGCAAGGGTGGCTCCTGTGGGGAAGGCACGTTATTTTTTTGTGCTGTTGACAAGAAACAAGCAGAAAATTCTTAACACGGTGGAGTTTTATTTTTTTCTACTGTCCTCTCTTTTGCTATGGGAAAAGAGGAAGGAAAGAGGAGGAATGACAGGAGGGAAAGAAAATAGGAAAGATGTGATTTTCAGTGAGAAATGGGAATATGTCGGAAAAAATAATCAAAGAGGAAAAAGGATGTTTTCCTTGGAAAGAGATTGGCTTTGCCCACTGTGAACATCCCAGCAGCGTTATGGTGTGGACAGGCAGCTGCTGAGCCCTCCGGGGATCCGCAGGGAGACCTGCTGGGCTGGGGCCACGTCGGGACGGGGACGTGGGGGCTGCGGGGACGTGGGGGCTGCGGGAACGTGGGGGAAGCAGCAGAGGGGGCAGGGAGATGCCGTGGATCGGCGGCCGGCGCCGGCGAGGTGGGGTGCGCGCTGGGCTAAGGAGCTGCTGTGAATAAATGAGATTTCAGAAGGGATTTGGCAGAACGTATTTGACAGAAACAAAGGGCGATCAAGGTCAGAGCCCAAGAATCTCCAGTGCAGCACAAACGTATTTCCATAAATATTAGATGGCGGCTGAGCGGGCTGGGGGTATCTCTGCTGGCAAGGTGGGATGGTGCCTGGTCGCTGGGTGCTGTGTTGGGCTGGGGGGAGCCGGTAGCCCCTGGTCAGGGGCACAGCACTGCCCGGAGCCCATCACCACTGCTCGGAAACCCAGGACTTTGTGCTCCTCCAAGCCCAGTTGAAGGACGTTGCCAGAATCAGCCTGTTTGCCCATGGCGTGGGTTGTGGGGCTGCAGCCCCCCTGCTCCTTCCCTCTTCCGCCGTGGCCAAGTGAAAGCAGGGCAGAGCCGTGTTTTTTTGCGTGGGGGAAGCATCGTTTGGGACGTGGCAGCTGTTGGGAGCAAGCATTGGCTTTGCAGCAGGTGTGTAAAGTTTGTTGGGAGAGACTGGCATCTGTCCCCATGTCTGGTCGTCCTGGTGCTTCTCCCGGTGACGGATCTTTGTGACTGTTTAGAAGGCACTAACACTGCCCCGAGCCTGGGGCGAGAACTTTTCCCTGCTCACAGCGAGCTGGAGCATCAGCTCCAGTGAAGGAAGGGCTGCAGCTGTAGCTTGGAAGGTCTTTGTTTCAGTTTGCGGAGTGAAAGCAGATTATTCGCGAAATACTAAAAATCTCCGGCTACAAAAATCACATTCATGGTGTGAAAATGTCAAATTTCCAGTTACTTGCAGACCCTGTTTGTGTAGAGGGGAGAGAGTAAGGGGTAACTGGGGGGTGAATTGTAGTGCCAGGGAGGAGTGCAGCCCTGAGGTCCCTGAGGGGCTGCTTGGCTGACTTTGCCCTCAGAATAGCAGTTTCCCAACGCTTTTGGGCTTCGCCGTGAAACAGAAAGGAAGGCAGTAAAACAGCTCGGCAGCAGCCCACCTGCCCGCCTCCCACGTGGGAAACGGAACGGAAGAGCAGCCCTGTCCCGGAGCTGGGGCGTCGTGCCCAGGCTGCGGGGATGGCGCAGGGCTCCGCGGAGCAGCATCCCCTCCGGTGCCCACCGCACCCTCCCGAGCGAGCTCTTGCTGCGGGCAGGTCGCAAGCCCACCCCCTGGCCGGCTCCCTTGGCTCCGCAGGTCTCTCCCCGGCTCCCGCCCTTCCCAAGGCCGCTGCTCCCCGCCAGACACAGCCGGAGGTGGTGGGAATGGCGGCGGTTGTCTCTGGAGAGCCCGGGGTCCAGCCCTAGGAAGGCGGTCAGGGTGCTTGGGGGTCGGCAGCGCGGTTGGCCGTGGCTGCGCAGAGCCGGCGAGTGTTAGAAGTTTTCCAGTAGAGGATAAAAGAAAGAAATTAATTAGATGTTGATGCGAAAGCCAGGTAAGAATGCCAGTCTTTTATCCAAGTCATTGGGAATACATGATCCCGGTAGGCAATGCAACATACGTGTGGGTAAATACTTCCAATACATATTTCAATAATATTAAATCACTGCCTGTTAAAAGAAGTTATTTAAAGCAACCTGTATCCCAATGCAACGTGCATGCAGCAGTGCCCTTTAGACCAGGTTCCTGCCCATCGGAAGAGCCTTAAGAAAGAAACCCAGAAGCAGGAGCGGTGGCCGGGCAGCCCTCAGCCGGCTCCGTCACCGCGGGCTGGCAGCCTGGCACCAGTCGCAACAACTTCGCCGAGTCCCCCGTGTTTCGGTCCCGGACAAGTTTACACTGGCAATTTTGTGTTGTGAGCTTTAGGTTTGGACTAATTCGCCTTTCTGCTTATTAATGGTTCGCTATTTAAAAACTAAACTCCTGAACATGAGCCCTTGGTGGAAAATAATAATAATACAACCATACATGAAGGGTTCTTTGTGTTAAACAGAGTCCTGTTTGCAATTCCCTGCTAGTGTTTTTCTCAGAGGCAATAAATGAAAGAAATATGTCTTTTTAAATTTTAGAAAACTCAGAAAAATGGTTTTAAACAGCTTTTCTTCACCTCCTATAATTATTTATTTTCAAACAGTCCTTCAGGGTAATGTTCCGTTTTCTTATTTCACACTCCTTTTTCTCATAAATGAACCATCACTTCAATAAATCATTATGAAAACAGAGACTAACACAAACCCTGAAAGGTTGAAAGATTTATGTAACACATTTATGTTTTCCATTTTCTCATTCTGGTACTCCACTGCTAAAGCTAAGCTAATAAAAGCTGCTATTAATATTTCTTGTTGCCTAGCAACCGCAGAGAGGGAGTAATAGCTTTAGCTAGAAAAATAGATGACCGATAAGGAAAAATTCAATTCTTTTATTATCTCAAGGGAAAATGGGCTTTTACTGGAACATTATGATGTACGAGTGTGAAGTTGAATACAAAGGATATTTTTTCAGTTGTTTTTCTATTTTTAATGAACGTCATTTTACCTTCACAAACTCGTTTAAGGCATTTGCCCCACCTACTTGCGAGCTTAATTTAGCAACACCCACACATGCTGCTGGCTTTAAGTATCTGTTGGCATTTTCATTTGAAAGCCCCCTTCCCTCCGCGCCTGCCCCCCGAGCTTGATCGCTTGGTCGTAAAGTTTCACTGCGGGTCAGAACCTGGCAGACAAAGAGTCCCAAGCACAGAGCGAATTGTTCTTGTATGTATTTAAAAACGTGCCTTCTCAGAGGAAGGGGCACGTCCTGAGAGTTACTTTCTGAAGTTTTAGCTGTCGTGGCTGAGCTCTCTGCGTTGGAGGAGAGCGGGAATGCTGCGCTCAGAGCAGCGGCCGCACGCTGGAGCTGCAGGTGCCGAGCTGGTGCCTGCAGGCAGAAGTGCAGGTCCCCGTGGGAATATGGGTCATCGTCTTCTGTGGGAGAGGTCCTCCCGGAGCTCCCCGGTCACCCTGGACACCGGCCCAGGCTCCCTGCAGAGCAGTGGCCCCTCTTTTGAGATAGCGGATGGAGATGCTCCTAAGTGGTCTCTGCCAAGCGCTGCTGGGAGGGAACTGGGGTGGTGGGAGCCGCAGTCAGGTCCCAGCTCTGTGAGCACTCGGGCAGCATCAGAGCTTACAAGGACTGGGCTGTGCGTGAGAAGAGGGAACCTGAGGGACCAAGCTCCTACTGTGTGCTTGCCTGGTCAGCGCTTGGGTTCACCCATGGGTATCCCGTTTCTGAGACAGGAGAAGGTAAGGTGTCATGATACGCTCTTCACACAAGTGAACTGTTGTGATAGCTGAGAAGCAAAGCAGATGTGGGTTTTGCTCGGTAATGCAAGATTTACTCCCCGAACAAGGGAAAGGAAGAAGGCAAGGTGTCACCTTGGCCTGCAGGGTCTGGACGAGGGTGACCTTCACCTGCAAGGGTGGGGATCTTGCGTGGGAACCTGACTTTTTTCCTGAGCACCTCTCAGAGCCACCTCCCCACAGGAGGATTGCTCCTCAGCAGCTCAGCTGGACACGAGGGGAGGCTGCGGGGCCCCTGGTGACCCCCAGCCAGGTGGCATCCCAGCCTTCACCCAGAGTAGCTTCTCCAGAGGCAGATGCAGTCCCAGCTCCCCTTTTGCACTGGTCCATCCCCTATGGCTCTGGTCAGGCAGCACTTAACAAATTAATTTGCTTCGCAATAAGCCAAGTTGCTTATTCCGGTAGTTTAAAATCCGATTTTTGTTTGGTACTGTGAAGTCCCCTTAACTTCAGCGTGCCTCCTGCCTGCGTGTGGCCAGCGCTGCACGTGGAGGTGGGCCAGGGAGCAGGAGAGGAGATGGGGAGCCAGGGCTGCGAGAGCATCTCGTCCTCACAGGGACATGGCCAAAGGGTTTTCAAGAAGTGATTTACCAGAAGGCAGGTAGCTACGCAGCCTGGGGAGGAGGACACTGCTCCTGTTCATGTCTTCATGTATCTCCTCCTTGGTGCTTGATAAAGTGGGTTTTCCCTCTGCAGACAGGCTCCTCCTACCAGCCCGGACCCTCTGAGAAAAGAGGCTGAAGGGTCTGGCTGATGGCCAGCACTTGTCAGGCCCAGTTTCCCTCTGGCAAATCTGCGTGGCGGTGGGCTCTGAGACCTGCGATACATGCAAAGTGCTTGGTGTTACCTGGGAGGTAGCAAAGGTCTTCCTGAGCTTTGCAGGCTTCTGCCAGCTGGTGCTGGATTCTTGCCTGGTGGGAATCCTGCCTTGACGTGACAAATTTCACCTGGCACCTCTCAAAGGACGAGTCGCGTGGGTTTACTGCATCCTTTGGGAGGTCTCGCCCCTAGGAGATGTTCCATGATATCCATCTATAAATTACTTTTGCTCTGTGTTGTTGCATCACTATTGTTGTTGTTGTTGTTGTTGTTATTATTATTATTATTATTATTATTATTACAGTGACATGGTGTTACAATTGTCATGTATATTATGCATACCTGGGCCATAGCCACAGGTGCTTGACAAGGTGCAAAACCTACATGGAGGAGATACCTTGGAGAGCTGACTACCTAGAGGCAAGACAGAAAAATAATGTATAGGTGCAAAGTAATAGCCAGAGGTGCACAGGAGGTCTGCAGCCTGGAAAACACAGCGCCCTTGCACCCGCACGCCCTGTTCGTCGCACCCCTCATCTAGATTTCTCCTTCTCCGTCCATCCTGCTTCGTGCTGCAGCCACTGCTACGCACTCGTGTCCACCCTTTTCTTTCTGCCCCGAAGCAAGGCGATGTAGGAAGGCATTAAAATGTGCTCTTACCTGCAGCACCACACCGTACGGCGCTGGACGGGTCTCACGCAGTGGGAGCCAGCGTACGTGTGTAAGTCTGGCTGTAGAGGCGTCTCTCTTTTCTGTGTGCCTCTTGGGTTTGTGCTGCGCACCGGGTCCTGATCTCCCCCCACTCAGCGCTTGGCCAGCAAGACCGCAGCTCCAGTCCCAAGGTGGGGTAACTGCCGCTTCCAGTTCGGCAGCGTCTCTGTGCCACGTGGCGATCCAGTTGTGTGGCGCCTTTGAACTGCTCCGTAGAGATTCGTCGTCCTAATCTTTCCTGTCCCCTCCTTGGGTTGGTCACTGTCTTTCCGATAAGCCGGTGGCTCCGGGGCAGCCCCAGTAGTTAAAGAGTCGCCTTATCAACCATAAAATAACCGTGCCGCAGCCGCAGGGAGGGTGCGCGTGTTACGCCCACAACGTGTGTCAAGTGAGATGGTCCCTCTCGTTTGCCCTGGGCTGCCCGTCGCCTGCCGCTGGGCGCTGGCGGAACCGTTTGGTTCGCTTTTATAGCAATTTCAAATATTACCAATTGCATTTAGGTTTGCGTTTAAGCAAACTTCTCTGGAGCGATAATCAGCGCTATAAATACGCCGCTTGTGTAACACTAATGAGGAGGCTCGTGGTGAGCAGCATGTGTGTATTAGTAGTGTAATTAAAATATCAATTACGCCGTGTTGACAGTTTGCCAAATAACTGCCTTTTGTGCACAGCAAACTTAATCACTCCAAAGTCTCCTCACAAGACCTGATGCAATCTTGACGCCAGAGTAGTACAACATAAAAACAGCATTTGCTAAAGCACGGCTTCGATATTACTTTGCGTAATGGTGCTGCGCTCCATAGCTGGTATCATGTTCTGAAAATTATCTTTTAATGTACAATTTGTATTGCTGAGAAATGTCACTTACTTTGCAGAACGTCTCGCCAACATAAAGTCTAAGATTTATTCCTGTCATTTTTTGTCTCCTATGCCATGTGGATAATAAGAAGTCTACTTTATGTGTGTAATGCTTATGTCAGTTTTGAAATTTGGGGTTTCGTAAAAGACAGTAGTATAAATAAAACATGATACTAATTAAAAATATAGTGGAAAATAAAATCTGCGAATTACAGTAGCAGAGAAGAGGAATACGGCATGAAGGAGGTTTTCAGAACAATATCAAAGAACTGGAGTAAATATGTTCAAGGTATGGGATGGATCTTTTCTGAGAACTGATTCTGATCTTAAGATGTGTTTGTCTCTAGCATGCAGACGTGCAGATGGATGCCTGTTACTTAGCCCAGTTTTAACCCTTTAGATCTGGGTTGCGGACTTCTCCAGGATGGCGTTCTTAGCACACTCTCACCTCAGCAATTTTTCTGGGTGGGGTTAAAAATGCATTTTGCCGACACCAGAAAATTCCTGCAAATGAGAACACGCTTTGAAAAATGAAGTAGAAGTTTGGAAGAGAGTTTCTTTGGAGTCTGGAGCGTGGCTTTGGGGAAGGAGTGCCCCAGCATGGCCAACTCCCCGTCTCCCCATGGCGGATTTGTCACCTCGGCCCCAGGAGCCCGGGGACGGTGCCTGTGTGGGCCATCCCCAGCCACTCGGGCTCCGGCATGTTTGTGGGACTGTCTCTGCATCTCCTGTCACAATTTGTAAAAATGTAGGAAATTATGGCAAAAGCTAGCACTGGAAAAGAAAAAAAGGCTGAACAGTCAGCTAACAGTCAGAAAGTGTTGGAATTACCCTTGCCCGTGCAAACTTACTCAGGGCATTGCAAAGCGTCTTGCCTTTAATTGCAGCATGAGATAAACCTCGTCAGACAGTCTTTGCTTCAAGGTTGGTGGGCTTCGGTGCATAGGTTTCAGGTCCTGTTTGGACCTCAGAGACCCCAACCCCTTTGGGAACAGTGAGTAAAGCTAACAGTAATGTGGTTCCAGGGATTCGCTGCCAGCCAAGACTTGTTCTTCCCCGGCAGCGTAAGCTGTACGTACGTACTGGCACTGCAAAGAGTTCGTGTGAGAGCTGCAGTTTCTTACTGCTTCCTCTTTTGCAGCTGGGCAACCAGAATCTGCTTCCAGCCTCCCCAAAATGCTGTCTTGGGTCCTTAGTTTGTGTACGTGGGTCAATGGTGCAGGTTATCTGAGGACTTATTTTTTTTAGGGTCATGCACGGGAAAGGGGAGTAATTTCCAGGCAGCAATAATCCCCAAAGCACGTGTCCCTCTGCCTTGCCCCGCATCCGTGTCCCTCTGCCTTGCCCCGCATCCCGTTTCTGCTCGCTGCCTGCCACTTCTGTCGGCACGGGGGTGCAGAATGAAGCCGAGCTTCCATTGCCACCTCTCTGGAGTGACAGGAATGGTCTAATGCAGGGCACGTGGCTTTGCCCAAGAGACAGAGCTCCCTCCATCCCACCGGGTGCTTGTGCCATCTATTCCCCTTGTTTGCTGTCCTTTGCGTCCCGTGCTACACTCCCCTCTTTACGATGTGCCCTTGTTTCCCTGGGAGTAAGGAGGAGATGTGGTGGCTGTGGGTCTGTGCCGTGCGCAAGAGCCTCCAAAAGACAAGTGAAGGTTCATGATTTGTGTCATAACCTCTGCTGCATTGTCAAGTTTTCATGCTCCCCCATGTGCTTACACCCCACATCATAATGCAACGTAATCATAGAATCATAAAATCCTAGAATGGTATGGGTTGGAAGGGACCTTAAAGATCATCTGGTTCCAACCCCCCTGCCATGAGCAGGGACATCTTCCACCAGCCCAGGGTGCTCAG